>VSSQ01000685.1_pt1 | contig 18040 bp, 19 predicted proteins | sample 4763081 | NCBI WGS metagenome assembly VSSQ01 (sample SAMN12137344, study PRJNA551015) | bioreactor metagenome | isolation source: SDC9 anaerobic chlorinated ethene degrading culture | place: USA: Knoxville, Tennesee | collected 2015-01-01
GCCGCCCTCCAGCTCTTCGACACGGCCATGGGCCGCCTCAGGGAGCGGCCCGTCCTGTTGGCTCCCGCCCGGCCGGAGGACATGGACCCGGTCTACCGGACCGACTTTTACAGCCGGGACCCGCTCAGGTTCTTCTCCCCTTACGGCTTTGAGTTTCTCCTTCCCGACCCTGTCTGCGAAAGCCTCGTCGAGGCGAGCTGGAAGGCCGGGCTGGACGGCTCCGCAGAAAAAGCCGCCCGCAGGCTTTTCAATACCTGGGACAAGACCTTCGAGAAGCGCCGCGCCGACTTCTACCTCCTTAAATCCTCCGTCCTGCGGTACCTGGAGACCGGAGAACTGCTCTTCGCCGACATTTTATACCGTATGTCTCCCGCCCAGCGGCTCTCCCATCTGGAAAAAATCAAGGAGTACGTGACGCACAACCCCGGCATCCGCTTCATCCTCCTGGATGACGACGGCCTCTCCCCCGAGGTTTTTCCCGCCTTCTCGGCTTACCTGAACCCCAAAAAGCTTTTTCTCAAAAGCCCCCTCGCTTACCGCACCGGCCGGGGTCCGCTCTTCTATACGGTGCCGAGCGAGGCCCTCATCCAAGCCGCCGGGAGCTGCCTGGACTCCCTCAAGGAAAAACCGGGCAGCAGCGTCTACGACCACAGGAACGTCGCCGAGCTGGAGTCCCGGTACGGCATGCTCCGCCGGACGCTGACGCTTTCGAATGAGCAATAACGACGGAAGGGGGAACCCGATCCTGAGTCTGCGCGTTGCTTTCTCCCATACCGCGTGATATAATTGGTAAAATTAACGGCGCCCCACTTCGCGCCGTCATACCGATAAGAAAGAGGGCTCGTCGCATGAAGTTTAAAATGATACACGAAAACTACAACGTGGCGGATCTGGACAGGTCCATCGCCTTTTACGGCGAGGCGCTGGGGCTCAAAGAGGTGCGCCGGATCGCGCCGCCCTCCGGCGGCTTCATCATCGCCTATCTCGCTTCCGAACCGGGCGCGTTCGAGCTGGAGCTGACCTGGCTGAAGGACAAAAAAGAGCCCTATAACCTGGGCGACTGCGAATTTCATCTGGCCTTCGAGGCGGATGATTTTAAGGCCGCCCACGAAAAGCACCTTGCGATGGGCTGTATCTGCTACGAGAACCCGGAAATGGGCATTTACTTCATTTCCGACCCCGACGGCTACTGGCTGGAGATTCTCCCGGCACGGAGCCAGCACAGCGCCGCTCAATAAATGCCGGGCATATATTCTGAAAGAACGGAAGGGAAAAAGGATGGAATACAGACGTTTTGGGGACAAAATCTTCGCCAGGATCGATAAGGGCGAGGATATTGTGGAGCAGGTGAGGGAAATCGCCCTGCGGGAAAACATCAAACTCGGGTATCTCCAGGCGCTGGGCGCGGTGGGGGACATCACGGTAGGCGCCTTTGACCCGGCCGCGAAAACCTACCACTCCAATTCCATGCAGGGCAAGTTTGAAATCGTCTCTCTGACCGGCACGATCAATACCATGAACGGGGAATATTACAGCCACCTGCATATGAGCGTGGGCGACGACGAAGCCCATGTGTTCGGCGGGCACCTCAACAAGGCCGTCGTCAGCGCCACCTGCGAAATGGTGATCGTCGCGGTGGACGGCGCGGTGGACCGGGCGTTCAGCCAGGAGATCGGCCTCAATCTGTTCCGGTTTTAATCCGGTCCCCCGGGGGGGTGTTCCGCTGCCGTTATGCGGCGCTTACTCAAATTTTACAAATGAACGGAAGGAAGTATCGGCATCATGAAGAAATTTAATCTGTCCGAAGCGGCTCAAATTGCAAAACAGTTGGGCATTGACTTTGGCAAAGCCGGTTTTACGGCCGAGGATTACCTGGAGGGCATCAACATCGAGCTGGAGCACGGCACGGTCGATCCCGAAACCAACGTGACGGGCAACGACCCTCTGATGACGGGGAAAATCGCCCTGGCGCATCTGAAGGAAATTCCGATTTACTATAACGGCGACATCGGCCTTGAGGCCTGGGAGCACGCCGTCGAGGCCTTCAAGGGCGACCCGAAGGGAAAAAAGATTCAAATCGTCTGACGGTATAGCAGCACAGCAGGACGATCCGTCTGCTTGAAAACACCTCACGGGTATGATAAAATACCTGTGAGGTGTTAATTTATTCCAAGAGATTCAGGAGAAAACACGTATGTTTCATGATAAAAGAAGCAAGAAAGTGATCTTTGTATCTCACTGCGTCTTAAACCAAAACGCTAAACTCGATCAGTGCGCCCATTATCCCGGCGCGATCCGCGAGGTTGCCGAGCTGCTGGTTTCCGGGGACGCGGGGATCATACAGCTCCCCTGCCCCGAACTGCTTTACCTGGGGCTCGACAGAGAAACGGACGAATCGGCAAACCCGACGGTAGCGTCGGAGGATACGAGGATATCCAAACGGATGTCGGAAGAAAAGGCGAAGGAGCTATGCCGGAAAATCGTCGGCGATACAGTCTATCAGATCGAGGAATACCGGAAGAACGGCTTTGAAGTGACGGGGCTCATCGGAATCAACGGCTCGCCAACCTGCGGCGTGGAAACGACGTGGGCGGAGGGTGAGGAAATCGACGGACCCGGCATCTTTATGAGGCTGCTGAAAGAAGAACTGGACAAAAAGAATATCAATCTCAATATGGCGGGCATCCGGGCCAACAATCCCCAGTCGGCGGCGAGGGCCGTAAAAAAATACATGAATGAAATAAATAGGTTTTTTGGAAAGTTCGGCGGCGGCTCGTCCGTGTGAAATAAGAAACCGTATTTCGGATGAGGGGAATGTTTCCCATCCGCAGGCGGCGGATTATCCTTGCGAGCAGGACTTTGAGACGGATGAATATTTTATTGAACTTGAGTGGAAACCGGACTCTGAGAATCAATAACCGCGCAAAAAAACAGTCCGGGCAGAGCCTTCTGCCCGGACTTCCTGTTATTTCCGCCAAAGCTCGGCGAGGGTTTTTCCGGCGGTGGAATAGATTCCCGTGGCCGTCACCAGGTGCTTTTCCGGGCAGTCCTCCATCCAGACGACGGCCGACACGGTCGCGACGGTGCGCCCGACGGATTCGGCGCGGGATGTTATCATAATGCGTTTGCCCAGTGGAATTGGCCGCACATAACTTATCTGCAGGCTGACGGTGGGCGGAAACTTCCCGCCGCTCAGCACGTAAACAAGGATACCCATCGCGCTGTCCAGCGCGGCGCTTATGATTCCTCCATGCATCTGCTCCACCGGATTGCTCATCCACGCCAGCGTGTCGCAAGAGACGGTAAGAGTCCTTTTTTCGAGGCTGCAGTTCTCATATCCCGTCGGCATCATGGCGTTTACCGTCCCCGGGCGCCATGTGTTCAGAACCTCGATGAATTTTTGGATCGCGGTTTCCAGCTCGGACTGTGTTTTCGGTATCGTATCTTTCATGTAAACTTGACCTTTCCTATCAGCATCCCGCGCGTACGGAACCTTGCTTTTTTTAGCAATCTGCGCGGCGGCACCGCGCAGATAAACCGCCGCGCGGTTTATTGGGTAAACGTTATTATAGCATGATTTTTATGGGAGGTGAAGTATAAAATCCGCAGCCCAGGAAACCGGTCCGCGGCTAAAAATGTTAACATATCGTAACTTGACAACGGCGCCGAGCCGCAGTAGTATTCCAATGAATCAGCAGAGGGCTCTGCATTCTAAATTGATATTGACAGGTAAAATGATTATGGATCATAAAAATGAGGATCTGGAGGAGCGCGTTGCGGCGCTCAGGCACGAAGTGGAAAGTCTGGAAACAAAAATTACGCGGCTGGACGAAGGAATCAAGCAGGCAAACCGGAATTTTGAGAACAATTTACTCAGACAGATTGAAATTCTGGCTGTCTTCGTTATCATGATCCTGCTTATCATCACAAACGTGATTGGCATCGACGTATTGGGCAGCATGGGGCTGCGCGGTATTGCGATGATCGACCTGTCCTACCTTGTCTCGATGTTTGCCCTGTTACTTGGGATAAAGATCATCGTGGGAAAAAAGTAGGCGGCGGCCGAGAAACTTATTTTCCAGCGCCGGAAACGGCCAAACATTTTAAGAAAGACGGTCCGGCATCATTCCGGGCAGCCGGGACCGCCGGAACAGTGCGATCACAATGCGAAAAATACTGCCCAGCAGCCGGCGCGGGACATTGATGTACCTCGCCGCCTCTTTTTCCCTAGCGGGGGTTCTGCTCCTATTCACCGGTTCTGCCAGCTCAAATCCCGACGGACAGAACGGCGGCACGCAGATCCCGATTCTCATATACCACAGCATAAGCGACACTCCCATCGGGATTGCGAACTTATCGGTAACCACGAAAGACTTCGACGAGCAGATGAGCTATCTCGCCTCAAACGGCTATACCACATATTTCGTCGATGAAATGGAAGCCTGCCCGCAGAAAAAGAAGCCCGTCATCATCACCTTTGACGACGGTTACAGCGATAACTTCACGAACGCTTACCCCATTCTGAAAAAATACAAGCTGAAAGCGACCATATTCGTCATTACCAAGGCCATCGGCTCCAAGGGGCACCTGTCCGCGGAACAGATGGAGCAGATGAGCGACCTGGTCTCCTTCCAGAGCCATACCGTGGACCACGTCCGTATGGACAGGCTCAACAAAGCGCAGATCGATTACGAGTGTGGGCAGTCCCAGAAGGATCTGAGCAGAATTACGGGCAAGCCCGTGGACACGCTGTCTTACCCCAACGGGAAGTTCAATGCCAACGTGCTGGCGGCGGCCCGGAAGTATTATAAATACGCGGTCACCACCCATCAGGGCTTCAACACTCCGTACAGCAACAGGTATAAGCTGAAAAGAACTCAGATAAGCCGCTCGGATTCCTTGTCGGTATTCATTTCAAGGCTGCGGGCATAGACTTATAATAAGGCGAGGCTTAATCGCAAGGAAACACCTCACGGGTATGTTAAATACCCGTGAGGTGTTTCCTTATTCCAAACTAAAATCTTACACCCGTAACCGGCAAGAAGATTTAAAATCATGTTTTCGGTAAATCACTTTGTTTTTGATCATCGGCAAACGCTGCGCCAGCCGCTGAAATCTGAGCCGAGAGGCATTTAGCGGCTCCCAAATCGGATTATTATTACATATATGGATATTATGACTATCGCTTCTAAGTTCAGTAATATTTTTCTTAATGAGTTTATAATTTATTACCAAGATGTAACCAATTATAGGTAAGATTTTTTTAGAAAAGCAAAGCTGAAATTCTACTGACATGCAGGGAGCGTGATCCGATGGCAAAGCCTCAGTCCAGCAAGGAAACATTTGTGATACAGATTCTGAATCAGCAAAATTCCACCTGGCAGGGCGTCATCACCTGGACGGAAGGAAGAACATCTCAGCCATTCCGCAGTCTTCTCGAACTTATCAAACTGATTGACAGCGCGCTCGGAGAAAGCAGCGGGGAAAGTCACCGTATTGAATGGAACACTAAGAAGCAGCCCATTGAAACATGAATCAACACAAATAGAGATAAGTTGAAGGGGAAAATAAATATGAAAAAAACTCTGGCGCTACTTCTTATGGTAGTTATGATATTGGGCCTGCTGCCCATGACAGCTTTTGCCGCGGACGGAGATATTACCGTTGATTTCGATTCCTATACCCGCGTGGAAAGCTGCAATACCACTACATTCGATGTAGAAAACTGCAATTATATTGTAGCATTTAAAGGCAATAATTATGTTGTCTGGACGTTAGAGACATTGGACAGTAAAGAGAAGGATTCCTTTATTGCTTCATTTGCGGCTGCGGCTGACGAAGCTAATTTTCAAAACATCGACAAGTCCGGGAAAAATATAACATTTATATATGGCAGCGGAGATACGGCAACTTGCGATGGGATGTATATTGATGGCAGCACTCTTGGATTTGATTCTACTTCAAAATGGTCCCAGTACGCTTACGGATACTATACCATTTCCGTCGCCGTCACTTACACCGTAACCACCGGCATCGATAATGACGGCACCATCACTGAAACCGCTTCTTATAACGAAGGCACCGACGTTACGATCGAATACGAGGCAGCCGACGGCTACTATATTGCCAGCGTTACGGTGGACGGCGGCACTCCCGATGTCAACACCGACCAGCGCGTAACCGCCGATTCCAAGCAGTTCCTTGACATCGGCGCCGACCACAGCGTGGTTGTGACCACCGTTCTCAAGACCGTTCCTGCCGTCACTCACACCGTAACCACCGGCATCGATAATGACGGCACCATCACTGAAACCGCTTCTTATAACGAAGGCACCGACGTTACGATCGAATACGAGGCAGCCGACGGCTACTATATTGCCAGCGTTACGGTGGACGGCGGCACTCCCGATGTCAACACCGACCAGCGCGTAACCGCCGATTCCAAGCAGTTCCTTGACATCGGCGCCGACCACAGCGTGGTTGTGACCACCGCTCTCAAGACCGTTCAAGTTACCACCTATAATGTAACCACCCAAATCAGCCATGGTACTATCACTCCTTCCGCATCTTATAACGCAGGCACCAGCGTTTCAATTAATTACTCGGCAGCGAATGGATACTACATTACCAGCGTTACGGTGGACGGCGGTACTCCCTTTACCAACACCGACAAAAGCGTAACCACCGGCTCCCAGCAGTTTGACGACATCGACGCCGACCACAGCGTGGTTGTAACCACCGCTCGTAAGTCTTCGGGCGGTAACTCTGACGACGGCGGCGATGATTCCTCTACCCCGACTGAAACGGATCTCGGCGACACCTCTGTGCCTCTGGCCTCCGCTCCTCCGGTGGAAGAGCCTGTTCAGGTAGCGCCCGTCCAGGAGGAACCCGTCATTGCTGAAGTGGAAGTCCCGCTCGGCAACCTGCCTCAGACCGGCACCACCCAGACTGCTGACGCCTTGAAGCCCATGTGGGCGGTCACCATGATGGCACTGGCCTTCTCCATTGCCTCCGCCGGTCTTACCATTTCTTTCGGCCGCAAAAAAGAAGACGAAAAAGAAAATTCATTCAGTTCCGAGAAATAACGCCCCGCGTTTGAAGCAAGAAACTTAAAACAATTAACCGGCGCCGCTTAAGGAGCGGCGTCGGTTTTGTTATTTGCCTTATGCGCCTTTCCGGGTGAACGCCGCATATCATCGCTCCATAATTATTCCTTGTCTTAACGATAATTTCAGCCCGTTTTCATACTAATTTAAGACTCGGGCGATACAATAGGATGATATTATTTTGGGAGCGCGGATTATGAAAACAAAGCTTTTTTCAACGGGTTCTATTCCGTCTTTCTTTCGAAACTACCGGCACCTGACCGCGCTGGCGGCGATCGCCGTTTTGTCCTTCAGCCTTAATTTTTACGCCATCTCAAAGCTGGGGTACTGCAACGCCTACTATGCCGCGGCGATTAAGAGCATGACCCAGAGCTTTCACAATTTTTTCTTTGTCGCCTTCGACCCGGCGGGAGTCGTCTCGGTGGACAAACCGCCCCTGGCTCTCTGGATCCAGGCGGTTTTCGTGCTCATCTTCGGCTATCACGGTTGGGCTATGCTCCTGCCCCAGGCCCTGGCGGGCACCGGCTCCTGCATCATGATGTACGTGTTGACAGCGAAGCATTTCGGCCGGAAGGCGGGGCTTATCTCGGCCCTGGTTTTCGCGCTCACGCCCGCCGTGGTGGTGGCCTCGCGCAACAACACCATGGACATGCAGCTCATTTTCTTCCTGCTCGTCGCCGCCTGGTTTTTCTTCCGGTCGATCGAAACGGGAAAATGGCGCTATCTGTTTGCGTGCGCCGTCTTCGTCGGCCTGGGTTTCAATATTAAGATGCTCCAGGCCTATATGATTCTGCCCGGAGTCGTCATCGTCTACCTGATTTTCGCCAAAGAGAAGTTTTTAAAGCGGATCATCGCCGGACTCATCAGCCTCGTCATCATGGCGGCCATCTCCTTCGCGTGGATGGCCGCCGTGGACCTCACGCCTGCCGCCGACCGCCCCTATGTGGGCAGCTCCACCAACAACACCGTTTGGGAGCTCATCATCGGGCATAACGGCCTGGAGCGCCTCGTTGGCTCGGGCGGCGGCGCGCGGGGTCTTACGGGCGGCGGGATGAACGGCGGCGGCGCGGCGGAAGGCAATTCCGGTACGTCTTCCGGTCAAAGCTCCGCGAACGGCGGCAATTTCGCACCGCCCGATCAAGACTCCGCGAACGGCGGAAGCTTCACGCCGCCCGATCAAGACTCCGCGAACGGCGGTCCCCTGCCCGATGGTTCTGCGGCAACATACTCCGCCCCAACGGGAGACGGCAGCCTGTCGGGTACTTTCCGGTTGCCCGGAGACGGGCAGACCCGCTCCGGCGGACGGAGCTTCAATGACGGCGAGGGCTTTGGCGGCACTGTGGCAGGCGGCCAGATGAGAGGGTTCGGCGGCACTGTGGCAGGCAGCCAGATGAGAGGGTTCGGCGGCATGGGCGGCGGCGGAAACGACATCGGCACGGCGGGGCCTCTGCGCCTCTTTTCGTCCAGCCTGTTCGGCCAGGCCTCGTGGCTCATCGTCCTCGCCCTCTTCTGCATCCTGGTCAAAACCGGCAAATTTGACCCCAAAAAGCCCACCGTCCGGCAGGCAGTCTTTCTCTTCTGGATCATCTGGCTTGTCACCATGTACGGCTTCTTCAGCTTCGCGGGCTTCTGGCACCGGTACTATCTGTGCATGTTCGCCCCGGGCATCGCGGGACTCGTTGGGATCGGAGTCCCCGAGCTTGTAAGGACCTTCCGGGATAAGCGGGGATGGAAACAGTTCCTTCTGCCCCTCTGCCTCATCGTCACCTTCGCCATTGAGATCAGATATGTCTGGAGCTACGAGGCCCTGAGAAACTGGCTGGCCCCTATCATGATCGCGGCGGGCGCCGCATCCCTTCTCTTGATGCTGCTGCATTATGTAAAACCGAAGAGGCTGATCCTTCCGGCCTCCGCCGCCCTCATGCTCTTCAGCCTTCTTGCCGCGCCTTTCTACTGGTCGCTCACAGTCGTCATGTACGTGGAACAAAATTCCACCCTTCCCTATGCCGGCCCCGAGCTTGCCTCCACCGCGGAGATCCACGGTATGACGCCCAACCAGGAGGTGCTGACAGCCGCGGATTCCGGCACGGCCGCGCTGGAAAACTATCTGGTGGAGCATTACCGGGAGGGGAGCTACCTGGTAGTCGCCCAGCGGGCCAACGACGTGGCCCAGTTCATCGTGGATACGGGCCTGCCCGCGGTGGCCTACGGGGGATTTTTAGGTTCGGACAACGCCATCACCCTGGATGAGCTCAAAGAACTCGTGAGCCAGGGCAGGGTTACCTACTTTTTGATTACCAGTCAGAGCGGCGGTTCAAATTCCGGGCTTGCCAGTTATGTGAGGCAGAACGCCACCCTCATCGATTCCCGGGAATACCTGGGTACCAGCACCCAGTCCGCCGCCGGAAGCTCTCAAAACGGCATCTCCGGTTCTTCCCTTTATCTCTTCGGCAGCACCGGCGCCTCCTGATAAAAAGCTGATTTCCTCTGCTTGTCAGCGCCCTGCGTGTATGGTAAGATAGCCTCATATCTTATCACACCCGCAGGGCGCTTATTTGTAACGAATATTAATTCAAAGGCATACCACCAATATTGGAGCTGATGGAGTTGAACACAGGCAGCATTACGGCAGCAAATGTCTTCTTTGCTTTGTTATTTTTTGTGGGCGTCAACATGATCTCGATTTATCCGGCGGGTATGATCCGCGACTGGGTCTTTACCGCATCCTTTGAGGGGATGAGCAGGACGCACATCAAAAAGATCCTCAAGGGCTTCACCCGTTTCCAGAAAATCAGCCTGCAGACCGCCGCGAAATACAACAACCCGCAGATCGCCCGCAAGCGGATCGCCGTCTATTATCTGTACTGGGTCTATACCCTTATCGTCGCGGTGCTTCTGGCTCTGTCGGCGCTGGGCCGGATTGCGCAGATTATTCCCGAACTCCTCTGGTTTGTCCAGATGGCGGCGAACGTCGTTATCTTTCTGTTCCACCCCAAAAGCGGCAACGATTAAGAACTATTTACGAAAGAAGGAAGCGCTGTGGAAACAGCAGTGGAAATCCGCATGGCGAGCCTTGCCGACGCGGAGGAAATCCTTAAAATTTACACGCCTTACGTAACGGATACGGCCATCTCATTCGAGTACGGCGTTCCCTCCCTCGAGGAATTCGCGGGGCGCATCGGCCGCACACTTGAAAAATACCCCTATCTCGCGGCGGTGGAAGACGGTCGCATCGCCGGCTATGCCTACGCCTCGCCTTTCAAGGAGAGGGCCGCCTACGGCCGGGCGGTGGAAACCACGGTCTATCTTCGGCAGGACTGCCGGGGCCGGGGAATCGGCAAAATCATCTACACGGCGCTGGAGGAAGTGCTCAGAAAGCAGAACATCCTGAATTTAAACGCCTGCATCGGCTACACCGATACGCCCGACGGGCATCTCACCAACGCCAGCGAACGGTTCCACGGGCGCATGGGGTACAAGCTTGTGGGACACTTCACAAAATGCGGGTATAAGTTCGGCCGGTGGTACGATATGATCTGGATGGAAAAGCTCATCGGCGAACATAAAAAGAACCCCGAGCCCGTGATTTCGGTCACAAAGCTGGGGGATCTCAGCGGGATACTGAAGTGACTCCGGTCACTCTTTTAAAACGGGGGACAAAATGACAGATCATATTACTGTTTGGGAAGCCGGGCCGCCGGATTATGAAAAGCTGCGGGAGATATTTCTGACCGTCCGCCGGAAGGCTTTTTTCTGGTCGGACCCGGAGAAACTGAAACTATCGGATTTTGACGAGAGCACGAAGGATGAATTGATCCTGGCGGCATCGATCAGGGGCGAGGCCGTGGGGTTTGTGTCCGTCTGGGTCCCGGACAAATTCATTCACAGTCTGTTCGTGCTGCCGGAATTCCAGGGCAAGGGGGTCGGAACAGCCCTTGTCCGGGAGGCGGCAGACAGTGTCGGTCTGCCGCTTACTTTAAAATGCGTGAAGGCAAATACCAGCGCTCTGGGTTATTACCAAGTGCATCACTGGAAAATCGAAAAAGAAGAAATGGACTCCGAGGGGCCGTATTATCTGATGAAATACGGCGGCCTTTCAAAATAAGTACATTCCCACAGTCCTCCGTTTTTGCCGGGCAAAACGAACTGCGTTTTTGTCTTCAGCGAGACGGCCCTTGTCGGTGGCTGACTCAGCCGCCTTTTCTCAGTTCTCTGACAAAATAAATGATCCCGAGGATCAGAAAAGCATACTTTATAATTCCTCCAATGAATCCCAGCAAAACCGTAAGTGTAAACTGCATTCCCATTCCCATTCCCATTCCCATCATGCTCACCGCTTCTCACCTCTCATATAAACCTGTTTTGATCAGATTAAGATTCAGTTTATCATAATCGTTTTTTAATTTCCAGTCCTGTGTCGAAATAAAAAGCAATGGACTTAAAACATGAGCCGCGGCAGATGGGAAGCGGTGCAAAACGGCTCGGATGTCTCAGCTTGTCGAAAAACCCCCGTCTTTCGTCCAAACGCCCTTTTCCCGTGGAAAAGGTTTTGCGCCGGACACGGCGAGTCCTGCTGGTCTGGACGGCGCAAAACGTGAAACGCCAAGGCTTCCGGGAATTCACTTCCCGGAAGCCTTACTTTATGTGCCCGCAGGGTGAGATCCTTATTTGTCGAAAGAGCCGCTTGGAGCGACTTTTTCGACAGTCGGGGCGGCCGGGAGTTTACTCCCGGCCGCCCCGTTTTTATATACTCAGTGATGGTGCTCGGAAGCCATTGCGTCGGCTTTGGTCCATTGGACCGTCCCCCTCGGATGCTGCGGCGGGGCGTAGATGGAATATAACCGGAGCGGTATGCCGCCCGTATTGATGAGGTTATGCCACGTCCCGGCGGGTACGAAGACAGCGAACCCGTCCCCTGCTCTTCTCTGAAAGGACAGGTTGTCTTTACTGGTTCCCATCATCACAAGCCCCTGGCCCTGCTCGATGCGCAGGAACTGGTCCAGTTCTGGGTGAATTTCAAGCCCTATATCCTCTCCCACGTTTATGCTCATGAGAGTGAGCTGCAAATGGTTTCCCGTCCACAGCGCGGTGCGGTAGGTATTGTTTCGTCTGGTTGCCTGATTGATATTGACCACATAGGGCTCGGGCCCGTAATCCTTAAACTCCATAAAATCGTTTCTGTTTCTGTTATCAAAACAAGGACACCATCTGTCCATTCAAATTCAGCTCCTTTTATGCCTGTATGCCATCCTATGAGCGTCGGTCCGGAGGTGTGCTCTCCGGGAGTGTCTCCGTTTTCCCGGGGATCAAAGCCCCATGATTTGTGACCGCCGCCGCGTACGTGATAAAGTCACGGTAATCTGAAAAAAAAGCGGTAGAATGATACTAGAAAACAGAAATGGCGGTGATACTTTATATGAAATATGCGATCGGCGCAATCATCGGCGCGGCGGTGGGTTACTTTATCCTGTACAGGGCAATCGGCTGTTCCAGCGGCACCTGCCCCATAACCGCCAATCCGTACTCATCGACAATTTACGGCATGGTAATTGGCCTGCTGCTGGCGGGTGCGGTTTAATTTCAGAACGGGCGGCAAACGCCCAACTCAGACGATATCGCCGGGAATCCGGCAGGGAGGATAATTTTATGTTCAATTTCTTTCATCAGGACACTGGAAAAACAATCAACGTAAACGACATAGATAAGCTTAACGGGTCCATCGAGCTGATCGACATCCGGGAACCCTATGAGTTCCAGTCGGGCTCCATCAAAGGTGCGAAAAACATCCCGATGAATACCCTTCTCGGCAATCCCAAGGCCTATCTGAAGAGCGACGGGCAGTATTACATCGTCTGCCAGTCCGGCGGCAGAAGCCAGAGGGCGTGCGGCACCCTGCTAAAGGAAGGCTACAATGTCATAAACGTCGCGGGCGGCGTTGGCTCCTACTGCGGGACCAGGCGTCAATAACAAAGAGTTTCACTTTTTTCCCCCACCACCCCCGGCGCCGGTTTCCGGCGCCGGGGGCTTTTTTTAATGTCCACTGAACAAATGCGATTTTCCAATCGCATTTGTTCAGCGAGCTTTTACAGCGCGCCTCACGTCTTGCGGTCCAAACTCCGAGAAATAATGAAATCACCCTTGCGGAAGGCTCTGCAAAACGTATATAATATCTAATTGGATAAAGCTTACAATCTGGAGGCGGACACATGCCTGACGTAAACAAAACTCTCATCAATATGTACGACCTGCTTATCTGCCTGACAAACGCGGGGGATCTCATCAGCCACGAAGTGTCGAACCACCATCAGCAGGTTGCCTATCTGGCCTTCCGGATCGCCGAGCAGATGGGTCTGCCCATGGAAGAAAAAAAGGATCTTATGCTCGCGGGGCTTCTGCATGACGTAGGGGCTTTTTCATTGGACGAAAGGCTTTCGCTCATTGAAAGCGAGCCGGCAATGACACACGAGCACGCTTTCCGCGGCGCGCGGCTTCTTGAAAAATTCCCTCCTCTCTCCTCCCCTGCCGGCATCATCCGCCACCACCATGTGCCGTGGGAAGACGGAAGGGGAAAAACCTTTCACGGCGGCGAGGTTTCCGATCTGAGCCATATTCTCCATCTGGCGGACAGGGTCGCCGTTTCCGTGGACCGGAACCGGAACGTCATCGGTCAGATCGGCGGCATACAGGAAAAAATCCGAAGTCAGAAAGGCACCCTCTTCAAGCCGGAACAGGTGGACGCCTTTCTGGAGATCAGCCAGAATGAATACATCTGGCTGGATATCGAATACAAGCCTCTCTTATACATACTGCCCAGCATTGTGGTGTTCGATACGGTGGAGCTCAACCTGGACGAGCTCATCGAGCTGACAAAAATCTTTGCCCACATCATCGATTTCCGCAACCCATTCACCGCGAACCATTCGGCGGGAGTAGCGAAAACGGCGGAAACGCTGGCCCGTTTCGCGGGTTTTTCGGACAAGGAATGCAAAATGATGGAGGTGGCGGGAAACCTGCACGATCTGGGCAAGCTCGCCGTGAGCAGGAATATTCTGGACAAGCCGGGCAGTCTCAACAAAGAAGAATTCAACATCATAAGAAGCCACACCTTTTTCACCTTCCGGCTTCTGCAGGCGATCGGCGGCTTTGAGACCATCAACAAATGGGCTTCCTTCCACCATGAAAAGCTCAACGGGAAAGGCTATCCCTTCCATCTGGACGGCGGAAGTCTCCCGCTGGGCTCGCGCATTATGGCTGTCGCGGATATTTTCACCGCCCTTACCGAGGACCGGCCTTACCGGGCGGGCATACCGTCGGAAAAAGCGGTGAGCATTCTCAGGTCCATGACGGAGGACGGTTCCATCTGCCCTTACGTGGTCACGATCCTTCTGGACCATCTGAACGAAATCAACGAGCTCCGCTTGGCGGCTCAGGAAGAGGCAAAGCTCGAGTACGACTATTTATATGAACCGATCCGGTAGACGGCAGCGTCCGGCCCTTCCGCCTCCGCAGGAAAAGTGCAGCCCCAGGGCAGCCAAATGTTCAAAAGCGCGGGCGCCGTCCCCGCGGCGGAAGGATTTGCAAAATTCCAGGCAAAAGCAAAGGAACCTATAGACGAACCGTTATTGTTGTGCTATCATATTTTCGGCCGGGCCAATTGGCCTGCGCATCTTCTTTGTGAGAGCAGCCCAGAGAATTTTTTCCACAAAAATTCAATATCGGAGGCTTCTGAATGTGTCGCGCAATTTAGGTAATACGCAGGGATAATAAGCGCTTTTAAGAAAGCGCTTGTTTTGTTGCACCTAAATTGAAAGGACGAACTATTTATGAAGCCAAACCGGAACGTTTGGCTCATGTATGTCATTGCCCTTTTGCAGGGGATGATATTCTATGGGCCAATTGCCACTTTATACAGGCAGGCCGCGGGGGTCTCCATCTTCCAAATTGCCGTCATCGAGAGCATTTCTCTCGTTTTCTGCCTTCTGCTGGAGCTGCCCTGGGGCGTTGTCGCCGACAAAATCGGCTATAAAAATACGCTCATCATCTGCTACTTGCTTTATTTCCTCTCCAAGATCGTCTTCTGGAGAGCGACCGGCTTCGGAGGCTTTCTGCTGGAGCGGGTCATGCTCAGCGTCATCATCGCGGGCCTCTCGGGCGTGGACGTGAGCCTTCTCTACCTCTCCTGCGGCGGTGAGGGAACATCGCAGAGGGTATTCGGAATCTACAACAACCTGTTCACGGCGGGACTGCTCATCGCCTCCGCAGTATATTCGGTGTTCATCAAGAGCGATTACCGCCTGGCGGGTTTGCTCACGGTCATAAGCTACGGCCTCGCCGCCGCCCTGGCCTTCGGGCTCGTCGAAGTCAGGAAACAGAAAACGGAGGAAGCGTCCAAAGCAAGAGCTTTTTTCGAATTGCTGAAGCAGACGGCGAAGAACGGACGGCAGCTGATGTTTCTCGCCAGTGTGGCGCTCCTTAGCGAGACCTGCCAGATCGTAACGGTCTTTTTCAATCAGCTCCAGTACGTCAAATGCGGCCTGGGAAACGCCGCCATCGGATACATCTACATCGCCGTTACCGTCGTGGGCCTGCTGGGCGTCTTTTCCTCCGCTCTCACCCGCGCTCTCGGGGCGAAGCGGCTCGCCTGTCTGCTCTTTCTGGCCGCCGCCTGCGCTTGCGTCACCCTCGCGCTCACAGGAAACGCACTGCTTTCGGTTTTGTCGGTGGCAACCCTTCGTTTAAGCTCCAGCCTGTTCCAGCCGCTGCAGACCGAAATTCAGAACAGGCTGGTGGTTTCCGGCAACCGCGCCACCGAGCTGAGCATCAACGCCGTTCTTATCGACAGCGTCTGCGCGGGCACCAACGTCGCCCTGGGGAAGCTCGCCGACCTGAATCTGACCTATGCCATGTTCGCCGGGGCGTTTCTCTGCGTCTCGGCTCTGCTGCTCTTTTTCATCTGGGAACAAAAAAACGGAGCTTTCTCAGAAAAGAGAGCGTCCGAATAAGCTGTCATCGGGAGCACAAGAGCGTATGCCTGCGGAAGCCAAGCCGCCGCAGGCATACGCTAAGGCTGTCGAAAAAGCCGCTTGGAGCGGCTTTTTCGACAAATTGGGTCCTCGCCCTGCGGGGCTCGCAAAGTAAGGCTTCCGGGAAGTAAATTCCCGGAAGCCTTGGTATTTTACGTTTCGCGCCGGCCAGACCAGCAAGACTCGCCGTGCCCAGCGCAAAACCTTTTCCACGGGAAAAGGACGTTTGGACGGAAAGGCGGAGGTTTTTCGACAAGCTGAGCATATGCCTGCGGAAGCCAAGCCGCCGCAGGCATACGCTCTTGTATTACATGATCTTCTGCAGTTTCAGAATCCGCCCGATCATGACGGACGCCTCCGCGCGGGAGATGAAGCTTTCGGTGGCGAAGCTCCCGCAGACTCCTAAATCCGTGAGGACGCCGGAGCGATAGAGTCTTGAAATGCTCCGGCCGTATTTGCAGGCCCCGATCCAGGCCGGCAGCGGCGGGCCGCTTTCTGCATCGAGCTGCGTTTTGGAAAGGATATTCGCAAAAATATAGGCAGTCTCGGCGCGGGTCGCAGAGCGGTTGTAATCTTCAAAGTCGTCCTCAAGTATGATGCCGTTTTTAACGGCGTACTCCACATAAGGGCGGTACCAGGGAACATCCTCTTCAAAGCCGCCGCTGCCGCCGCAAGCAAGCCGGTGCGCAACGCAGGCCATTTTTACCGCCTCGGAGATTCTCAGATAACAGGCCGCGGGCGTTTTCCCACCCATGCCGTCTCTTCCGATCCCATATTCTTCTTTTTCCTCTTCGGGACCTTGCCGCGCCCCCAGGCCTCCTCCGCCAAAGAGATACAGGGAATATGGCAGCTCGTTTCCGCCTCTGGCGCCGACCGCACTGTCCGGCAAGGAAGAGGAAGACTTCAGCGTCTGGGCAAGCGCGCCCGGCCCTTCTTCCCCGGAAGCCGGCCACACGCCGCTCTCCTGGAAACCGTACCGTCCCCCCGCCGTGCCCGGGCTTTCCGCAGAAGACTGGCCGCCCTGACGCGGCAAGTTTGGAAGAACAGGTTCTTCCGCAGGGTCTGAGCTTGGTTCAGCCCAGCTTGGGTATGCGTTTGCGTCCATGCCTTCAGGCACGGATCTTCGGAGTGCCGGAGCGGGGACCCCGGGTTCTCCCTGCCGCGTGTTTTCCCCAAGCTCTCCGTCTCCCGCTTCCTTGGGTGCGGAAGGGGCCGACTGTGTCATGTTCCTGTTTCTTTCCGCACCGGGCCCCAATCCGCCGGGTTTGGTTTCACGGTCCGAAGCCGCCGCAGGCGAAGAACCAGGCGGGGTACCGTTCAATTCTTCTGCGCCGCCGCCGGTGATTTCCTCCGGAAAGGCCTCAATGAGCAGGGCGGCTGGCTCCGCCCGCTCGCCCAATGCCGCGCTGTTGTCTGAAACGGCAGCCTCAATCCTCCGGCCGCCGTTCATCCGCTCCGGCTGTCCGGAACCACGGGGAGCGGGTGCCTGCGCGTCTTTCAATCCGCCGTAGGGAGATTGAATACTCTTCCCCTGGGCGTGTTTGGCCATGCTTTTTCCCGTCATATCGTACATGCCGTCAAGCCAGAGGCTAAATTTGCTTTCGGTATCTCCGAGAACGAGAGTGTACGCCTCGCCGGGCACCTGCGCTTGGGCCGAGACGTTCCCGGCCGGCTTTCCGCCGGCTGGGGCGGGGATTAATTCCGTTCCGGAATCCGGCGCGGCGCCGCCGGGCAGGCCGGTACCGCCGCCGTTTTCCTGACCGGCGGTGAGGATATCCTCGACCCATTCATCAGAAATTCCGCCGGACCGGGAAATTTGCTCCGGTACGGCCCCGGTTTTGCCGGATGTGTTTTGTTTTGCGTTTTCCGTGGGCAGATCACCGTCTTTAAAAACAACCGGCAACATAGCGG
>VSSQ01000686.1_pt1 | contig 18035 bp, 15 predicted proteins | sample 4763081 | NCBI WGS metagenome assembly VSSQ01 (sample SAMN12137344, study PRJNA551015) | bioreactor metagenome | isolation source: SDC9 anaerobic chlorinated ethene degrading culture | place: USA: Knoxville, Tennesee | collected 2015-01-01
TGTGTGCCATGGCTTTTGACCCCCAAAGCGCCCCGTTTTCCCTGGAAGGCGGCTACAGCCTTGCCGAGCGCAAGATTGCCTGGTTCGGCGAGGAGGCGTCGGCAGGATGGAGAGAAAATCCGCCTATCGCATGCCTGCGCATCTCCCCCATCGCCCCCAAGTTCGCTGACTCTCTTACCCACAGGGATTTTCTGGGCGCGCTCATGTCGCTGGGCGTCCGCCGCTCGGTACTGGGAGACATCCTGATTGCGGATAACTGCGGCTTTCTCTTTTGTCTGGAGAGCATTTCCTCTTTTCTCACGGAGCAGCTCACCCAGATCCGTCATACTACGGTGCGCTGCAGCCCGGCAGAACCGCCGGAGGTGGCCGTGAGCGCCGGAACCGAAAAGCAGATCGTTGTGGCGTCGGAACGGCTGGACGCTTTGGTAGCCTCAGTATATGACCTTTCCAGAAGCGAAAGTCAGGAGCTTTTTTCTGCAGGCAGATTATTTGTAAACAGCCGTATGATCGAAAACGCGAGCCGTTCTCCCGCTCCGGGGGATATTATATCCGTCCGGGGCTATGGCCGCTTCCGCTATCTGGGCATAGAGGCGGAGACAAAAAGAGGGCGTCTGAGGGTAACAGTCGAGATTTACTGATTATGACTTGACAGGTGTGGTATAATCATTTATGCCTGTTTGAGGGAGGTGTCCGAAATGCCGGCCGACAGTATAAAGCAAATTGCAAAAAACAGCAAGGCTTACCACGATTACTTCGTGGAGGACCGGTTTGAAGCGGGTATCGAACTGGCGGGCACCGAGGTCAAGTCCATCCGTTTGGGCAACGCAAACCTCAAGGATTCCTTCTGTATCATCAGAGACGGGGATATGGCCGTCGAGGGGATGCATATTTCACCCTATGAAAAGGGCAATATTTTCAATAAGGACCCCCGTCGTGCCAGAAGACTTCTCATGCACAAGCGGGAGATTCTGCGGCTCTACGCCAAAGTAAAACAGGACGGCTACGCGCTCATTCCACTCACCCTTTACTTTAAGGGTCCCAGAGTTAAAATTGAGATTGGCCTCTGTAAGGGCAAAAAGCTCTACGACAAGCGCGAAGCCGCAGCCTCCAAAGACGCCAAACGTGAGATGGAACGGAATATTAAAAGTCATAATAACGAGATGTAAAAAAGCTGTAAGCATAATAAACTGCGCAACTAAGTAGAGGAGGAATCCAATTGAATCCTAAAGTGACCTTTGAAATGGAAAACGGAAGCAAGATCATTGCCGAGCTCTATCCCGAGGTGGCACCCAATACGGTAAACAATTTCATTGCCCTGGTGCAGAAAGGCTTCTACGACGGCCTTATCTTCCACCGCGTCATCCCCGGCTTTATGATCCAGGGCGGCTGTCCTCAGGGCACGGGAACCGGCGGACCAGGCTACACCATCCGCGGCGAGTTCTCCCGAAACGGTGTTATGAATGAGCTGAAGCATGACCGGGGCATTCTTTCCATGGCTAGGGCTATGCACCCCGACTCCGCTGGCAGCCAGTTCTTCCTCATGGTCGAGAAATCTCCTCATCTGGACGGGGACTACGCAGCCTTCGGCAAGGTCACAGAAGGCATTGAGGTCGCCGACGCCATCGTTAACTCTCCCAGGGACCGCTCGGACCGTCCCCGTCAGGACCAGAGGATGAAAAAGGTCACGGTGGATACCTTCGGCGTAACCTATCCTGAGCCTAAAACTTCAAAACGATAAACCGCATTTCTTCGGCGGCAAGGTTTCCCCTGCCGCCGCGATATGGGGGCGTACTGGTTTCGACGGGGATGTAGAGGCCGGAATAGCGGGCGGATGAGCCTATCATCCTAAAAATGGGCAACTTATAAATTAAAGAACAACGATAACGTAGTTCTCGCCGCGGCTTAACGCGGTCGTCCAACCCGGAAGGGCCACGAGCCGGGATTGGGCGTGACGAAGTGGCGTCCGTGCGTGCGCAAAGCTTTGAGCGCACCATGAATCATGAAGCTACCAAGCTCTTCAGTGTGACGATTCACGGCTGAGTAAGGGAATGTAAAGAATCGTCTGCGCCCGGAGAAGTTCTTGTCGAAGCGTTTTCGGACGGGGGTTCGACTCCCCCCGCCTCCACCACAAAGGTAGTCAGTCAATGATACAAATTGACTGACTACCTTTTAATTTTGCCTATCAGAAAAGCCTGTATTACAAGGGAAAAGCGAACATGGGGGTGCAAAACGCCCGCCCTGTCTCGCTATTTTTTGTTTGATGTTGATTCTTACTGCTCTGTTGACCAACAAATTTTGCACCCCTCCTTAAACGGCAATAAAGGCAAAATTAAATTGTATAGGGCAAAATTAAAAGGTGTCACCAAAAAAGCACCTTGCAGGCTGGGTCTATGTAGTTCCAAACTTTGATACAAAGAAAAAAGCCCTCTCCAGCCGGAAGATGCTGAAAAAGGCTTGAAATAAGGGCTTCCGTGGTCAATCGTTGACTTCGAAAGCCCTGTTTACTTTATGCAATTGTGTGGCCTGCCGTCGTGGTTGAAGGGCAACTTACCCCCCTTGGGCGGCTGAAAGGTAATAATTAAATTGTTAGGTAAAATTAAAAGGTACTATCAGCTTAATTATTCTTATCGTGCTCGTCGTCTGGGGCGTATTCACTGGTGCAGGCTTCAAGAATAATTGCAAGCGCATTTGTATAGGCCAGACGCTGACCGTAGGCGTAAAGGTCACTGTCTGGGCCTTCAACTGCGGCGCTCGCAGCACGTATATCATCTACGATTTTCTTCATTACTCGTTCTGCATCCATACGGCTTTGCTTTCCTTTCAATCCGGATTTTCAAGTGAGCAGAATATCTCACCGTTTATTTTGGCAATGTCATCAATCGGTATTTTCGTGGCATCCAACATTACCACGATATGCTCATACTCATCAATCTTCTTCACGCCGCCGGTGACGGTGACATACGCACCGCCGGATTTCTTCTTGTCGGGCAGAAAATATGTGATAGAGACTTCCGGCTGCTCGCCCAAAGTCTCCTGTATCATGTTTAGTCGCTCATTCAGATCTGCTTTGCCGTACTCGTCGAGCTCGACATTCTTATCAGTCAGACGAGCTGTTTCGGCAACAGCGTCCTCGTAGCCAGTCAATGCGGCAAACGGCGAAAATTGCGCCGCTCGGTCATATGCGGACATATGAGGGTGGGTAGCCGATTGATGGTGTGGCAGATTGATTATATCATCGTATGGATTCGTCATGCCTTATGACCTCCAATCTGCTTATTGCGGGCAACGGTCGTGGCTCCTTCTTCAAGGTTCATACCCTTTAGTACGGCGTTCTTGCCGTATTTTTTCTTTATAGTGAGCACCGCTTCCTGTATGCGCTTTTCACGAGCCAGCGCAGTTTCTTCCTCGGCGCTTTTCTTCTGTACTGCTTCGTAATCGGTGAACAGGTCGAGCTGCTCAAAAGTGTCCGGTTTCTTGGCGCTATCTTCGCTTACAAGGCGGCAAGCCGTGACATTGATGCGTCTCACAAGCAAATTCTTATCTACGACGCGGTCGTACAGTTCCATGACTGCATTCATGATAAGCATGGTGGAGGACGTCTGTCGCCCGATATTTGCCGTGCCGTGGGCGTGTTTCGGTATCTTGCGACCGTAGTGGTCTGTCGTAACTTCGCCGTGGTAGGCTCGGTTTATCTGCGGATTTGTAAGGTTTTCAATGTCATAGCCGATGGTCAAAACCATCTGGTCGGTCACAAGTCCTTTGTCCACCAAATCCAGAACGAGAAGGTCGGTCATCTCACGCACAATCAGTTTTGCTTTCTCGAAGGAGTATGGGCATTGAAGCACCTGCCCTGAGCTGATGCTGTTCGTGCTGGGCCTGTACGCTTTTATTTCAGCTATCGTGCAAGGCTCCCAGCCCCAAGCGTGGTCAATTAGTAATTCAGCATTGATGCCGAAGAGCTTATAAAGCAAGTCCTCATTGTAATGCTCATGTGGCTTTCCGAGAGAGCATCGCGCCACATCTCCCATTGTGTACATTCCGTTTGCTTCCAGCTTCGTGGCGTATCCTTTGCCGACGCGCCAGAAGTTAGTGAGCGGCTTATGCGTCCAAAGAAACTGCCGGTAGCTCATTTCGTCCAGTTCCGCGATGCGGACGCCGTCCTTGTCGGGTGCGATGTGCTTTGCATGAATATCCATTGCGACTTTGGCAAGATAGAGATTCGTGCCAATTCCGGCTGTTGCCGTGACGCCAGTGGTTTTGAGAACATCCTGAATAAGCATCATTGTCATCTCACGCGGAGTGAGTTTATAGGTTTTCAGATAATCCGTGGCATCGATGAACACCTCGTCGATTGAATAAACATGGATGTCCTCCGGCGCGACGTATTTCAGATAGGTGGTGTAAATCTGTGTGCTGTACTCCATATACAGAGCCATGCGCGGCGGCGCGGTGATATATGAAATCGATAGCTCCGGCGATGTTTTCAACGCAGTGGCATCATAGGATTCGCCTGTGAATTTACGATTTGGAGCTTTCCGCTGGCGCTGCACGTTTGCTTCCTTGATTTTCTGAACAACTTCAAACAGCCTTGCGCGTCCGGGGATACCGTATGATTTGAGCGATGGAGAAACAGCAAGGCAAATGGTCTTTTCAGTGCGACTAATGTCGGCGACGACAAGGTTAGTCGTCATAGGGTCAAGACCACGCTCGACGCATTCCACGGAGGCATAGAATGACTTCAAGTCGATTGCAATAAACGTGCTGTTTTTCTGTGCCATGCAGTTTCACCTCCTCTTCCCGAAATACCTTATGCCGCATCTAACCCGAAGTGCACCTTATTAAATTGCTCATCAGTAAGAAATCTTGCTTTTATAAAAAGTACCATTTTCCAGGTCGTCAAACGCTTTATTCAATTCTTCCTTTGTGTGCATGGACTTATAGGGCTACCCCAAACTACTGGTTCAGCCAAGAGTGTCGAACTAATAAATAACACTTTCTTGATATCTCCATTTGTCAAATCAAGCAGCTAAATATGCTACAGTGCCTTGCACTACATAAAATAGCGATAGTCATAAATTGCACCTTCGTATTGCGATAACAGCCATCCAATCCTTGCAATTTCATTTGAGGATTCAATTGTGCATGGTAACTTAGAGTACAGGCCAAAACTGTTCCAGTTCATCTTTGACAGTCCCAGTATTTCTGTAGCGATCTGCGTCATTGAGCCATTTCCATAATGCTTCACGACCTTTAACGGAAGTGGTATCGTCTTGCCACCTTGTATATATTTCCGATTCGTATCTCGAACTGACGGAGCAATTCCGTGAGTATACAAATACATGGTATTTTCATTAAGCGGAAAGCATAGTCCTCGCCGTACAGGAAAGCCATCAATATCTGTCATATTTCGGTTGAATTCAAAACACTTAATGTCATCCTCGTATGTAATTTCCAACAGTTCGATATCTTTGATGCCTGCACTGGAAAGGCTCTCCACCAAGCCCTTAACCTCATTACTTCTAAACGGTGTCCTCTTGTGGATAACCACTCTTTTTGGCAGCTCCGTGAATGACTTATAAAAAAGTTCCTTTATATTCAAGCCAAGCCTATATGCCTCATCCTCTGAAAGGAATGGGTTCTTTTTTCGGTCAAAAGTAACATCATCAATTTTTGAGAGCTTATATTTCATGCCTTGACCGTCGGATGAGTAGATATGGCTGCAACCCACGACAATGTTCGAGCCACTTGGAGCGCGGTTAACACTATAGCCAATTCCGGCAAACGCTGTATCTGGCTGAATCCCGGATACAACCCACGGAATGCGGCTTGATTTTACATATATAGCTAAAGAAAGCGCCCACATAATCTGACAATACAAATCGCTCTCAATAGTTTTTTCCCTCACAAACTGAGTGGCAATGTTCTTCTGTGCTGCGTATGCCTTAATAAAGTCGTGTAGATCGAACTTTTCATTACCGTCGGCGTAGCCTGTAAGCGGTTCATACTCTTTTGGAATGTAGATGAGTGCGACATCAGCAGATGTTGCGCTCAGTTGGTCAAGTTTGCGAGTAATGCTATTTCCTAATTCTACAGATGCTTTTTTTATATCTGAAGTCTGGGTTGCCTGAAGATTCAGCCATTCGTTGGATGTAGGCGCAGGGACGTCTAGTCCCGCTTTGAATGCCTGGCAAAATCCGGGAAATGGTATTACGAAATCGGCATTGTATTTCACACTCTGTCTACAGTTTAGCTGATTAAGGAAATCGTTAAACTGCTTATTATGGCTATCTGGGCATATCACGCCCAAGGAAATCGAGGCTCTAAGCACCTTCTCATTTAGCGAATAATCAAAAGGAGCATGATTTACCAGTCCACGCATCGGGTGAAAGTCAGTAACCATGTTTCCTCTTTGTGAGTTATAGAAAGCTAATTCTGGGTCACGGCATTCAATGCCATTAAACACAACTCTATTGCTTGAGATCGATTGTGGAAGTTGCAACTGTGTTCTGCTCCCATAATTTATCCCTAAAACAGCACTGTTCGGTCTAATATTAAAGTCGAATCCCGTATGGCTATTAAGCGGATAGGTAACGACTACGCCGTTTCTGCCGAATATCTTACCAGCCCACTCTTTAACATATTTGTGAACGTTGAAATTTGGCTTCCCGGAATTAACATCCGTACTAAACGAGTCGGCGAATTGTTTTTTCTCGTCATATGTTAGCGTCACTCCTTTTTCATAGGTAAATGCCGGAGTAACAGCTATATATGTGTACTTATAATCGAAGAGCAGCGCAAGGCGAATTCCTTTATAAGCTGTAATTATTCGGCTACCAATGCCTTTTGAAATCTGTTGTGAAGAATCCCATATTTTATCCTTTGAGTACATTAGTGAACTGTTTTGTCCCAATAAAGCAGTTAATGTTTTCAAAAGAAGCTCCTTGAACGCACTCTTGTAAATTAGGGATTCGCGTGTGAAAGGTGTTACAGAAATTTCGCTTTTTACTCTTTCTGCGCATACCTCTTGAATACGAGATTTTTCACCCCATGCATAAATAAATCCATTCAACGGAACTGCCATAATGCCGTTATCATATAGCGTTTTGCAAAAATCCCAAGGTCGTTCGTCTTTGCCAAAGTCAACTTCAAATTGGAAGCAATTCTTCGGAAACGAAATCGGGAATACGTTTGTATCGGCAATCTTATTAAGCATCCCATCAAGTACGCCAAATTTGCTTGTTGCCACGCTGGTGGTAGCACCCAGCGAAGTTTTTAGTGCCTCGGTCTTTTTAAGGAAAAGCTTGTCTTCACTCATGCAATGACGAGCCAGGCTATAAACTGTTTTATCAAAGCCATCTGTTGGAATGTAGTAAGCGGTACGACCTGCATCGTTTACTGCTTGAATTAATTCCGTGACCGCTTTATGTGCATTCACGCCATAACCACACCAAAACAGTTTGCCAGAGCCTTTTGCTTGAAATGCTTTATTCAAGGCAGACATCAGAGATGTATCACGACCACTGTATCCCAAAACAATCAAATCTCTATTTGCCATTTCGTGACTTAACGCACTTATCAAGACATCATCCTGAGAATCCAATTCTTCGGACGTGTTTTTCAAAGCGCCATATTTATAGTCACCATGCAGTGCAATGCAAAGCAATTCCCCATTTACATCGCCCCGGTATATACGATCTGCTGTCTCTGATGTTATCTCAATTGGAGTGATTCTATATTGATGAACACATTTCAGCATTAGTCCATCAAAATTGGTCGTCCACACGCTCTTGAACATCCCATCCTCAGCGAGCATTGAAATCAAGTGATAGCCTAAGCTTGGACTTTTCCCCGTGACCAAGTGTTGAAAGTACTTCCTGCGGTCATCTGCAATTGGATATGCTTTTTCTGCGTAAAACGAATATTCATCATCTGAATTTTGTGCAGGATATGTATTCTGTCCATCCAGCCATTTTTGAACTGCGAGGCGAACGTTATCAACCTTAATGTTACTATAGGTTTCGACCAGTGGCGGGTTTTTAGATAAGAAAATCTCACGCTTCCAGTCCCATACACAATCCGAAGCAGATGGAATTCCAGACTCAACAGAAGCACCTGCGCCTAAAAGTAACGAATGCGGCATATCTTTATTCTGTTTTAGAGATCGCAAAAACTCGTCAAATTTAAGCGTCTGCACTTCTGTTCACTTCCTTATTTTGTAGTGAGGTTTTGAAAACCACTTGCTATACTTTCTTTGTCATCCATTATAGTTGTGGCCTGGCAGAATCACCGCCGGGATTATAAGTAGAATTAAAGACCATGTCTAACAGCCATTTTTTGAATGACTGGTTGTTTTTGTTACGTTTATCGTCAAAAAAAGCAGCATACAATTCCATGCCAGATTGAAGGCTTGCCAATACTGCCTCTTCAACTGCACGATTACTTTCATCACGAGCATTTTGTGCATCTTGATATTTCATTGCATTTTGATACGCTTCGTCTTTCTTAACAATATCCGGCAAGTCTGCTACTTGCTTCTTAATTCTGTCTTCATCCGTCCAGTCACAATTACCCCAAATATCGTGGAACATTGCTAAAATACTTGAAAGCGTGTCCATTTCCGGCATTGGAATACCAATGTCGGTCTTCACTGGGATAGCGTCGATTTCTGCATTCTCGTCGGCAAGACGAATAGCTACAGTCTCCTGCGCTACAACACGGTAGCTTTCCAGGTCCACATCCTCCACGATTTTTCTTATATCATCATCATCGTCAGACTCGGGACGCGGCAACTTTGCAACAAGCAGGTTTAAGAAGATGGAGAGCTTCTCCCAAGCCTGCGAACCATACGGCAGTATTGCGGAGAGGAAGTTATAGGTACGAACAAAGGTCTTGGCACTACTTTTGAAGGCAATCTGGTCTTCAAGGTCAAGTGCTTTATAGTTTTCCACACAAGCGTCGATAATCGGGTCAAGTTTATCACGCTCCGCATTATTCAGATATAGCCCAACGAGGGTGTCAATCTGCTGCTGCGTATAAACCTGCATCGGCTCCATCGTGTCGATGAGGTCGTTCAGCTTGTTGGCGTCAGTTTCCCCGGAGAGAACAGTGGTCTTATAATACCGCTCAAATGCCTTCTGAATATCAGATGGGTCGTTGGCAAAGTCCAGCACAAAAACATCATTTTTTCCGCTGCAGCATCTGTTGAGTCGAGATAGTGTCTGCACTGCCTTGATATCATCCAATCTCTTGTCCACATACATTGTGTGAAGCAGCGGCTCGTCATAGCCCGTCTGGAATTTTTCGGCGACCACAAGAATGCGATAGGGGTCACGCTTGAACTTCTTCTCGATCTGTACGCTTGGAAAGCCGTTTATTTTGGCTTCGTTCAGCGTTTCTCCGTTGTAGCTAGAATCGCCGGAGAATGCAATTACCGCCTTGTACTGGCTCTTTCTCGCATTCAATGCCTTGGTAATCGCCATATAATATTCGATGGCGCGGTGAATGCTGCTGGTCACAACCATAGCACGGCCTTGCCCGTTAATCTTGTTTTTGACAGAGTTGTGGAAATGTTCCACGATAATACTCGCTTTTTCTTTGACGGCATATTCCTGGTTTTCCACATACGTCCTCAAAATGCTCTGCGCCCGCTTTTTATCAAAGAGAGGGTCGTCCTCGGCCGTCTTTACGATGTGATAATAGCTTTGATAAGGCGTGTAATATTTCAAAACATCAAGAATGAACCTTTCCTCTATGGCCTGCTTCATCGTATAAACATAATGAGGCTCGGACTTCTTTGTGCCGTCCTCGTTCAATATTGGATTGCCGTTTCCGTCTACAACGGGCTTGCCGAACATCTCCAAGGTCTTGTTCTTCGGCGTAGCAGTAAAAGCAAAGTAGCTGGCGTTCTTCGCCATTCGCTTTCCTTCAATCAGGCTGTTGATTTTGTCTTCCAGCTCGTCATCGTCGCTATAAACATTTCCGGAAAGGACGATGTTCATCTTTGCGGAGAGGCTTCCATTCTGGCTGGAATGCGCCTCGTCGATGATGATGGCGAATTTCTTGTTCTTGTGAACATCGGTAATGTCACCCAGAATGAACTGAAATTTATGTACGATGGTAATAATAACTCGCTTGCCTTCGTCCAGCAGCCGCCGCAGCTCCGAGGAATCCTTCGCCCAGCCGACCGTAGCGGACACCTGCATGAACTGATGAATGGTGTTCTTTATCTGTTTGTCGAGATTAATGCGGTCGGTAACGACAATAATGGTGTCAAACACCTGCCCGTCAGCGTTCTTCAGCGTAACGAGTTGGTGGGCAAGCCATGCGATAGAATTGGACTTGCCGGAACCGGCGCTGTGCTGAATGAGATAGCGATGCCCTGCGCCATCTCTTAAAGCATCGGATAGCAGCGATTTTACGACATTCAGCTGATGATAACGTGGGAATATCTGCTTGTAGGACGGTTTCCCGGTGTCCTCATTTTTTTCCACAACCACTTGGGCATAGTTTTCAAGGATATTCGACAGCTCGGCTTTCGTCAGAATATCCTTCCAGAGGTAATCCGTTCTGATGCCGTCCACGTTCGGAGGATTGCCCGCGCCATCGTTGTAACCCTTGTTGAAGGGAAGGAAGAACGATTTGTCGCCCTTCAGCTCCGTACACATACGGATTTCGTTATCGTCAACAGCAAAATGCACCAGGCAGCGTTTGAAGCTGAAAATCAGCTCCGACGGCAGTCTGTCTTTTTTATACTGACCTTCAGCATCCGATGCGTTTTGCTTTGTGAATTGATTTTTCAATTCGAAAGTCATGACGGGAAGACCGTTGATGAACAAAGCCATATCCAGAGCAAGGCGGCCGTACTCTTTGGAATACTGGAGCTGCCGAGTCACGCTGAAAATGTTCTTGTTATACAAGACTTTCGCCTCACTGTTTCCGGCGGAAGGCAAAACCATATACAATTCCAAAGTGCGGTGCTTGTACTTGAAGCCTTTACGCAAAATTTCGACAACGCCGGAATCAGACAGCTTCTTGCTGAGACGGTCAAGAAACTTCTTTTTTTCCGCGTTTGACTCCAGAATGCGCAGCTCGTCCATGTAGTCCTTTTGTGTATCGTTCAAAAAGCGAAACAGGCGCGCTTCGTCAATAGCGTACTCCTGATTATACTCATCATTTGTACCTTGCTCGTAGTGATTCTGGTTCACGAGCCAATTGACAATAAGGGTTTCAAAGCCGTTTTCCCTGGTATTGGTCGGCATTATTCATCAACCTCCTCATCTGTAGTATCGTCATTTTCTTCGCCGGATTCCTCGTCCGGATATTCTTCATCGGTGGTATCGTCGACTTCCGGCTCATATTGCGGTATCTCGACATTGCAGACATCTACTTTGCCGGTAACAACGTCCGCGATGGTTTTGGTACGGAGTTCTTGAACGAGAGATATTTCGTCCTTAATACCGCTGATCATTTGCTCAATTTTCGTTTGTTCTTCACAACAATATGCCACGATCGCTTTTTGCTCTTCTATCGGCGGCAAAAGAATGGTCATTCTACGAATATCCGTATATCCAATACTCTGACGTACGCCGCCACCCATTCCGTAAAACACCTTAGAAACATCATACGAATGCAGCAGAAGGTATAAGTACTCCGGCAGAATATTGTTTCGTGCTTTCAGGCACGTATAAGCTGAGGTAATAATACCTTTCTGTGTTGCAAGGCCGACCCTCAGGCTTTTGTGGTCATTTTGTAAATCTGTAAGCCTAAGGATCACATTCCCATCGTGAATAATTTGATATGTATCAAAAGACGCGGGGAGCAACCCTTCAGTAGTATTGATATCCTTATTAACGATTTTTCCATAACTGAGTGATAAGAGATTTTGGTGATGTACAGTCTTGTTTGAGATGCTCTGCTCGGCAGCACACTGAAACAGCATTTTTTCATCCCAATGTGAAGGAACAGTATCTATCCATTCAATCGTACACTCTTTCATAGTTGTGTTGCGTTTTATTCCCTTAACCACAGCGTGTAAAATAATCGAGTTTTTTAATTCAACAAAAGTTTCAATTTCTTTCCGCTTCTCTTTGATAAAGTGTGCTATCTCAGATGTTTTCCAATTAAGGAAACGGACAATCTGGTCTTGTTCCGGCCGAGGTGGAATGGCTAACACCGTTCTTTTCAAATATGGAACAGAAATTTGTTTCTGGATTGAGCCAACGCCCTTTGACGCTAACATAAACTGATCAACTACATCGTTGCTGCGCACCATATAGTTTAAAAAGGTGGAATTGATTTCTATGCGAGGCTTAAGCACATAATATGCGGGGCTTACAATGCCACGGTAACCAGAAACACCAACAGAACCGCGCCAAGCCTGTTGATTGTTTAAAACAAAGTCACCGATTTCAACAAGCTGGTATTTTGACAGGTCATCACTCGGTTTGTGAACCTGTTTCTGTGAAGTGGACGCGTAACTAACAACCCCTTTGTCCAAAAAAACAGATAGGAGCTCCTCATCAACTTTATTTTGAATTGATGTAAATTGAAACATCCAAGATAGACGCTTTTCTTGCCAGTGTGCCGGGATTATTCGTTCAAACGGAGATTCGGATTGTTTGTACTCATCATAGGGCTGCAACATCAGTTTACTCCTCCTACAATGGAAGCGAGCAAACCATCGGTACTTGTTTCAATCGTCTGTATGTCAGCAATGATATCGGCAGGCTCGCGAAGTTTTGTTGGCTTATAAAAATATTTTGTAAAACTGAGTTCGTAGCCAAGAATCTTCGATTTTTCATCGACCCAGGCATCCGGCACATACGGCTTGATTTCATTTTCAAAGAAAGCATCAATCCCTCCTTCGTAGGTAAGAGGAATCTGCTCAGTTTCGCTTAAGCTTTTATAGATTTCTGGTTTACCATCATTATCCAACACCGGTTCGGCATCTTCGTTTATAGAGGTAAAGCAGGAACGGATTGATTTTAGACGCTTTGCTGTTAGACGGATATTCTGCTTGGTAGCCAAAGAACTCAACTGTTTCAGAAATGCGCCATAATTGAAAAGGGACGCACCTCCCAACTTCTCCTGTGCTTTGCACATTAATTTATAAAGTTCCTCATCTTTTTCTGATTTCAATAGTTCAAGGTTTTTGCCACTGATTTCCACAGCGAGTCGCAGTGGGCGAACAATACCTACAGACCAGAATCCAAACTCTTCATTATCAAAGACCTTGCTGAACCGCTCATCAGCATCCGTATAGGCAAGGTAGAGCGACATTATCTGCTTTCTAATTTCTGGTGTTAACTCGCAGCTCTTTTCTCCGAGGTTCTTTCTCAATGATGATTTCATACTTGTGGCATCAATAAGCTGCACTTTACCATTGCGTTTCCGTACTTTCTTATTTGTAACCACCCATAGGAAGGTACCAATACCCGCACGATAGAACATATTTTCTGGCAACGCAACGATAGCTTCAAGCATATCCTGTTCAATTATGTAGCGGCGGAGATTGCTCCATCCGGAGCCTGCTTTTCCTGTGAATAACGACGATCCGCTGTGAACTTCAACGATACGGCTGCCTAATTCAGTCGAGGTTTTCATTTTGCTGATATTATTCGCAAGAAACAGCATCTGTGGGTCGCCGATATCGGGAATCAACGAGAATTCCGAATTCCCGGAGTAATCAATAATAAAACGCGGGTCTGAAATATCGTCTTTTTTTATATCGCCCCATGCTTTCAATTCGGACTTCCATGGGGTTCCAAAGGGCGGATTGGATAGCATAAAGTCGAACTCTTCATGGGCAAATTTGTCATCGGAAATTGTAGAACCAAAGCGAATATTATCAGCTTGTTTTCCCTCACCCTTAACGAGCATATCTGCACGGGCGATGGCATAGGTCTCGTCAGCGTTTTCCTGCCCAAACAACTTGATGGATACTTTTTTATTGCGTCTCGCAGCCAGGTTTTTTATATGTGCTTCGCCAACGGTTAGCATACCTCCAGTACCGCAAGCGCCGTCGTAAATGCGGTATGTTGTGCTTTGAATCCTGTCTTGTACAGGAACAAATGCAAGATCAGCCATCAGTTCTACAATGTCTCGCGGTGTAAAATGGCGTCCGGCATCGGTTATATTCGTTTCCTCATTGAATTGGCGGATAACATCCTCAAACAAAGTACCCATTGAATGGTTGTCGAGCTCTTCAATGCGAACGCTGCCATCTTCGTTAAGGACGGGTTTGTTGCTGAAGTTATACCGTTGATCTACGAATTTTTCTATGAGAAGACCCAGACGATCCTGCTCGGAGAGCCTGTCAATTTCATTTCTGATTTTGAACTTGTTTAAGATTTCCTGCACATTCTGCGAAAAGCCATCTAGATAATTAATAAAATCTCGTTTTAGCTGTTGCTGGTTGGTGCGGGATTTCAAATCGGTCAAGGTATATTCAAATTTATTAACAAACGCTTGTTCTGCAATAGAGCAAAGCGCAGGGTCCAAATCAACAGTAAGACCTTTTTTTTCATATTCTCTTTTCGCTTTTATAACATCATTGTGTTTCTGCTCCAAAACCGCGTCAAAACGTCGGATAACAAAAAACGGAAGTATTATTTTACGGTAGTCGCCAACATCATATACATCAACAAGGCAGTCGTTGGCGATGCCCCATATAAATGCTTTCAAAGAATTATAAGTAGCTTGATTCATGTTATTTAATCTCCTAATCTGTGTTTTCCTATGGCAACCTTTTTAGTTGCCGCTTTTGTCGTTCAACATTTCCATTATGTCTCCAACGTCGCACTCCAAGGCTTTGCATATTTTTGCAAGGATGTCTGTGCTGACATTTTCGTCTTTTCCTAACTTGGCAAGAGTTGTCGTACTAATGCCGGTTGCCGCCCGGAGGTCTTTTTTTTTCATGTTTTTATCGATTAACAGCTTCCAAAGTTTCTTATAACTCACTGCCATGCTTCATACCTCGCTTTCGATTGCATTGTGAATCGCATACGATAACTCAAAGTATAGTATAGCAATAAAATGCGAATATGTCAACATATTGTCCGAATAAGAAGATAAATAATTTATTATAGCGCATTAAAATTGCAAGATATTTTCGGCAAGAACGTAGCTCAAATTTATTTATAAACTTTTGTTTGTCCTATTGACAACGCTATAATCTCTGTGTATAATAGTGTTAGTAATAAGCGAACAAGCTTGTTTAATACGAGGAGGAACCAATATGGAAACAAGATTTGGTGAATATGTAAAAGCGAAAAGGTTGGAGAAGGACGTTAACCTCAGAAAACTGGCGGAGATACTCGGCATCGTTCCCGCTTACATGAGTGACATTGAAAAAGGAAGACGCTATCCCCCAGACAGGGAGAAGATTTATAAGATTGCTGAAGCACTGTCTCTTACCGAGGATGAAACGAACGAGATGTTTGACCTCGCGGCACTTGCAAAAGAGAACTCTATCTCTCCTGATCTGCCGGAATATATCATGGGTACTGAAAAAGCACGTGTTGCTTTGCGAATGGCGCGAGACATTAATGCAAGTGACGATGACTGGATGAAGGTAATCGAGCTACTGGAGGAACAGGAAAAGAAAAAAGGAGACGCTAATCATTGATCTATTACGAGTATTCACCTTCTCAGCTTGAAACAAAGGCTATCGAACTGACACAAGGGTTCGACAAAGAACGACTTATTCACCCTAAGCCAATCGATGTTTATGATGTGGTAGATTATATTGACTGTACACCGGACTGGGTGTATCTCACTCCGAACCAGTCTTACCTCGGCATGACCGCATACAACGATGGATATTGGTGGGCATGGCCAGAGCCTTATTACGAAGAGGGAATGTCGCCCACCAAAATTAGTGTCTCTGCTGGAACGATATTGATTGATAGGACTATAAGCGAAGGAGACAACCGTGGGATTGAAAATTTCACGGTTATTCACGAATGCTTTCATCAGCGAATCCATCCTCGATGTTTTAAGAATCGTTCGGCCAACTATCAGCATTTCTGCCAGAAGAAAGACTTCCGCGCCGAAACAGGCAACCGAAAGAATATAACGGCGATTGAGCGAATCGAAGCACAGGCAAATTATTGTGCCGCTGCGTTTTTAATGCCCAAGTCTGCTGTTGAAACGGTTTTCATGGAAAAAATGGAGCTGTCGGCGTTGCCCTCCTCCCCAATAAAAATCAACTGGAAAATTGACGGCATTATCGGAGAGATGGCAATCTTATTCAGCGTAAACTACTCACCTATGAAATACAGGTTGCAGACATTGAATCTTCTTTCACGCGAAGGATGTTCTCTTGAAGAATATCTTTGTAATTAGCACCGGGAGTGTGCGCTTACTGTGCATTCCCGTTATTTTTTACCCAAGGTGTAGTAAATAAGCGAACAAGCTTATTTACTTAGATTAATAGGAGGTGACGCTTATATATATGAGCGAAAGGAGGATGTCTCGTGGAGATACTCCGTGATTGTATAGGTCGCATTGCGTGTAAAGGCGATGCCAGCACCGGTCTTATCGAAACCTTATATAAAGGGCATAAGATCCGCACCAAAATTCCCGTTGGTGAAAAATTTATCATCGAACGGGAGGACACCGTAACAACGGTCACGCGCATCAACACTACGGCTTTCCATGTGGAGAGCCACCGCTACGCAGCGTAAAGCGCAAAAACGAAATAAAGAATCCGCAGAGCTGCACGACGGCCTGGATTAGTTCTCATACCAGAGGACTATCCCGGCCGTTTTTCTGTCTCTACGGATAAAAACGGCTCCTGCGGATTTCAGAAATCTGAAAAACGAAGGAGCTAATTTTATGTCAAATCAAGCAAATCAGAATCAGGACAAGCACTACAAGGTTTACATACCCCGCCTCAAGCAGTGGGTCGAGGTAACAAAGGAACAGTACTATGGTTACTACAGGGACATCTGGGCTACCCGCGACCGCGCTCAGAATCACGGTCAGTGTATGTGTCCGAAAGGAAAGACATGGACTTGCGACGGCGACTGCCTCGTCTGCCCTTACCACGCCGCAGGAGATATACATTCCCTGGACTACACCTTGGAAAATGAAAGCGGCGACGAGTTTTCCATGCTGGACAAGCTGGAGAACGGTTCTCCCGGCATCGAGGAAGTTGTTACAGACAAGCTCGTGCTGGAGCAGCTGTTTGAGAGTCTGGCAGAAATCATGCCGGAAGCCCGTCGCATCGGTGAGCTTCGCCTTTCCGGACTGAGCGATACGGAAATTGCGAATGCCATCGGCGTATCCCGCACTACATTTCTGTCCCGCCTCATAAAAGTGGCTCAAACCATGAAGGACGAATACCCGGATATGTTCTAAGCAGCGGTCTCCGGTCGGCTAATAACCGGCCGGAGGTTTTTTTCAAAAACTTTTTGTTTTCTTCGTCAAAACGGACTCCTCATCTCCAGTGGGTAGTGGAAAGAGCAAAACAACAACCGCTCCTTCCGAGGAGGTGAACCGAATGTATCAGACTCAAGTAAACCCCGGATACCGCGCTGCGGATGATGAACTTGTTGATGTTCTCACCGAAATCAGCGTCGTGTCCATGCGGCTGGCAAGAAAACTGACCTTGCTTGCTGGACAGTGCCAAACAACGGAAGGAGGAAAATCAGATGAGCAAAATGAGCGAAATGGCCGCGACCATCGAAGAACTACGCAGCGCCGCTGCAGCTATTAACGAAGCCGCAAGCTGGCTGGCAGAGCAGTTCAGTGGTAATGACGAGTCGGAAGCACCTGTAAAGGAGCCGCCGCTCACACTGGAAGCGGTCAGAGCCGTTCTCGCGGATAAGTCCCGCAACGGTCATACCGCTGAGGTCCGCTCTCTGCTCCAGAAGTACGGTGCAAGCAAGCTGTCGGAAATCGACCCTGCCAATTACAATGCGCTGCTTGCAGACGCAGAGGTGCTGTGATGGGAAGACACGCCCTGTTATCCGCATCGTCTTCCCACCGCTGGATTAACTGCCCGCCATCTGCTCGACTCTGTGAGAGCTACG
>VSSQ01000687.1_pt1 | contig 18023 bp, 11 predicted proteins | sample 4763081 | NCBI WGS metagenome assembly VSSQ01 (sample SAMN12137344, study PRJNA551015) | bioreactor metagenome | isolation source: SDC9 anaerobic chlorinated ethene degrading culture | place: USA: Knoxville, Tennesee | collected 2015-01-01
TAAACAAGTTCGTTTCAAACAGGTTGTTGAAGATATTGAAAATGAAAAGGTAACTGTCAATATCTCGGGAAGTACTGTGCTCAAAGCAGGCGACATCGGAAAATACTTCACCGGTTTCGAAGTGTTGAATCCTAACCTGGTAATCTGTGACATGGACGAAACGGCCAGTTTCCAGATTGACATCACTGTGAATAAAGGCAGGGGATATCTTCCGGCTGAAGATAACAAAGGTGCAAACGGAGAATTAGGCGTGATACCTATCGATGCAATCTTTACACCGATAAAAAATGTGAAATACACGATTGAAAACTTCCGTGTTGAACAGGTGACAGATTATGAAAAACTGGTAATTGAAATCGATACAGACGGCTCTATCCATCCTAAAGATGCTCTGAAAGAAGCAGCTAAAATCCTGATTCATCACTTCATGCTTTTCTCTGACGAGAAAATTTCGCTCGAAGTTGTGGAAACAGAAACCAATGATGATTTCGATGAGGAATTCCTGCACATGCGCCAGTTACTCAAAACCAAGCTGACCGACCTCGAGTTGTCTGTTCGTGCTTTGAATTGCTTGAAAGCCGCTGATGTGGAAACATTGGGACAGCTGGCAAGTTATCATCGCCATGATTTATTGAAATTCCGTAACTTCGGTAAAAAATCGCTTACAGAGTTGGACGAAAAACTGGAAAGCTTGAATTTATCCTTCGGAATGGATATCTCCAAGTATAAAATTGATAAAGACTAAAGGAAATGAGACATAATAAGAAATTCAATCATTTAGGCCGTAAAACGGCTCACCGGAAATCCATGCTGGCTAACATGGCTATTTCACTTATTCAACATAAGAGAATTACAACCACACTGGCAAAAGCCAAAGCCCTGCGTGTATATGTTGAACCGCTGCTGACAAAATCAAAAGAGGATACAACCAATTCGCGCCGCACGGTTTTCAGCTACCTGCAAAATAAGGAAGCTGTTACCGAACTTTTCCAGAATATCTCTCAAAAGATCGCCGATCGTCCGGGAGGATATACCCGCATTCTGAAAACCGGTCTTCGTTTGGGTGACAACGCTGAAATGTGTATCATCGAGCTTGTTGACTACAACGAAAACATGTTGAAAGAAAAGGCGACTAAGAAAGCTGCCCGCACCCGTCGTTCTTCAGCTGCCAAAAAAGCTGCTGATGCTGCTCCTGTAGCTGCTGCTCCTGCTAAAAAAGCAGCTGCCGCTAAAGAGGAAGTAAAAGAAGAAGCACCGGTTGTGGAAGAAACTGTTGTGGAGGAAGCTCCTGCAGTTGAAGAGGCTCCTGCAACAGAGGAAACTCCGGCTGAAGAAGAGAAAGCAGAGTAATATATTTGCTAAATTTTTAAGTTATTTGACAAGAGCGTCGGCTTATGCTGATGCTCTTGTTTTTTGTAGGAAACGGAAGGAATATCGGGAATGTTGCTAATCATATAAGTTACATTATAGATTAAGCATAATCCGCGAACGGATTTAAATATTTTTTCTGTGAGGACTTCAGAGAATCCATGTCCCGACAAACTAATGCAAACTTCTATATATATTATGCCGGAAATCTTGTTCAACTAACAAACAAATCAGGGAATATTAATAGTAGCATATATATGCTGGCATACTTAGGGTATATATGCTATCGTATTTAGGGTATATATGCTATCGTATTTAGGGTATATATGCTAACACACTTAGGGTATATATGCTATAAATAATTAATCCTGAAGTTTACATTAGTTAAACCTGATTATCAGATTAAAATAACCTGATTCCTATATTAATAAATCAGTATCTCTGTTCAACAACGACAGGATGTTAAACTTTATATTACTTAAATGGCTAATAATTAATCCACCTAAGCTGTATTTGCCAATTACGAATGACTTTTGATTCCGGACTTTTGACATTCATAAATTGATATCCTCATTCGGGATGAAAAAATCTTCGTTCGGAGAAAAAAGTTTTCAGAGTGATGCCTATGCCTGTACTTTTGTCTTCGAAATAATATAAACAATTAATCACATTAGTCACAATCGTTTTTTCTTTCTAAGTCTTCTGATGTGACTTATGTGGTAAAAAACTTAATAATATGAAGTTGCGAAATGTTCTCATGATTTGTAGTCTGTTTTCTGTAAGTCTGCTTGCAGCAGAACAGGATGGCCAAACCGTAAGAGGTAGTGTGGTAGATGCCTTTACCGGCAGCCCGGTTGTCGGTGCCACGATTGTAGTGAACGAAACAGATCCGTTGATAGGTTCGGTTTCGAACGACAAGGGAGAATTTGTTATTCCCGGAATTCAGCCGGGCAGGTGGTCGTTTACGGCTTCCAGTTTGGGATATAATGTACAATCCTTTAATCAGGTGATGGTGATTTCCGGAAAGGAGACATCTCTTTTGTTCAAGTTGGAAGAAAAGGTGACAGAACTGAAGGATGTGGTGGTGAAAACCTCTATTTCGAAGGAAAAGTCGCTTAACGAGATGGCGTTGGTAAGCTCGCGTTCGTTTAGTGTGGAAGAAACGGAGCGGTTTGCCGGAAGTCTCGGTGACCCTGCACGCATGGTATCGGCATTTGCCGGGGTAGTGGTAGGGAATGATTCACGTAATGATATTATTATCCGGGGAAATTCACCCATGGGATTACTCTGGAGAATCGACGGAGTGGACGTTCCGAATCCGAATCATTTTGGAGCACAGGGTTCTACGGGCGGACCGGTTAGTATGTTGAACAATAATCTGTTGACTAATTCTGATTTTATGACAGGAGCTTTCCCCGCCGAATACGGGAATGCGCTATCGGGCGTGTTTGATCTGAATGTAAGGTCGGGTAACAAAGAGAAATACGAGTTTACCGGTCAGATTGGATTTAATGGTTTCGAAGCGGCCGTTGAAGGCCCGTTGAGATTCAGTAAAAAAGCCCCGAAAGGTTCGTTTCTGGTCGATTATCGTTATTCAACTTTGCAGTTGGTGAGCAAAATGGGGATGAATCTCGGCACGGGTACGGCTGTTCCTGAATACAACGATCTCACGGTGATTGTGGATATGCCGACACATAAGCTTGGACGATTCCGGTTCTTTGGGCTCTATGGTAACAGTTTTATTCGCCTCAACCGTTCATTTGATGTAAGTGAGAATTCGGCTCACAGTCAGATGGGGTATGCGACCGACTTTGGCGCTTCGTTGAATGTAAGCATTCTGACTCATACCCTGATGTTGTCGGAACGAACTAAACTTAAATCCACGCTTTCGTGGCAGGTGTCGGGTTCCAACACCCTGAATGATACCATAGACTATGCGCAAAAAAACTATTTTACGTATTACGCAGGTGATATGGGTGAGAGAATGGGAGTAGCTTCCACGTCGATCCGGCATAAATTCAGCGCTTCTGATTTTCTTACAGCAGGGGTTTCGGTCAAACAGTTCTCGACTTCCTTTAAAGATTCGGTATGGATGAAAGATCGTGAAGAATTCCTCTTGCTTACCAAAACTGAGAACGAGCCGTCGCTTAGTTTGCAGTCGCATGCGGGGTGGTTGCATAAGTTCTCCGACCAACTTTCAGTGAATGCCGGACTTCATTATATGTTTTATGGACTGAATAAGGAAAGTTCGCTGGAACCCAGGACTGCACTGCAATGGCAAATTGATAAACATCACATGCTTTCGCTGGGTTATGGTTTGCACAGCCAGATGCAACCCCGTTCGGTCTATTTTTATAAAGAATATGATGAAACTACCGATACCTATTCAGAAAAAAACAGAAACCTGCGATTCAGTAAATCACATCAGCTTGTTTTGGGTTATAACTGGTTCTCCGGGAAAGATTTCAGGATTAAATCGGAATTATATTACCAGCATTTGTATCATGTGCCGGTGTCGGCAAGCGCAGGAGAGTTTTCGATGCTGAATGCCGGAAGTGGTTATTATATCGAACGGTATTACGGTTTAGTGAATGAAGGGAAAGGACGTAACTACGGAGCAGAGCTGACTGTGGAAAAGTTCTTGAGTAAAGGGTATTATGTGTTGCTCACCCTTTCACTTTACGATTCAAAATATCAGGGTCATGATCGTGTATGGCGTAATACCGCTTTCAATTCCAACTTTGCTGCCAATCTGTTGGCCGGTTATGAATGGAAAATCGGTAAAAACAATTACCTGACCTTTGATATCAGAACAGTCTGGTCGGGCGGTATGAGATATATTCCCATCGATCTGGATGCTTCGGTTGCTGCCGGTCAGCAAGTATTCGATTACTCAAAAGCTTACGTTGATAAATATAAAGATTATTTCAGAACAGATCTCCGCATTGGTTTTAAGCAGAACCTTGGAAAGATATCTCAGGAATGGGGGCTCGATTTGCAAAATGTGACCAATCATCAGAATCTTTATGCTGAGCAGTACAATCCGACATTGAAGGAAACAGGCATTATCTATCAGCAAGGCTTTGCACCGATGATGCTATACCGGATTAACTTCTGAAAATAATTACTACTTTTACTGCATTAAAAAAGTCAGGATGGCAAATGTGAATAGTTTTGGCAGTCGGGTATACCGGAAATGGTATCTGGTTGTATTACTGGTGGTGGCGGTTTCTTTTATTATTGGTTTGATATTCAGTGTTTTTCTCGACAAAGAATTTACACTTATGAATGTGCTGTTTCCGTCGCTCATCAATACGGTACTGATCTGGGGTGGCAGTATGGCGATCGTGGTGTTTGTCTGGAACAGATTTCCGTGGGAAAGTAAACCGCTGAAGCATCTGGTTGTTGAGATTGCTCTGATTGTTGTTTTCTTAACTGCTTTCGTAGCACTTGCCAATTTATACTATTCATGGCTTTATAATTTAAGTTATGCCGAAGGTTTCAGGGAGAATCAGAACGACATCTTAATTACGGCGCTGATTACATTTCTTATTGTAACTATTCACGAAGCCGTATTCTTCTATCAGCAATGGAAGTTTCATTTTTCAAAATCAGTAAAATTAGAGAAAGACAATATTGAAGCGAGATACAATGCACTGAAAGCTCAGGTAAATCCGCATTTTCTGTTCAATAGTCTGAATAGTCTGGTGTCGCTTGTTGAGGATAAGCCTGAAGCCGAGAAATATGTACTCGATCTGTCGGAATATCTGCGGTATATGATTACAAGTAGCAACAGAGATATGGTGCCTGTCGGAGAAGAATTGCTGATCGTTGAAAAATATATTCGTTTGCAACGTCTGCGTTTTGGAAATAATTTTTCTGTAAAGGTAGGGGTTTCTGAACATGCGGGATCAAAATTTATTCCGGTGCTCGCCCTGCAAATGTTACTGGAGAACTGCTTCAATCACAATATTATTACACATAATAATCCTTTGTATATAAGGGTTTATGATGAAAGGGATATGCTTGTTGTGGAAAACAATTATCAAAAGAAAACGCGCAAGGAATCTACCGGAATAGGTTTGAAAAATATTGAAGGCCGGTATATGCTCACAGGTGAAGCCGGAATAAAGATACATAACGACGGTCGGAAATTTGTGGTAAGTATTCCTTTATTAAACAAACCAGGATCATGATGAAAAAAGCTTTGATTATTGAAGATGAGATTCTTGCCGGCAGGCGAATGGCAGGGTTGCTGGCAACAGTGGCGCCCGACTTTGAGATTGCAGGCTATTGCGACAGTATTGAATCGGCAGTTGCCTTCCTGAAAAAACAAACTCCCGATCTGATAATGCTCGACATTCAGCTGGGCGACGGACTGAGTTTTGAGATATTCAAACAAACGGAGGTGCACAGTCCGGTTATTTTTACTACTGCGTATGATGAATATGTTTTCAGGGCATTTGAGTTGAACAGCATTGATTATTTGATGAAACCGGTGAGCAAGGAAGCACTGGAAAAGAGTATTGTCAAATACCGTAAGTTTCATGACCAGCTGATACCCGACAGGCAGTTGATGTCGGGGTTGATGGATCAGAGTGAGAAAATGTATAAACAACGTTTTTTAGTGAGTTCCGGCGCCTCCCTGCTATCGGTACGAACAGCGGAAATAGCTTATTTCTTTTCAGTAGAGAAATCGGTATTCATGATGACCAATGCAGGTAAATCATACGATCTTGATTATTCTCTGGATAAACTTGAGACTGTTTTGCCCGATAAAGAATTTTTCAGGGTAAACCGGCAGTTCCTCGTAAGCATCAATGCTATCAAAAGAATCAGTGTGTTGTCGAAAAGTCGGATAAAAATCGTTCTGGAACCTGATTTTAAGGAAGAGGTTTTTGTGAGCAATGCCAGATCGCGCGAGTTCCGGCTTTGGTTGGATAGATGAGTAGCATGAGCAGGATCTATTTCGAAATATAAAATGTTTTTATTTGCACTTATCAACAATTTTAAAAATGTATATTTGATTTTCAGTGTGTTATCCTGTTGATAACTTGTGTTTAAAAGTTGTTGATATATACAGGTGAAAAAATTTGGAGCGTATGTATCTGGTGTCTATATTTGCATCATGAGTTTCGGCTCAAGACATAAATGGATATGTTGAACGTTCTTTGAATTACTGAAACATCTAAAAGGTCAAATGTTAAAACTGAACCCGGATGCAATATTGAATGCATGGTTTGTGCAGGAAGCCGAAGGCCTGTGATTTACTGCTCATCTTCAAAACCGTAAGCGTAAGCGAGCGGAGGAATGAATAGCAAAACATGGTTGAGACTTTTTGCCGGAACATACTTCTTTCTTGTGTCAGACTCACAATCAATTGGGCGTTTGAAAAAACGCTGCCTGCCTATAGCAGACAGGAAAGCCGGGTAGTCGGGAATGGAATACGATAGAAAGCGATTCGTCAATTTCATCATTTCCCATTGCGAACCGGAAACTAACAAGTTTCCATGTTCAGGGCAATAGTTCCGGACGATGCAGCACAAAAAAATTAAAAGTCACGGAGTTTGGTATTCAGGAAAATTAAGTCGAACGGATAACACCGCGAGGCTATACCAAAGCAAGCAATTGCTGCGGAAAGATTTACCTGATTTGCCGGTATCACTTCCATAACCGGAAGCAGATCAGGCTAAACGACTGACCGGAGTTGAAAATGAATTATGCAGGTTTAGTTGCCATGCCCGATAAAGTGAAAAGTCCGACTGACCCCTAAAAAGGACAGGGAGTTGAACCGTAAGGAAACAAGCAGCGCAGTCAGCAAGATGTCAAACTGCAAAAAGGAAGGAGCAAAGTAGTCGTCAGGCACCAGATTTCGAATAATTCTGAAAAGAAAAAGGAGAAATCGCTTGAATGACAGTTAGCAGAAACCTGAAAAAGGAAGTCAATAATCAGTCGCAAGACAGGTTACTAACGACCCGGTAAGAAAAGACGGACTGAAAAGCCGGAGATATTCAACCCGAATGCAAGTTGAAAATCACTGTCAGGCAGATACAATAATCAGCTTAAAGACCCGTATGAAACGTAGAACTCAACCAGATGTTACAACACAGTAATCAAAGCAAACAACATAGGCATTTATGCCAGAGAGGGTACCTGCAAAGGCGCCCTCTCGTTTTTTCTACTCCTGATTCGCATTATTTATACAAGTATGTAAAAAAATTACTTCAGTTCCTTATTCAACCCCATCCCGAAAAGGGCATAATCGTATTTTGCCGGATCATTCGCATCAAACTTTCTCAGATTAGAAGTGATTTCTTCCACCGCTTTCCAGTCGTCCTGCTTGCGTTGCAACAATCCGAGCGACCGTCCGACATTGCCTACATGCACATCCAGCGGAATCATCAGTGAAGAAACAGGTATGTCCTGCCACAAACCGAAATCAACACCCTGTCGGTCGCGCCGCACCATCCAGCGCAGGAACATATTCAACCGTTTGGCGGCGGAATTATTGGCAACCGATGAGAGATGTTTCTCGCTGCGCTTCTCGTGTTCGACTTCCAGAAAAACGTTACGGAAGTGTTTTAATGCCGAAAATATGCTTTCCCCGTTTCTGTATCCGGAAGTGAAAACCTGTTCCAGTCCACCGTGATTCAAATAGATATTTTGAAGCGACTGAACAAAAAACAGACAGTCGGCTCCGTTGAATGTCCGGTGCACGAAATCCTGCAAAACCTCTAAATCCGATGATTCAGCATGAAGGACAAAATCATAAGGTTTGTCATCCATGCGTTTTATCAGTTCCCGGGCATTGCGGATGATGGTTTTGCGCTGTCCCCACGCGATGGAAGCCGACAGAAATGCCGCAATCTCAACATCCTCCTTTTGAGAAAAGAGATGCGGAATTTGTATCGGATCCTCATCGATGTATGCGGGAACATTGTAACGCCGGTAACGATCTTCAAGAAGTTCGAAAAGAACGGTTTGTTCGGGGGACATATTAAGTTGAATCAATGAAATAATTAATTGATAGCTATAACGTATCGTGTTTCGAATTGTTTTGTGTCTTTTCTACTTTCTCATATGTCTTATGTTGTTTAATGAAATTTATATCAAAAAGTGTAGATTGTAATATGTTGATAAATAACTGTGTGCGCTGATTTAATTGATAATTGCAATCTCCACATTGCAATTTGTTGAACCAAATAGCTTTTTGTTTGTTAGATAGTAAAAACATCAAAGTTATTTAAAATGAATTCAAATAAATTAATTCCGAAAGAGATTGAAGAACTGGAGAATGAGGAGTGGTTTTATTCGCTCGACTATGTGTTGCAGCAATGGGGACCCGAGCGTGTTGTAGAATTGTTGCGTCAGTTACAGGTACGCGCGCACAAGGCAGGTGTTGAGTTGCCTTTTACGGCTAATACGCCTTATATCAACACCATCGCGAGAAGCAAGCAGCCTCCTTATCCCGGTAATCGTGAAATTGAACGGCTCATCAAGAGCGTGATTCGCTGGAATGCCATGGCCATGGTGGTGAAAGCAAACAAAAATGAAAGTGGTATTGGTGGTCACATTTCGACTTATGCTTCGGTGGCGACTTTACTCGAAGTGGCTTTTAATCATTTCTTTAAAGGAAAAGGAGATGGCCATGAGGGCGATTTAATTTATTTTCAGGGGCATGCGGCGCCGGGTATTTATGCCCGTGCTTTCCTCGAAGGTCGTCTGACTGCAGAACAATTGCAGAACTATCGCCGGGAATTAAATCCCAAAGGTGGTTTGTCTTCATATCCGCATCCCTGGTTGATGCCGAATTTCTGGGAATTCTCCACGGTTTCTATGGGTCTCGGTCCGATTATGGCTATATACCAGGCGCGCTTCAATCGCTACTTAGAAGACAGGGGAATTAAAACCACCTCCAAACAGAAAGTGTGGGCTTTCTTGGGAGACGGGGAAACCGACGAGCCGGAAACGCTGGGCGCTATTACGCTGGCTGCCCGTGAGAAACTGGATAACCTGATTTTTGTGGTGAACTGTAACCTGCAACGTCTCGACGGACCGGTGCGCGGTAACGGAAAAATCGTGCAGGAACTGGAAGCTGTTTTCAGAGGCGCCGGTTGGAATGTAATCAAGGTGCTCTGGGGTGGCGAATGGGATGATTTAATCGAAAGAGACAATAAAGGGAAATTAGTGAAACGCATGGGCGAGGTAGTCGATGGTCAGTCGCAGAAATTCTCTATTGCTTCGGGTGATTATGTGCGTAAAGAGTTCTTCGGTGTTGACCCTGAACTGGAAGAAATGGTAAGTCACCTGACCGACGAACAGATTCGCAAAATGAAACGTGGTGGACATGACCCTGAAAAAGTATTCGCGGCCTACAATGCAGCGGTTAATCATAAAGGTCAGCCAACTGTAATCCTTGCCAATACAATCAAAGGATACGGACTCGGCGAAAGCGGTGAAGGAAAAAACATTACCCATCAGCAAAAAAAGCTGAATGAAGATGAACTGAAAGATTTCCGTACCCGTTTTGGAATTCCAATCTCCGATGATGAGGTTTCCAAGGCGCCGTTCTATAAATTGCCGGAAGATTCTCCGGAAATGCAATACCTGCGTAAACGTCGCGAAGATTTAGGAGGTTATGTGCCGGAGAGACGTGTAGATCTCCGCCCGATTAAGACACCGCCTGAAGATGTTTTTGCGGAATTCTATGCCGGGTCAGATGGACGTGAACTTTCAACGACCATGGCTTTTGTACGTATCTTATCAAAACTGTTGAAAGACAAGGAAATTGGAAAACTGATTGTGCCGATTGTTCCTGACGAAGCCCGTACTTTCGGTATGGAAGCAATGTTCCGTCAACTCGGTATTTATTCGCACGTGGGTCAGTTATATGAACCGGTCGATAAAGAATTACTCTTATATTATAAAGAAGCAAAGGATGGTCAGATTCTCGAGGAAGGTATTACCGAAGCGGGAGCCATGTCTTCATTCATCAGTGCTGGTACAGCTTATGCTACGCACGGGCTGAACATGATGCCTTTCTTCGTGTATTATTCGATGTTTGGGTTGCAACGTGTGGGTGACCTCGTGTGGGCTGCTGCCGATATGTGTGCCAAAGGCTTCCTGGTGGGAGGAACTGCCGGTCGTACGACACTGGCGGGTGAAGGGCTTCAGCATCAGGATGGTAACAGTCATTTGCTGGCTTATCCGGTGCCAAGTCTGGTTACCTACGATCCTGCTTTTGCTTACGAATTGGCCGTTATCATCCGCGATGGTATCCGCCGTATGTACGAAGAACAGGAGAATGTTTTCTACTATATCACCATCATGAATGAAAACTATCCGATGCCTCCGATGCCGGGTGATGTGAAAGCAGGTATTCTGAAAGGAATGTACCTGTATCAGCAGGCAAAAGAGAATAAGTCGGGTCTGACAGCGAATCTGCTGGGAAGTGGCTCCATCATGAATGAAGTGCTGAAAGCTGCTGAGATTCTCGAAGATAAATATGGTGTTTCGTCGAATGTGTACAGCGTAACCAGCTACAAAGAACTGCGCAGGGAAGCGATGGATGTGGAAAGACACAACCTTTTGCATCCTGATAAGGAAAAAGTACCTTATGTATCAACTTTGATTGATAATGATGGTGTGATCGTGGCTGCCTCGGATTATGTGAAAACATTGCCGGATTCAATTTCCAAATGGTTGCCGAATCGCCTGCATGCCTTGGGAACAGATGGTTTTGGTCGCAGCGAAGGACGAAATGAATTGCGTGATTTCTTCGAAGTGGATGCTAAACATGTGGCGTTTACAACCCTGTATGCTTTGTATAAAGACGGTAAATATAAATTAGCCGATTTGAAAAAGGCGATCAAAGAATTGGGCATCAATCCGGATAAATTGAATCCGATGAAGGTGTAATAAACGGAAAACGGAAAGCGAGGTAGAAACGCGCTTTAGCGCGTCTACACACAATAATGCATCAATAGTAATTAAGACGTAAAGAAAAATAATATATCATAATGAAACAATTTGTTATACCTGAATTGGGTGAAAACATCCAGTCAGCAACAATAGTTAAAGTGCTGATTAAACCGGGCGATGTTGTACAACAGGATCAATCGGTACTTGAACTGGAAACCGACAAGGCAACCATCGAAGTGCCTTCCGATGTTAGCGGAAAGGTAGTGGAAGTGAAAGTGAATGAGGGTGACCAGGTAGAAATCGGTCAGCTTGTTTTTACCGTGGATGCCGATGGTGCCGCTGCTACAGTTCCTGAAGAAAAGAAGGAAGTTCAGCCTGCTCCGGTCGTTGAAACTCCTGCACCAGCTGAAACTCCTGCCCCTGCGGCAGCGCCTGTAACCGCTCCGGTTATTGAAGAGCAGGTTGCTGCTCCAGTTCCGGCAGCTCCTGTTGTAAATCCCCCCGCAGCAGGTCCGAAAGTGATACCGGTTGAAAATCAGCCGCCTATTCTCCAGAATGCCGCTCCGGCAGCTCCATCGGTTCGCCGTTTGGCTCGTGAGATTGGCGTAGATGTGAACCAGGTGAAAGGAACAGGCCCGGGTGGCAGAATCCTGTTGGATGATGTGAAGTTACACAGCAAGTTAATGCATCAGCAACGAAACGAAGTTCAGCATATTAGTGCAGAACAGCATCAGCAACCATTGCCTGATTTCTCTAAATATGGAGATGTAGAAACCGTAGCGATGTCGAATATCCGTCAGAAAACTGCGGAACACCTGAGTCATGCATGGCATACGATTCCGCATGTAACGCAGTTTGATAAAGCCGACATCACGCAGCTGGAAGAATTCCGCAAGAGTTACGCAAAAACAGCTGAGAAATTTGGCGTGAAACTGACGGTTACGGCCATTTTAGTGAAGATTATCAGCTCTGCCATGAAGACTTTCCCGCAGTTTAACGCGAGTGTGGACATGCAGAATAAAACCATCGTTTATAAGAAGTATTTCAATATCGGCATCGCCGTGGATACAGAATTTGGTTTGATTGTGCCGGTGATTAAAAATGCCGATCGCATGAATATCATTGAGATCTCGAAAGAAATCAATGCCTTGGCTGAAAAGGCAAGAAATAAAAAGGTGGGTGTGGCTGACTTACAGGGTGGCTGTTTTACGATTACCAATCTGGGTGGTATCGGCGGAACTTCGTTTACGCCCATTGTTAATTCTCCGGAAGTCGCTATCTTAGGGGTCTCAAAAGGCAGTATCGAGCCGGTGTACATCAATGGTAAATTCGAACCCAGACTGATGTTGCCATTATCGTTGTCCTACGATCACCGCATCATCGATGGCGCCGATGGAATTCGTTTCCTGAGGTGGGTGATAGAGGCATTGGAAAACCCGATGAAATTGATAATAGAAGGATAATTTAAACGAAAAACGGAAAACGGAATTGTAAAACGGAATTGTAAAACGTAGAGACAGGGCATGCCCTGTCTCTACATAACCGAACAAAATGATTATATGAATTGATTATATATTATGAATCATGTTGTTTCATAACAACAATAATTCTTTTGTGTTCACTTTCATTTTCTTTTGTGCCTTTGTGGTAAAAAAAAATAAATCATCAAATTGTAAATACACAATATGAGTAAAAATATAGTAGTAATCGGGGGAGGTCCCGGTGGTTATGCAGCAGCATTTTATGCATCCGATCTGGGCATGAATGTGACGCTGGTGGATATGGAGAAGAATCCCGGCGGAGTTTGTCTGTACCGTGGATGTATTCCATCGAAAGCCTTGTTGCATGTCGCAAAACTAATCAACGAAAGTAAGGAAGCTAAAAGCTGGGGTATTGATTTCGGAGAACCGAAAATCGACCTGGACAAACTTCGTTCGTACAAGGACAAGGTAGTCCGGAAACTAACAGGTGGACTTGGCTTGCTTTCGAAACAAAGAAATATCAATTATGTGCAGGGTCGCGCTTCTTTTGTTTCTTCGAATGCCATTGAAGTGAAGAAAGAAGACGGCAGTACGGAGCAGATTGCCTTTGACAAGGCCATTATTGCTACCGGTTCGGTTATTGCAACAATTCCTTCTTTACAGATTGAAAGTAAACGCTTGCTGAATTCGACTTCAGCACTAAACTTGCCGGCTATCCCAAAATCTTTGCTGGTCGTGGGTGGCGGTTACATCGGGCTGGAGCTTGGTTCTGTGTATGCGGCATTGGGCTCTCAGGTTTCGGTAGTTGAGTTTATGGACCGTTTGTTGCCGGGTGCCGACCAGGATTTGGTTTCTCACTTGCAGAAAAGACTTTCCAAGGCTTTTGATAAAATTATGCTGCAATCAAAAGTAGTCGAAATCAAAGAAGAAGGCGAGGAGTTGGTCGTGAAAATCGAGAACAAAGACAAGCAAATCGAGGAACATCGTTTCGACTACGTGCTGATGTCGATTGGTCGCAAGCCGCAAACCGCGGGTCTCGGACTTGAAAACACCAAGGTGAAAGTCAACGAACGGGGTTGGATTGTGGCTGATAAATCACTGAAAACCGATGATGACAGCATTTATGCCATTGGCGATATCGTGGGTGAACCGATGTTGGCGCACAAAGCTTCGCATGAAGCGCGCGTGGCGGTCGATGCCATTTCCGGCAAAAAGGCAGCTTTTGAACCCCTTGCCATACCGGCTGTGGTGTTTACCGATCCGGAAATTGCCTGGGCTGGAATTACCGAAAATCAGGCCACGGAGAGGGGAATCAAATTCGAAACGGCTAAGTTCCCGTGGGCAGCCAGCGGTCGTGCTACCACCCTTGATAGGAGCGATGGTGTAACGAAAATTATTGTCGACCCCGATACTGAACGGGTGTTGGGCATTGGTATCAGCGGCCCGGGTGCAGGCGAACTCATTGCCGAAGCAACCTTGGCTATCGAAATGGGTGCGACGATTAAGGACTTAGCGCTGACCATCCACCCGCACCCGACTTTATCGGAAACGGTGATGGAAGCAGCCGAGTTGTTCTACGGACATTCATCACACCTTTATAAACCGAATAAGAATTAATTTTCAACAGACATAACTTCCGTCTCTTCCGGGGCGGAAGTTATTGTTTGTGTTGTGTCCACACTTGTTGTATCTACAGGTACATAAGTGTGGCATTTGTATTTTCGGGTGATGGTCTCTTTGGGTTTCTCCGGAAATTTGCCCCGGTAATGTTTGAAGTGTTCATCTTTCAGTACTTTCTCCATGAACAAACCGAAAATGGGCAAGGCGGTGCGACTTCCTTCTCCCAGTTGGCCGGTTCTGAAATGTACACTCCTTTGCTCGCCTCCAATCCAGGCGCCGCCAATCAGTTTTTTTGTTACACCAACAAACCATGCGTCAGAATGATTGGAAGACGTGCCTGTTTTTCCTCCGAAATTGGTGTCGTAATTGAATAAGTCCCATTCCCACAAAGCCTGTGTAGTCCCTCCGGGCTCAGTCATGCCTCCTTTCAGCATTTCTGTCATAAGCCAGGCCGTTTCGTAAGGTATCACTCTTTTTGATTGATTGTCAGCTTTGTAGATTACATGTCCGTCGGCATCCTCGATTCGGGTGACGAGTACAGGCTCATTATGAATTCCTTCATTGACGACTGTTCCAAAGGAATTGACCAATTCCAGCAGGGAAACATCCGATGCTCCAAGACTGGTTGAAGGTTTGTCTTCCAGCTTGGTTTTGATTCCCAATAAGTGGGCTGCCTGTATAACTGCTTCTATCCCGACCTCTTTAGCTAACTGAACGGCAATTGTGTTGATGGATTTGGCGAATGCATATTTGAGTGTTACATTGCCACGGTATGTATAATCCACATTGTTGGGTTGCCAGCTTTTCGGTTCCCCGTTTTCCATGTAGTCCCATTTTACCGGTTGGTCGGTCCGGTAGTCGCAGGGTGCCAAACCATGCATCATGGCAGCGGTATAAACAAAGAGTTTAAAGGTTGAACCTGGTTGTCGTTTCGACTGTGCCACTTTATCATATTGCCAGAAATTAAAATTGATGTCCCCGACCCAGGCTTTTACTTCGCCGGTATTAGGCTCCATAGCAACAAAGCCGGTGTGCATGAAGTGGTTCATGTATCGGATTGAATCCATGACACTTAACGTGGTGTCTTTAACTCCGGTTTTATAGTCAAAAACCTTTGTTTTACGGGGGATATTCAGGTAATGAAAGATAGAATCTTCATTTTCTCCGAATTTTTTCTGCAAAGCATTGTATGACTTAGTCTTTCTGGCGATATTCTCAACGAAATCCTGAATCTCTACTTTATTTTCATCGCGCCAGGGATTTTGTCCGCGCCAGTGATCAAAAAACCGTCTTTGAACAGTCTTCATCTGCTTTTCCACTGCTTCTTCCGCATAATGTTGCAATCTCGAATCAAGTGCAACGTGAATTCTCAAACCATCGGCATAAATATCATAACCACTTTGTTTTTCCCAATCTTCAAGGTATTTGGCTAAATATGCCCTGAAATGCAATGCGATACCGTCGTAGGTTTCTTCTCTGCCATAGTTGAGCTGAATGGGTATGCTTTTCAGGGAGTCACATGCTTCCTGTGAGAAAACCCCATGTTCAACCAGATTCTGCAAAACCACATTGCGTCTTTCCTTTGAGCGTTCCGGGTTTTGGATGGGACTGTAATAGGTTGTAGCCTTCAGCAAACCAATCAGGGTGGCACTTTGTTCGTAATTCAATTCCGAAGGCTTTGTTCTGAAATAGGTTTTAGCAGCTGTGAAAATTCCAAATGAATTACTGCCGAAGTCAACCGTGTTCAGGTATTTGGTAAGAATTTCTTCTTTGGAATAAAACAGCTCGATTTTCACCGCGGTAATCCATTCTTTCATTTTCATGATGACCAACCTGAGTCCCGGGATTTGCCCCAGTAAGCCTCTGGAATACTGATTCCGGGTTTTGTACATATTCTTAACCAATTGCTGGGTAATGGTGCTGGCCCCTCTCGGGTCACCTTTCAGCACATCTTTCATGGCTGCAAATACACCATGAAAATCTATCCCGAAATGCTTATAGAATCGTTGATCTTCGGTGTAAACAAGTGTTTCAATTAGCTTTGGAGAGATTTCCTCGAATTCAACCGGAATTCTGTTTTCAGTATAATACTTGCCAATAACCTGATTGTCGGCGCTGATAATCAGGGATGCTTCGTTCTGATTGGGATTACCAATGCTCCTCAATCCCGGAGATTTACCAAACAACCACAGGAAGTTGATGTCGACGAGGAACAAAAAAATCAGGAACAATGTCGTTCCGGTAACAACTATGTTGACCAGCTTGGAATACCACGGCAAGGTTTTAAAACGAGCCAACCGTTTTTTTCTCCATTCAATGAATTGAAACCATCCTTGTTTGATGAATTTCCAAATTACAGGCGTTTTTTCCTGCAAAAAAACAGCAAGATTCCTGAGTAACGATACCAGTTTATTCCACATACAGTTGGAAAGAATTTGGCTGCAAAGTTAATGGAAAAGATTTGAATTATAGCAGGGGGGATTATTTTCCTGATTTTTTATTTTTTGTTATCCGTTGTACTTCTTTTAGCAGGAGAGGAAACGCAGGTTCTGTCATGCCATGCCCATATCCGTCAAGTTCATATAACCTTGTATCTTTGTGCCCAGCCACCTTCATCATCCGCATCAGATAAGCATTTTCTTCGTATCTCCCCAGTAATTCAAGTTCCCTGTCGCCCGTAATCAATAAAAGAGGAGGAGCGTCGGGCCGCACATGATAGAGAGGAGCATATTGATCCACAACAGGTTGCTTTTCCGATATGCCAAGTTCCTTTCTACGTGTAAAATGAGTGATCGTCTGAGCACTGAAAAGAACTAAACCTGCTATATCATCTGCGTTTTTGCCCAATTTTCCGAGCCACGATTTGTCGAGACCGATCATAGCTGTCAGATAGCCTCCGGCAGAATGACCCGAGACGAAGATTAATGACGGATCTCCGCCATACAAAGCGATGTTCTCGAAAACCCAACTCACAGCGGCGGCAGCATCTTCAATGCATTGCTTAACACTGGCTTTGGGAGAAAGCCGGTAGTTGACACCAATAATCCCGATGCCTTTTCCCTTTAATGCCTCCGGAATTTCTTTCTGTCCGCCTGTTAGTCCTCCACCATGAAACCATACCACTGTCGAATAACCCTTCTTATTTTCAGGGTAATAGATGTCCAGCAAGCATCGTTCGCGGATATAGGTGTCTTTCCCGGAGATTTCCTTGGAATAATAAGGAATATCGTTTTTGGTTGTGTAGTTTGTTTCTTGTGCGGCAAGAGCCATACAGCAAGTACTAAAGAAAAGAAATAGCAGTTTCACTTTCATAAATAGATGTTTTATTGTCAGATGTTTCACTTTACTTCACCCATAAGAGCTTCTTTTGAATCGGTTCATTGTCTTTTTGCAAATGTACAAAATACATTCCTTTGGGCAAACCCAGCAAGGAGATGTGCGTTACACGTTCCGTGCTTTTAATTTCGCGTACCATCCCGTTTCGCTCGTGCCAGAGCTGGATGATGTACGGTTCTACCACCGTTTTCCTTGTAGTACGCAAAAGGATGTCCGCGTTTTCTGTTTCATCTGCCGTTAGCTCGATTGTAAGCCGGTCGGTTGCAGGGTTTGGATAAATCAACATTGCAGTGTTTC
>VSSQ01000688.1_pt1 | contig 18018 bp, 9 predicted proteins | sample 4763081 | NCBI WGS metagenome assembly VSSQ01 (sample SAMN12137344, study PRJNA551015) | bioreactor metagenome | isolation source: SDC9 anaerobic chlorinated ethene degrading culture | place: USA: Knoxville, Tennesee | collected 2015-01-01
GACTTTGAGCAGTTCTAAACTTTGGGTCGATAACAAACGCATCTATGAAGACATCAAGAGTGTTATCGATTTTAATTATACAAATAAGAAAGAAGTCCGTTTCGATGGCATTTCGGCAGACCTGGAACCACACATTATGAAGAAAGGACATGTTGAGCGGCCGAAAGAACTACTGTGGGAATGGCATGGGACAGATAACTATGGTGTTGGAAAAGATAATGATAAACTTTGTGAACGCATGGTAGACGTGATGGCAAGAGCCAGAAAGGAAATGGGTAAAAAACTGGAATTCAGTCAGGCTCAGGGATTTTTCATTCAGGGCAGATATGATAAAGGTGAGTTGTCGTGGGGTAGCGCTCATCAGATGCTGAAACATGTCGATCAACTTATCGTGATGGCCTATAATTATCGTCCGCAACGTGTCCTTGAAATGGCTCTTCCGACGCTCGAAAATGCAAAGAATTTCCCCAAAAGTGTAAGTGTGGCTGTTAAAACCAGTTTAGATACATACGGTAGCGAAGGTCCGGTTACATCGTTTCAGCCGCAGGGCTGGGATTACATGATTGACGGTATAAATTTTCTGGTAGAAAGGGCATCGGTATATCCATCGTTCCGAGGTATTGATGTTTTTGAATATCAGGGGCTCGAGAAAATGTGGGATGGTACGGCTGCTGCTGATAAAAGAACTAATTACGAAAAAACCGATAACCATTGATTACCGGGATAAAAGATGAAGGAAGTATTATTAAAAAAGGTATTGTTGTTTATGTTAATCATATCCGGCTCTTCTTGCCATAAAGAGGAGCCGGATATTACCGTTCCGGTTATGATTGAAATAGAAACATCAACTGGTCGCCGGGATAGTTTATTGGCTGACGCGGCAGGCATTTCTTATGAAATGATGGAAGCGGCGCTGCCTTTTAGGGCCGCATTGAGAAACAATCAGCAATACAGATCGGCGGTGTATGTTTATGATTCAAAATCAGTGACAGGTTTTCTTGAAAAACCCAAAGAGCTTGCTGCACGTATTGCTTTGCTGGGAATAAAAGATATATATCTGAGTATTGGTAAAAATGCCATGAGTGGTTCAGACGTAGTCCGGACAAACTGGCTGCGACTTTTTAATAAATATGCCCATGAATTTGGCCTGAAGGTATGGGCGTTACGCTTGGCTTCGTATGCTCAGTTTGCCAACGACCAACTTATCATTGATGAATGTGAGCAAGTGATTGCATACAATAATGCCGTTGCTCCCGATGAACGTTTTGATGGTGTTTCAGCCGACTGGGAACCGCATGTGCTTAAAGAAGGTGGAGTAAATACACCACCGGGGATGAGTTATTTCTGGGATAGTAGTAAAAACTACGGAGTTGGCGGTTCAAATGATATGTTATTGAAACGTACACTTGAAATGCTGAATCTGGCACGTGCCAATTTATATGGTTTACCTCTGAATGAAGCGATTCATTATATGTACCAGAACAACTTTAATTCAGGCAACCTGTCTTACGGAAGTACCCTGCAATTTCTGGAAAGCTGTGAATTTATAACCGTCATGTGTTATACGGATACCAGAGAAAAAGTGTGGTCGCGGGGTCTTACTCCTGTCGAGAATGCTAAAGGTAAGCCCGGGAGTGTAAGCATTTGTGTGAAAACCAGTTTGAATACGTATGGCGATGACGGTGATGTAACAACTTCACTTCATCTGAAAGGTTGGACGTATTTGATTAACGCACTGAATTATTTCTATACACAAGGTGCAACGAAGCCTGCTTTCAGGGGAATTGACTTTTTTGAATATGAAGGACTTGAGATTATGTGGCGTGACTTTGTTGAATCCTGAATTGTTAAATGAAAGGTTACAGAATATATGGTTTTTTCTTTGATCATTATCCGGATTTTTGTACTATTGTAAGTTTTATAGCCAGCAGATTTATGAAACGTTTTGGGCATCTGATATTTGTGATGTTAATTGGTATAAACTCCGTTTATGCCGGTATTAATATCGAACAGTACAAAGACATTCAGTACCGTACGTTGACCTCCAAAAACGGGTTGACTCAGATGACAGTGCTTGATATCATACAGGATAACAAGGGATATCTTTGGTTTGCAACACGTGATGGGATAAACCGGTTTGACGGAAATCAAATTATCAGTTACAAGAATCTGATCGGTGAAAAAAAATCGTTAAGTAGTAATTACACGACTAGCTTTGCAATTGACAAGGAAAATAAACTCTGGATAGGAACACATTATGGATTGAATGTTTATGATTACGAACAGGAAACATTCGAAAGCTATTTTTACAATGATCCGGAAAAATCCAGTGACTACAATAGAATCAGAAAAATAATTATTGATTCGGAAAATAAAATATGGGTTGCTACAAAAGGGGGGCTCTTGTATTTTGATGCCGGGACAAAGAAACTGATGAAATGCAGCTCGATAAAAGCTCCCGTTCTGAATGTCTGTGAGTATGAAAAGAAATTGCTGGTTTCTTGTGAGTTTGGAGGACTTTATCTTTTTGACACCAAAACAAAAGAGAAAAAGCAACTCAATATTAGTGGAGCAAATGAAAAAACAGTATTCAGGACGATCTACTACTCCAAAAATAAAGATGTTTATTTGGGAAGTGACGGCCAGGGTTTATATAAGTTGAGTAAAAACCTGTTGTTAAACAGACATTTTGTTAATGAACCCGGTAATCCTTTGTCTTTGTCGAATAATACGATCAGGAGTATCACTGAGGATCATGACGGCAATATCATTGTGGCAACATTTGACGGAATCTCATTTTATTCTCCCGCCGCAGATTATTTTGTGAGAGTGAAAAGTCAGTCGGGAGAAGATGACAGATTTTCGCACTTCTCTTTTCATTCCGTTTATATTGATCGGTACGGAACGCTCTGGGGAGGAACCTGGGCAGGGGGAGTAAGCTATGGAAATCCTGATTGGGAAGGTAATTCTTTTAAAGTCCTTAATCCATATCCGCAAAAACGTCATCTGGGAATTATTGGTCCTTTAATTACCGAGAAAGATGGAATATGGATTGGTATAGAAGGTAGTGGCTTTGTATTTTATAATCTTCAGAAGAAAACTTACAAACATTTTAAACTTCCCGATGCAAACGGAGGTAATTTCCGAACTAACATCGTGACTGCTTTCAGTAAAGACTTAAACAGTTTATACATAGGGACAAACAACGGTATAATTGCGGTGTTCGACAGAAAGGCGGAAAAAATAAAGCAAATTTTTCGTGTACCCGGAGAAAGGTCGGTGATGAGTCTATGCGCTGTTGGAGATGGTTCTGTTCTTGTAGGTACGACGGGAGAAAAGAGTCTGATAAAATTTGACAGGGATGGTAAGATGATGGATGAGTTTTATGATAGGTCAGGCAAACGTTTCGATTTCGAATTTGTCAGAAGCATCGAGAAGATTGTTGATAATGAGTTTGTTATACTGGAACGGAAATATGGTTATTACAGATTTAATCTGGAAAGCAATGAAATACAGTTTATTGATCTGGCATCCTATTCCAATTCACCGAATGATGCGATAAACTGCTTGTACAAAGACAGAAATTCTCAATTGTGGTTCGGTACGAATGAAAACGGATTATACAGAATTGATTTGCAGGGCAATTTATTGAATCATTTTATATACCCAGATCAATTGAATAGTAATACCATCAATGCCATTACCGGAGATGAAGTTGGGAATATCTGGTTCTCGCAGCAAAATAATCTTACTCAGATCGATATAAAAAAGCTTAAGATTAAAAACTATACTTCTTTTGATATCAATGAGTTTAGTCTGCGTTCGGCTTTATATGCCCATGGACTGATGTTCTTTGGAGGAGATAAGGGGCTTGTGTCGTTTAATCCGTCCAATTTAAACAAACGAAGCGCTGTACCTCCATTGGTTATAAATAAACTTACGGTAAATAACGTTGCAGTTCAGCCATCTGAAATTGATTTCCGCAATAAGGAGTTTAAGCTTTCTTATGATCAGTCGAACATCATCATCGACTATACGGCACTTGAGTATTTCTCCCCAAAAGAAATCAATTATGCCTACATGCTTGAGGGATTCGATAAAAACTGGAATCACGTGGAAAATAATTTACGGGCATATTATACCAACTTGCCCCCTGGTGAATACCGTTTTCTACTCAAAGCATCTTTCAGTGACGAAATTTGGTCGGAAGGTAAAGAAATGATGCGGTTTTCTGTCATTCCTCCTCCCTGGAAAACCTGGTGGGCTTATTTGTTGTATCTGGTTATTTTGGTTGCTCTGATATCGCTCTTTATTCATTATCTGAAAGTTGAACTCAAACTTAAAAATGATATTATTCTCCAGAAGGAAAAACAAATGAACCTGGAGAAACTGCATGAAGACCGGATGATGTTGTTCACTAATTTGTCGCATGAATTGCGTACTCCTTTATCGTTGATTATTGCTCCTTTGGAGAATCTTCTAAAAGACTCGATGTTGACAGGGCGTGCACAATCCTCGCTCGAACTTGTTTTAAAAAATGCGAGAAGACTTTTGTTTATTGCCAACGAACTGCTTGATTTCAGAAAAAAAGAGTCGAGTGCATTGGAATTGAAAGTTGCTGCGGGAAATTTTTCCTTGTTTGTCTATGAAATAGTGCTCTCTTTCTCCCAATTGGCTGAACAGCGCAATATTAATCTGGTTTATGATGGGAAGGATGATGGCATCCATCTCTGGTACGATCGTTTCTGGATGGAGAAAGTGTTGTTTAATCTGTTGTCCAATGCTTTTAAAAACACACCTGATCATGGTAAGATTGAAATAATTTCGCAGATAAAAAATTCCAATTATATTTTGTCGGTTAGAGATTCAGGTTCGGGGATTCCTGAGAATCAAATGGAGGCAATTTTTGAACCTTTTCATCAGGTTCGTAATCGCGAAAATTATTCAAATGGAACCGGGATAGGTTTGAGCCTGGTAAAAGGGATTATTGAACTACACAGAGGTATAGTAAGGGCTGAAAACAATCCTCAGGAGGGTGCTTGTTTCACTGTATGTTTACCACTAGGTAGAACTCACTTTTCCGATAATCAGATTATTGAGGATTACAAAAGCAGTGAGGAAATATCGCAGTACACATTTATTGAAGATGAGGGATCTATCGCCAATATTATCACACCTGATAAAAGCAATCAGAAAACGATTCTGGTTATTGAAGATAACCGGGATTTGCGAAACTACCTGCAACAAATTCTGCAAAAATATTATCATGTACTTACCGCATCGAATGGAGTTGACGGCCTGGCCCTCGCTATGAATAACATCCCGGATTTGGTGCTGAGCGATATCATGATGCCTAAAATGGATGGAATAGAGTTGTGCAAGCGATTAAAACAGAGCGAAAAAACCAGTCATGTTCCGGTAGTGTTGCTGACAGCAAGGGCGTCAATAACACATATTCAGGAAGGATTAAATATAGGTGCTGACGATTATTTTATCAAACCCTTTAATCCGGTGATTCTCATCAGTAAGATCGAAAATATATTGACATCAAGAGACCACCTCAGGATATATTATAGTAAAACATTTGGTGAGGAAATAGTGAAAAGTGCCACAACTAATATAGATAAGGATTTTGTTAATAAATTGTATTTCATAATCGAATCGAATATTTCAAATCCGGATTTTTCAACGGAAACATTGGGTAAAAAGATTGGGATGAGCAAAACAGGGTTGTACAATAAAGTTAAAGAATTTACAGGATCGGCGCCAAGTGAATTAATACGGAAAATACGCATGGATCTTGCTGTAAAAATACTGGCCGAGGGTAAAACCCCTGTTTCAGATATTGCGGTTAATCTTGGGTTTAGAACAACCTCTTACTTCTCCAGTTGTTTCAAGTCTGTTTACAAAATGACACCGACGGAATATATTAAAAAGAATGTGAAAGTCGGGTAGAAGAGAAAAATTGTGTCGGAATTTTTAATAACTTTGTCTTTTCTTTAATACATTACATGTTGTTAGTCGACATAACTATAAATCAAAATTAAATTTTCATGAAAACAACAAAAGTTGAATATCTTAGTGAGCTGGATAGCGCTGTTTCTATGAGACAAATAATGTCTGTTATTTCTGAATCAGTTGGTTTTGAAACAATTGATGCCGTTAACTGGCCTGGCTCCTATTCTGTCAGACCAGATGCCCGGTTCAATATTGCCCGTTCTTCCAAGGCTTTCTTTATTCATTTTGTTGTTAACGAGAAACAAATAAAAGCCATTTACTCCAAGGATCAGGATCCGGTTTGGCAGGACAGCTGTGTTGAGTTTTTTTGTCAGATTCCCGGCAGCAAAACCTACTTCAATTTTGAGTTTAACTGTATCGGCACTTGCCTGGCAACAGAGAGAAAAAGCAGAACGGAGGATGTAAATCCTTTATCTGTAGAGAAGATGTCGCAAATCAAACGCTATGCATCTTTGGGTAACGAGCCATTCGAAGAGAAAAAAGGCAATTTCGACTGGACTCTAACTGTTGAAATTCCATTTAGTCTGCTTGGCATTGATCCCGATAATCTGCCGGAAAGCATCAGAGCCAACTTTTATAAATGCGGTGATGGCACTTCTGTACCACACTATGTAAGCTGGAATCCGATTGAGGTTGAAAATCCCGATTTTCACCGGCCGGAGTTTTTTGGGGAGTTGGTGATGAAGTAAGGTGTATGTGAATTAATTTCTTTGAGTATAAAAGTGTCGCGGGGCGGTATGTTGTATTATTTCAACAAACCGCTCCGCGATATTGTTTTTCTGAGATTATATCAGATTATAAAAATAAATTCTACCATTGATTAGTAAATGAAATAAATTCTATCTGGTAATGTGCAGACCTTGATAAAATTATAAATAATAAAAGAAGGTTTTGTATCAAATCTACAAGAAGATGTAACATTTTTTATATTTACGGTATTAGATCCATTCTATTTTTGCATCATAAACATGGGTTTTCTCGGATTCAAACTTAAATGCTTTACTATCATCAATTAACTAACATTATCTAAAACATGAAATCAAAAAAGAATTACTTTTTTTCTGCACGACAACTGATGTCGATTTTTTTAGCAATGATAACTACTATGCTTGTTGCTCAAACGAAAATCGTAAGCGGGGTTGTTACTTCATCTGAGGATGGGGAACCCTTAATTGGTGTGAATGTAATAGTTAAAGGAACTCGAACCGGAACTGTTACAAATTTAGACGGAATTTATAAGATTGAAGTTCCACAAGAAAATCAAATTTTGATTTTCTCTATGGTAGGAATGAAGACTACAGAATTAAACATGAAAAACCGCACTTTATTTGATATCGTTTTGGATCCAGACACCAGGATGCTTGAACAAGTTATTGTAACAGGTTATTCTACTCAACGAAAAGCAGACCTGACAGGTGCAATTTCCGTAGTTGATGTAGATGAAATAATGAAACAACCCGAAAACAATCCTATCAAATCTTTACAAGGTAGAATTCCGGGAGTAAGTGTGAGTGCTGATGGAAACCCGAGTGGTGCTGCTACTGTTCGTATTCGCGGAATTGGGACACTTAACAACAATGATCCATTATACATTATTGATGGTGTTCCAACAAAAAGTGGTATGCACGAATTGAATTCAGCTGATATTGAGAGTATACAGGTACTTAGGGATGCTTCTGCAGCGAGCATTTATGGCTCGCGTGCAGGGAATGGTGTAATTATCATCACTACTAAGCAAGGCAAGCAAGGTAAGATTAAGGTGAATCTTGATACTTATGTTTCAGTGTCCCAGTATGGAAAAGTAATCGATATGTTGAATACAAAGCAGTTTGGACATGCACAATGGCAGGCAATGATTAACAGTGGCATAAACCCAAATACAAACCAGATTGGATATATTTATGACTACAATTATGATGAATTTGGTAATCCGGTATTAAATGGGATGTAGGTTCCTAGGTACATTGATGCAAGGGATGGTACAAATACTATGTTAACATCAGATACAGACTGGTTCGGTGCGATTACACGTCCAGGATTTGCCCAATCCTATAATTTGTCATTAAGTAGCGGAACTGAAAAATCAAACAGTTACTTTTCGCTAAGTTATTATGATAATCAAGGAACTATCAAAGAAACCAATTTCAGTCGTATGTCAGCAAGAATGAATAGTTCGTATAATTTATTGGATGATGTAATCACTATTGGTGAAAACTTTACTCTGAATCACACAAATGAAGTTCAGGCTCCAGGAGGTGTACTAACATTGGCGATATTATCGTTGCCGGTAATGCCGGTAAAGAAAATAGATGGAGATTGGGGTAGCGTAACTTCCGGTATGCGAGACAGAGATAATCCAGCCAGGATACTTGATGCCAATAAAAATAATCCTTATAGTTATTGGAGAGCATTTGGAAATACTTTCATCAATATTCACCCAATAAGAAATTTTAATTTTAAAAGTAACTTCGGCATTGATTATGCAAACTTTTATCAGCGTGTCCTGACTTTAAGTTTCACCGGTCGGCTGGGCTCTGACCTGACATCATCTAAAATTATTCAAAGCCAGTCAATGAAATGGAATTGGTCTAACACAGTTACATATGATCTGAAATTTGATAAACATCAACTGAATATGCTTGCCGGCATGGAAATGAACAAGCAAAATGACATTAATTTCTCAACTGAAAGAAGAACATTTGAGTTGGAAGAACCCTCATATATGTGGCCATCTGCAGGAGTAGGTGAGATGTTTTCAACTGGTGGAGCCACAGGCTATGCTCTGATTTCATGGTTTGGTAAAGCGGACTATATGTATGAGAATAAATATCTTGCATCTTTCACTTTACGGAGAGATGGCTCCTCACGTTTTGGTCGTCAAAATCGTTATGCTACATTCCCGGCGTTTTCAGTAGGATGGAGGATAAATCAAGAGAATTTCATGAATGGGATGCATGATTTGGTTTCTGACTTAAAACTTCGTGTCGGCTGGGGACAAACTGGAAATCAGGAAATAGATAATTATGCAAACAGGACTTTAATCATCGCTAATTATATTGGAGATACAGGAGCTGGAGTAAATACAGGTACAGCTTATGATATCAGCGGTAATGATTCAGGAATGCTACCTTCTGGTTATCAGCTTATTCAGCGAGCAAATGATGAAATTAAATGGGAGACTACAACTCAGACTAATGTTGGGATTGATTATGGTTTCTTTGATCATAAACTTTATGGGAGTTTGGAATGGTATTTTAAAAACACAGAAGATATTCTGGTTAAACCTCCTTATCTTGGCGCTATTGGTGAAGGTGGTGATCATTGGGTGAACGGAGCTTCGATGGAAAATACCGGTTTTGAATTTTCTTTAGGATATAGAGGCAAAACGTCATTTGGGCTTTCATATGATATTGTAGGCAATGTCTCAGGATATAAAAATAGAATCACAAAACTGCCTGAAAGTGTGGTGAATAATTATGGTGGAAATGGCACTACAGACAATATTCTGGGTAAACCGATAAATTCATTTTATGGCTATGTTGCAGATGGATTGTTCCAATCACAGGAAGAAGTTGATTTACACGCATCCCAAACAGGAAAAGGTATAGGACGTATTCGTTATAAAAATTTGAATGATGATATGGTAATTGATGAGAAAGATAGAACTTGGTTGGGAAACCCACACCCCGATTTAGAATATGGGTTAAATATTGTGTTAGATTGGAATGGCTTTGATTTAACAGCTTTCTTTCAGGGAATTGTTGGAAATGAAATCAACAATACTGTGAAACGTTTCACAGATTTCTGGGCTGTTGATGAATTGGGCTCAAATAAGGGAACACGATTATTGAATGCATGGAGTCCAATAAATACATCTTCTGATATACCTGCACTTTCTTTTAGTGATTTGAATAATGAAAAAAGATTCTCATCATATTATATAGAGTCAGGATCCTATATGAAACTCAGGAATCTGCAGATAGGTTATACACTTCCACAAATAATATCTAAGAAAATGAAACTGGATAAAACCCGTATTTATTTGAGTGGACAGAATTTGATGACTTTAAATAGCCGTAAATTTACCGGATTAGATCCTGAAAATCCAAATTTAGGATATCCAATTTCTACCACTATAACAGTCGGCTTAAATGTTGGATTTTAATCTTATCTAATAAAATAATATAGAAAAATGAAAACAATACGCATTATAATTTTTACATATTTTGCTGTTTTATCTTTGAACTCATGTCAGGGTTTTTTGGAAGTGCCTGCTCAAGGAGTGTTGACTGAGGATAATCTAAATGGTGTAAAGCAAATCGAAAATGAGATAATTGCTGCTTATGCAGCGATAGGAAATGATGAAATTAATCGCCCATTGAGTTTGTGGAATTATGGAAATGTCCGTTCGGATGATGCTTATAAAGGTGGAAATGATCAAAATGATGGCGATTTTCTACATTTTTTAGAGATTTCTTCCCCTTCAGTAGGAAATGAAACTTGGTATACAGATGTTTTTTGGTACAGGAATTATGTTGCGATTTCGCGAGCTAATTTTGCATTAAAACTGCTTGATAAAATTAGTGAAACAGAAATGCCCAATAAAAAAGTCAGGATAGCAGAAATGCGCTTCCTGCGTGGACATATGCATTTTATTCAGAAAATCATCTTTAAAATGGTCCCATTTATTGATGAAAACATGTCCCCAGAAGATATTGCAAATGTTTCGAATGTATCATTTACGAACGATGAACTCTGGCAAAAAATTGCAGATGACTTTGACTTTGCATATCAAAATCTTCCCGAAGTACAAGCCGAAGTGGGGCGTGCAAATAAATATGCAGCAGCTGCTTACTTGGCAAAAGTCTATTTATACAAAGCTTATCGGCAGGATGAAAAACACAATGTTACCGGAATAGATGCTGAAGATTTGCAACAAGTAATTGATTTGACAGGCTATGTTATGACTTCTTCCTATCGTCTTGAAAATGATTTTGCATACAATTTTTTACCTGGAAATTATGAAAATGGTCCTGAAGCACTATTTTCGGTTCAGTATTCACACGATGATGGTACTACTTATGGGCGGTTAAATATGGGTAATGCACTTACAACTCCAACACCCGGAGGTGACTTCAATAAGCCTAGTCAGGATCTGGTTAATGCATACAGGACTAATAATGGCTTGCCCATGTTTGATAATTATGCTGATACTGATTATAATGAGCAAGTTGATAAAGTTGATCCACGACTTTTTCACACTGTAGCAATACCAGACAAACCTTATAAGTATACAAATGTAAATTACGAAAGAAATCAATCAAGAAACCCAGGGATGTATGGTTATTACTCTTCTTTGAAAGAAAATGTAGACCCGGCAAGTGAGTATTATGTCAAAACAGGACCTTGGCACGCAAACTCAAAGAATAATATAATTATTCGTTATGCAGATGTTTTGCTTATGCGTGCTGAGGCAATGATAGAGAAAGGTGATTATGCAGCAGCGCTTCCATTGATTAATCAAGTTCGTAACCGGGCAAAAGTAAGCACGGGATTGATTGGCTTTGCAACGAACCTGAATATTCAAGCATATGTGGATGGTGTAAACTGTGTTTGGAGTCAGGACTTTGCCCGCCAAGCATTGAGGTGGGAGCGAAGACTTGAATTTGCCATGGAGGGTAGCAGGTTCTTTGATTTAGTACGCTGGGGAATTACCGATTCGGTTATGAACAGCTACTATTTAAGAGAAGCCTCTGTCCGTATTCACTATCAGGGAGCACAATTCACGAAGAACAAGAATGAGTATGTGCCGGTACCCATACAGCAAATTAATTTCAGTAAAGGAGTTTACCAACAAAATTACGGATTTTAAATAAGGAACAAACCATGGAAAAAATAACAAATTATATCTTTCTTATACTGTTATCGGTCTTTGTGTTTTCATCTTGTATAGATGAAATTAAAGAGGCACTTGATACAACGGGAGATGTTGACATACATGCTTTCAGCATCAATGGCGTGGAAGGTGAAATCAATAATGAAAACTCAACAATAACAGTGATACTGCCGGCAGGTTCTGCTCTTACTAATTTAATTCCTCAAATTACAGTTGCTGATGAAGCGGTGGTAAAACCGGGATCAGGAGAAGCTATCGACTTCTTGGATTCTAATGGAAATCTGAAAGTTGTTACATATACTGTGTCAAATAAAGATCTTTATCAGAAATACCAGGTAACAGTAGATGTGGCGCGGGCAAAGATTACCAAATTTAAAATTGGTTCGGTTGAAGCAGATATTGATGAGGTTAATAAAAAGATTACAATTTATTTACCTGTTTCAACAGACGTAGCCACATTGATTCCAGTGGTTGAATTTACTGAAGGAGCAACTATCACACCATCTTCTGGTAGTGTTGTCGATTTTACAAATCCGGTTACATTTACTCTTGACTATCTAGGTTCAATATTTACATATGAAGTGAAAGTAATTTTGGGAGAAAAGCCAAAACCTGTTTTGATGATATACGATGGAGAAACGGTTTCTCCAACCTGGACATCTATAGCAAGTACCATCAACAATGGATATATCAATCCAAAAACAGATGGAATAAACACAACATTTAACTGTATTTCAATTCTGCGAAAGAAAGAAGATACGGATGATGGAGGCCGTCCGTGGTCGGGTGGAGCTTTGTGGAATGAAAACAAAGTAAATATTGATCCGTCCGAATATGGCAAATTTACCCTGATGGTTCTAAAGAATGTTGCAGGTGATGTTCAGCTTGAAATTCAATCGAATGGAGAACAGAATAAAGACTGGTTGAAAGCATCATATTCTGCTGACGCCTTGGGAGAATGGCAGGAGCTGACATTCACGATCCCTACTGGAAGAACTGCGATAATCAACAATATCTTAGTCGCACCGCATGTAGTAGATGTAATAGGTGATCCTGATTTTAGTACGCACATGATGTACTGGGATCAGTTGAAAGCAATACCTAAGGCGAATAACTCGAGTATAAAGCCAACAGCTGTATTTATTGGAAATTCCATTACCGAATTTTGGGAGCGCGAGAATCCGTCGTTTTTCAGTAGTAATAATTACCTCTGTAAAGGTATTGCCGGGCAACGCACTGATGAGATGCTCGCTCGCTTCGATAAAGACATAGTAGCATGGAAACCTTCAATAGCCGTCATCATGGGAGGTATCAACGATATTGCTCAAAACAAGACCATAGAACAAATCAGGGATAACATTGCCGCCATGGCAACAAAAGCAAAACAGAATAACATAAAGCCTATTATCTGTTCTGCTACACCCATATCCGGAATTCCCTGGAACACAAGTATTACAAATGCACCTCAATTGGTTGTAAATTTGAATATTTTATTGAAGCAATATGCTGATGATAATGGAATTGAGTGGGTCGATTATCACACTTTACTGAAAGATACTGAAAATGGATTGGCAGTTCAATACAGAGCCAATGGAAACGATTTGGTACACTTCAGTAAATCGGCTTATGATGTTATGGGGCCGGCGATTAAAAATGCCATAGAACGATTAAATAATTGACAAAAACATTTGATAGTATTTTTAATAAAACATGCGGCAGTAAAGTCATTGCTGAGTGTCAAAATTAAGTGGATATGAGAAGAGATTTAATATTATTACCGGCTTTATTTATGTTATTTTCATGTATAGGTTGTGAGAATCATGTAGTCCCGGGATATGAAAAACCATTGGTTGATATAACTACTGTTTGTCGATCAGTGCAGGAAACAGGTGGATATTCAACTTTTTACAAACCCCAGGCCGGATATGTTGGTGATCCGATGCCTTATTATAACGAAATGGATAATTCGTTTTATGTATTTTTTCTGCAAGATTGGCGTAATGGTGCGCCGACAGATCATCCGGTCTATTTTACAAAAACTTTTGATTATTCAACATTTCAGGGCTTTACTGAGGCTATTCCCAATGAGTCGGCTGATTCACAGGAGCAATTTCTGGGAACCGGTAGTTTTATTAAAAATGAGAATGGTAAACTATATGGTTTTTATACCGGGCATAACAGGAACTTATATCCTGCTGAAAAAATCATGCTGGCAACATCTACTGACATGAGGACTTTTACTAAGGTTCCCGGTTTTACTTTTGAGGCTCCGGATGGGTATGATAAAAATAATTTCAGGGACCCTGAAGTATACTATGACCCTGGTCGTTCTTGTTATGTTATGTTGGTTACGACTATATTAGATGGGAAAGGAGTGCTGGCTCGTTATACTTCTACAGATTTACTCAATTGGAGTTTGATTACTCCATTAACTGATTTTCAATCTGATGCTCATATCCTTGAATGCCCGAATATCTTTAAAATGGGTGATAAATGGTATCTGGTTTTCTCACGCATTAACAGAGATGAGCATCGAAAGACTTTTTATCGCATTGCAGATAGTCCCGATGGTCCTTGGCGACGCTGTCAGGATGAAACCGGTCATCATGAAACTTTCGATGGCCTTTATCTATATGCAGCAAAAACTTCTGGTAAAGGAAATGAGCGATATCTTTCCGGATGGTGCTCTACCGGTCAACAAGTCAACAGTAAAAATGAACTTGATTGGGGCGGCAGCCTGATAACGCACAAATTAGTACAACAACCTAACGGGCGACTGTATCCGGTTATTCCGGATGCAGTCGATAATAAGTTTAGTAAACAGGTTGATTATGTAAAAATCAGGACAAAGGGTGATGTAACTGATAACGATGGGACACATATGATTGCTTATCAGTCGGGGCGAAGCTATGTTATGTTTAACAGGAATAATTATCCGGTAAAGATTACCATGAAAATCGATGCAAAAGAGTCTGATCAATTCGGTTTCTCTTTTGGAGCATGTGATGATTTGTCGGAAATATATTCGGTAAAATTTGATCTGACATCAACCAATCGCTGGTCAATACCGGCACTATTCATGAATAGAGAAACTAATTATTCAACCGGATCATACATAAATGAATTGAATTTTACGCCATTGATTATACCTGAAAATAAGATATTCGATGTGAAAATTATCATTGAAAAATCAGTTTGTGTCATGTACGTAAATAATAATGTAGCATTCACCAATCGCATTTATAAAATGGATCAGAATCCTTGGACGATATTCTCGGATCAGGGTAAAATTCAGGTTACAGATTTGGTTATTCATAAAATTCCATAAATCATATTTGATTGTATCAGGTGATTATTTTGTATAAACTTTTTATTATCAACAAATTTAAAAATAAACGTTATGAAAAAAACAATTTTACTTTTAGTGTTAAATCTGATTGCCATTGGCATGTTTGCACAAACAGTTATTAGTAATGGAGAAAGTATTGGAACCGGATGGTGGCCGGCCGGGTCAGCCGGGGAGGTCGGTGTTTGGAATAATCCATTAAAAGATGGTGTCAATAACACAGATAAAGCTATGACTGTATGGATTAATAATGGAGATTTAATTTATACAGGAGGTGGTATTGGTGGGCTTAATGTTGATATGAGTACTTATAACACTATCTCTGTTATGGTGTATAAACAAATTGCCGGTATGGTCAGACTTGAAATACAGGATGCTACAGGAAATAAATTCTGCTTCGCTTCTTATACAAGTCCAGGTAACTGGCAAAACCTGAAATTCCCCATACCTGCTGATTTTGTTGGTCCTTTAACAGCATTGCTTGTTGCTCCTCATTTTGAAAATTACACTGAGAATCCGATACCAGATGGTGAAGCTCACCGGATGTGGTGGGATGAAGTTGTTGCTTTCAATGATACAACTACGGGTATTTCAAATCCTTATGTGGATGCAAAAGCTGAAATAGTTAAAACTATTATTTATACAATGAACGGCTCACAGATTGGTGTGTTCGGGGAAAAAGAATTAATTCCATTTAAAAAGATGTCAAATGGATTATATGTAGTTCAGGAGTTTGATGATTTAGGACGTATATATGTGTCTAAGATTCTAATTGATAATTAATTAGTTTGATATAAATCTCGTATGACAAATATATCAATGGAATCTTTTATTTCACTAGATTCCATTGATAATAAAATTGTATCCATGAAAAAATACGCAGGTATATTTGTTTTATTGTCATTAGTACTATTACTCGGATGTAAGAATCTTCAAAATAAGAGTGATTTTGTGACGTTAAAGTATGATGTTGAAGACTCTTTTATACTGATTCCTGTTCAGGAAAAAGCCCCGGAAGTGAAATTTTCAGTCAAAATGCCCAAAGTGCAAGAAGAGACTTTTCGCATCCGTTTGGCTCAGCAACAGATTGATTATTGGGTTAAGTTCGATGTCAAGAAATACAAAGGGAAAACAGTTACGTTTCGTATTGAAAATACAGACAAACATTCCCTTGGCATCAAAAATATCAAACAATCGGATAAATTCGAGTTCGAATACAACGAAACCTTCCGGCCGGCTTATCATTTCAGTCCTGAATACGGATGGATGAATGACCCGAATGGTATGGTGTATCTGGATGGGGAATATCACTTGTTTTATCAGTATAATCCCTATGGTACGCGCTGGCAGAATATGCACTGGGGACATGCTGTGAGTACGGATTTGGTATCGTGGACTTATCTGCCTGCACCGCTGGCTCCTGATTCGCTGGGTGCCATTTTCTCCGGAAGTGCTGTGATTGATGTGCATAATACGGCCGGTTTCGGTGAAAATACCATGGTTGCCATTTATACCAGCGCGGGAAAAGAGCAAACGCAATCTATTGCTTATTCTACCGACAAGGGTCGTACTTTCACCAAATACGAGGGAAATCCGGTAATCCCAAATCCCGGAATTCCTGATTTTCGTGATCCGAAAGTAATGTGGCATGATGAAAGCGGAAAGTGGATTATGTCGCTGGCCACCAAACAAACGGTTACTTTTTATGGTTCACCTGATTTGAAAAGCTGGACTTTACTGAGTGAATTTGGTAACGGTATTGGCTCTCACGCAGGTGTCTGGGAATGTCCCGACCTTATCCCTCTTAACTATCAGGGTAAAACTAAATGGGTGTTGCTGGTGAGTATCAACCCTGGTGGACCGAATCATGGCTCGGCAACGCAATACTTTATTGGTGAATTTGATGGAAAGAAGTTCGTGGCAGATGAGCTGCCTTATCCACTCTGGCTGGATTATGGACGGGATAATTATGCCGGTGTCAGCTGGAGTAATATCCCAGAGTCTGACGGTCGAAGGATTTTCATAGGTTGGATGAGCAATTGGGATTACGCTAATGACGTGCCGTCGCAGTACTTTAGAAGCGCCATGACGGTACCTCGTGAGCTTGGATTGAAACACAATGGCAAACATTTGATTGTCACGAACTACCCGGTAAAGGAAGTGGAAAGATTGCGTGGAAAACAAACGGTTGTTCCGGACAGGTTGATTCAGGATGAACTGGTTGTCGATAAAATTCTGAACGATAAAAACGGCATCTTTGAGCTTAATATGACCATCAGGCCTGAAGACGCGAAAATGTTCGGATTCAGTATATCAAATGCACAGGGTGAAAAAATAAGGTATATCTTCGATTTAAAACAGAAAAGTTTGATGGTTGACAGAAAGGAATCCGGTTTGACCGACTTCCATCGCAATTTTGCTTCGGTTCCTTTTGCTCCATTGCCTGTGAACAAAACTTATCAGGTAAAACTACTGGTCGACAGGGCTTCTTCCGAGATATTTATCAACGGTGGTGAGGCGGTATTAACTAATATTCATTTTCCTTCTTCCTGGTATAATGTATTGACATTTTTTACCGGAGATAATGCATGGAAAGCAGAGAATATCAGTATATATGAATTGAAATAGTAATTAATTAGTGATAGCTAATAGCGAAAAGCGGAGAACGGAAAGCGGGACAGCTAATCTGAACTTTTAAACCAACTGTCTAGTCCTGAAATAAGTTTACAAAAAAGTAAACAAAAATCAGGATTATGCG
>VSSQ01000689.1_pt1 | contig 18012 bp, 17 predicted proteins | sample 4763081 | NCBI WGS metagenome assembly VSSQ01 (sample SAMN12137344, study PRJNA551015) | bioreactor metagenome | isolation source: SDC9 anaerobic chlorinated ethene degrading culture | place: USA: Knoxville, Tennesee | collected 2015-01-01
GATATTGTCGGGCAAAATCATTGCTTCTTCGAGATTTGTTTTAATCTGACCAAAGATTTGTACTTTTAATGATTAATTGGCATTATGATCATTAAAAACATACGAAATCTGACAATCCCGCTGCTGCATTTCCTGGGATGGTTCATATTTTTCATGTCGCCATTTATTACTTTTCCGTTGAACATTACAATCGGCGGTGACCGGCTCACTCAGCACTCTGTCCTCACATCTTCGCTGGCCATCGTTTTCTACTTAAATTATCTGCTTCTTATTCCCTATGTTTTCAAAACAAAAAAGTACTTTCTCTATTGTATTCTGGCTCTCTCTCTCTGCTTTGCTTTTTCAGCCATTGACGATTATATTTTCATGAAAACCACGAGGGGTCCTATGTATGAAAGGACCCTTGCCGACGGGCCTCCACCAGAAATTATCATTGAAAAACCACGTAGAGAACCGGGGCCGTTTCAGGGAGTGACATTTTTTGCTACCATTACCATTCTCAGCCTTGGCCTTAAAATGACATCGGAATGGATCAAAGCTGAAAAAAAGAAAAGAGAGCTTGAAAATGAAAAATTAAAGATTGAACTGATGGCACTCAAAGCTCAAATCAATCCGCACTTCTTTTTCAATGTAATGAACAGTCTTTGCAGTCTTGCCCGCAAAAAATCGGACGATACGGAGAAGTACATTATCAAGCTTTCCGAAATTTTCAGATACAATCTGAACGATCTCAGCCAGGATAAAGTGCGTCTCTCCAAAGAGCTGGATTTCATTAACAACTACATAGATATCCAGTATATGAGAAATCCTTTGCTCAAGCCGGTGATATTTGATGTTAATGGAAACACCGACAGTGTCACCATTGAACCGATGCTGTTGTTCCCGTTTATCGAGAACGCCTTTAAACACGGTGCCTCTGGAAGCCAGCCTCTGATTGTCAGAATAAAGCTGGAAATTATTGATAAAATGTTGCATTTCCGCATCGAAAATTCTGTTCCCAACGGACGTAGCAGCGTTTCGCAGGATGAAAGTGCTGGTATTGGTCAGCAAAACGCACGGCGCAGGCTTGACATTCTTTATCCTGACAAACACGGACTGCTGTTTGCAACACATAACAACACCTACATTGCTGACTTAAACCTTGACCTGTCATGATGAACTGCATAATTATTGATGATGAGCCGCTGGCTGTTGAGCTTATGGCAGATAACGTTTCAAAAGTTTCGTCGCTGAATCTGGTGGCCACATGCACAAGTCCGGCCGAAGCCATCGGGGTGCTGAATGAGAAACAAATTGATCTCATTTTTCTCGATATTGAAATGCCCGATATCACCGGAGTGAGTTTCCTGAAATCACTCAAAGTAAAACCAATGGTGATTTTTACAACGGCCTATGATAAATACGCCATCGAAGGATTTGACCTAGATGTGGTGGATTATCTCCTCAAACCTATCAGCTTCGAAAGATTTCTTAAAGCCGTCAACAAAGCCATGGAACTCCATTCTATGAACTCCGGACTGAAAACCATTCCGGAAATTGACCGGTCCAAACACATCTTTGTTAAATCTGAACACAAAATACTTAAAATCGATCTGGCCGATATTCTGTATATCGAGTCCATGAAGGATTATGTAAAAATCTATTGCGGTGCAAAACCTGTTTTCTCTCTGATGAGTATGAAACAGATCGAAGCGCTTCTGCCTCAGTCTGAATTTGTAAGGATTCACCGCAGCTTCATCGTTGCACTCGCACATATCGATTTCATCGGCAAATCAAAAGTTGTAATCGGATCCGAGAGCCTGCCGATCAGCGGGTTGTACAGAGAAGATTTTTTCAAACACCTGGGGGGAAATTTCTCCAATGGGTAATAATCGCCTGCGGATCGCAGATAAAATACTGAGTTTTGCAGATATAAAAAACCCCCATTGACAATAATCACCTGCTTTAGTGCAAGTTATATCTTAGCAAGATATTTTGGCCAAAATACTTCCCGCGCAACTTTATTGTTTTGTTGATGTCTATAAAAACACCGGGTAAATGTATTCAGGAATGAAAAGAATAAAAAACACAGGACCTGCACTTGTTACCTTTCTTCAAAAAAGACTGGTATTCATGTTGACTTTGGGCGTTATCGCAGGCCTGTCAGCCTGTGAACAGGAGGAGGGCTTTGGTGGGACCTCCTCCGTTTCAGGCAAAATTTATGCGCTCGACTACAACACAGAACTCACCGAATTAACGGGTCAGTTTTATGCTCCCGATGAAGATGTGTTCATTGTTTTCGGAGATGATATTGTTTATGCTGACAAAACCAGTACATTCTACGACGGCACATACCGCTTCGATAATCTACGGAAAGGAAGTTACACCGTGTATGCCTATTCGAAAGACACCACCGGAAATCCTGACATTGACAAATTTGCGGTTCTTCAGTCTTTCGAAATAACTTCAAACAGGCAGGATGTGATTCTGCCTGATATTACCATTGTAAAATGAATCCCGGAGATTTTCATAGCCTGGTTGCAGAATTCAGCTCCATCAGTCTTGACCAGATGGACTCGGTCAGTTTTCTGACACGAACCGACACAAAATATATCATGAATAATGACAGACTTATGGATGTTATTCGTGAAATACAGAAAGACTATTATATACTGGAAATTGATGGTACACGTGAATTCAGCTACAATTCAAACTATGTTGACACGGCAGGATTCGGTATGTATTTCGATCATCACAACAAACGAAAAAACCGATATAAATGCCGGTTGAGGGTGTATGAAAACTCAGGACTCACTTTCTGGGAAATCAAGCACAAAACAAACAGGAACCTCACAATAAAAAAACGCATTAAGATAAATCCTGAAGGCTCTTCTGAGGAAGACATTCAGGCATTTGTTCGCAAACATTCTCCATTTCATTTCAATAATCTTGAGCCAAAGCTTAACAGCAGGTTCACGCGAATGACGTTTGTAAATAAAAACATGACCGAACGTGTTACGGTCGACAGAAATCTTTCCTGGCAAAACAACAGCAGGGAAATTCATCTGGAAGGTCTTGCCATCGTTGAAGTAAAAAATGAATCAAAAGCCTCTCTTGCCGAAATTTTTCCGGTACTGCACAAGTACGGGATCCGTCCGGGATCATTCAGCAAATATACTTTCGGTTGCGCTTTTCTTTACACAGACCTCAAACAAAATCTTCTTAAACAAAAAATCAACGTATTAACAAAATACTGCCATGCAACTTCTTCTAAATGCATCGACCATGCCTGAATTTTTCAATATGAAACTTATCAATGTTTCTGATTTTTTCGAATTGGTCGTCCGGTTCTTTTTCAACTTGCTTGTTCTATTTGTTCTGGTACGTATGCTTTACTTTTCCAAAACAAAAAGAAAAGACTATCTGTTCACATATTATCTCATCGGTTCGGTTGTCTTTCTCATCTGTTTCATGCTTTCCAGCGTAAAACTACAGCTGGGATTTGCTCTCGGTCTTTTTGCCATCTTCGGAATTATCCGTTACCGGACAACACAGATTTCAATCCGTGAAATGACCTATCTTTTTGTTGTTATCAGTTTAAGCGTAATTAACGCCCTGATCAATAAAAAGGTGAGCTATGCCGAAGCTCTTTTCGCAAATCTTATTATTCTTGGGCTTGTCTTCTTAATCGAAAAAGTGGTTATTTACCGTCATGAATCCGTCAAACTGATTTACTACGACAAAATTGATCTGATTGTTCCTGAAAAACGAGACGAACTTCTTGCTGATCTGAAGAAAAGAACAGGTCTTGACATTCACAGGATTGAAATCGGCAGGATCAACTTTCTGCAGGATTCTGCCCGCATTATGGTTTATTATTATGCCGATTGTATTAATTCGGCCGACGACGCCGACTTTACCAGCGAAGATTCAGCATCTGCAGATTGATGAGATACAAAATCGCCATACTCATGATCTTGCTGCCACAAATAATCTGTGCGCAGAAAAATGATTTTCAGGCATGGTACAGCCTCGACGCAGGCTTCAAAATCGGTAAAAAATGGTCTTTCGGACTGAGTGATGAAATACGCACGAGCTGCAATGCTCAGGTGTTTTCTAAAAACCTGTTCGATCTGGGCGGAGAATATAAACTCACAGAAAATATTGATCTCGGTTTGTTTGTCCGGGTTTCTACTGAATATCCCACACTGGAAAGCCGCACTCATCAAAAGACATTTTACACTACGTTCCAGTATTCCCGTAAATTCGACCGGCTGAATATATCCGGACGATTCAGAATCGGAACTGATGAAGATTTTGATATGCCCGTTCAGACAGAATGGGAACACAGGGAAAAATTAAAGGCCGCCTATAATATTAAAAAGTTTCCGCTGAATCCGGAATTGTCAGCAGAATTGTTTTTCCCGGCCGGAAATGACTTTCTCGGATTAACCAAAACCCGGATTCTGGCTGGTTTTTCATGGAGACCCAAATCCGATAAAAACCACAAATTCACTGTTCAATACGGCTGGCAGCATAAATACAACTCCGATGTTCCGAAGAACGATTTTCTGCTCTGCCTTGGATATGGATATACGTTCAAAATAAAAGAAAAAAAGAAGTAAAAAAACAGGTTTTCATTCAAAGTTTTCAACTGTGTACCTGAATGAAATATGTTTGTCTTTCATGCCGGAACCTCAATTTTTCAGAATCCCCGGGAAACAATCTCTCTGATATTATCAGATTTTCCCATTGTATAGAAATGAATGCTCGGTACTCCTGCAGCTTTCAGCCCTCGCACCTGTTCAACAGCCCAGTCGACACCTATGCGACGCACCGTCTGATTATCGTTCGCTGCAACAACTTCTCTGGCAAGTTCCTCCGGAATGTCTACATGAAATGTATCCGGCAGAATATTCAGATGATTCTTTACTGAAACAGGTTTCAGACCTGGGATTATCGGAACAGTAATACCAGCTTCACGGCAACGTTTCACAAAATCAAAATAACGTCTGTTATCAAAAAACATCTGCGTGACAATATACTCAGCTCCGCAGGCAATTTTTTCTTTCAGCCAGTGCAGATCGTTGTCAGGGTTCGGAGCTTCCGCATGTTTTTCCGGATATCCGGCAACTCCAACTGAAAAATTTGTTGGAGTCTGATATTCCATGTCTTCATCAAGGTATTTGCCCTTGTTCATCTGCATCACCTGTCGAAGTAGTCCTGTCGCGTGCTCATGACCATCCGGTTCCGGAATAAAACGCCTTGCTGACTTTTCAGCATCACCACGAAGAACCAGAATATTGTTCACTCCCAGAAAATGAAGGTCTATCAGAGCGTTTTCAGTTTCTTCGCGGTTGAATCCGGCGCAGATCATATGCGGAACAACTTCCACTTTGTACTTATGCATGATAGCGGCAGTAATGCCAACAGTGCCCGGACGTTTACGAACACGCCGCGGCTCCAGCAATCCATCAGTCCGTTGCTTATACACAAGCTCCTCCCTGTGATAAGTAACATTAATATATGATGGCTTGAACTCCATCAACGGATCAATGGTGTCGTATATAGCGCTGATGTGATCGCCTTTCAAAGGTGGCAGCAATTCAAATGAAAACAATGTAGATTTCGTTTCGCGTAACAATGATGAAACAATCATAATCAAATTTCTATTTATAGTTCAGATGTGTGGAAAGAAGTTTTTCTGCCAGACCGGAATCAATGTTTTTTCGTTCAGAGTAATCCGCTATCTGGTCGTGGCCAATTCGACCTACACTGAAATATGAGGCCCGGGGATTTGGAAAATAATAACCGCAAATGCCTGACTCCGGAACCATCATGAAATTCTCATTCAAACTTGTTTCCAGTTTGTTTTCCGCGTCAAGTATTCCGAATATTTTTTCTTTTTCACTGTGATCGGGACAAGCCGGATAGCCAGGGGCAGGTCGTATTCCCTTTACTTCATCACCGGAATATAAACAACCGCTGAACCAACGGTGAATTTTCTCTGCCATTGCTTCAGCAAACCTGTCGCACAACATTTTCAATATCAGGACATGATACTCATCAGAAAGGTCTTCTCTTTCCAATGCCTTATCTGAAGCCGAAATACGCGCAGTTGTAACAAACAGTCCCAAGCGGTCTTCTATACCTGTTTTTCTTGGTGCAACAAAATCAGCCAGGCAGAAATTCGTAGTGCGATCAGCTTCCTGATTCCTCAGAAAACATAGTCTTTCTGCTCCGTATTCTGTTTGGATAAAAACATCTTCAGCATCAGAATTTGCAGGATACAAGCCATATGCTGCCTGAGCAACAATCAGCTTTTTCTCAGCAATGATTTTCAATATTGATTTTGTATCAACGAGAAGTTTGTTTGCTTCTTCACCTGAAACAGGATCGTCAAGCAACTCCGGAAATTTCCCTTTGAATTTCCACTCATGGAAATATGCGTTCCAATCGATCAATTCCACAAGCTCATTTAGGTCCTGATCAGCTATATAATGTATGCCGGATTCAACAGAACCGGTTTCCGGTTTTGAAAAATTAATGTCGGGTTTCCGACCTTGTGCCTCCGCAAAAGATATGTAACCTTTCGTTGCCTGACGCTCTGAAAACTGATCAGCAAGCAGGTTCTGCCGGGAAATTATCTCTTCGGTTTTACGCGCTTTTGTTTCACTGTTCAGCAGTTCATTCAGAATATTTCCAGCCATTGATGCATCGCGGATGTGAACAACCGGTCCGCTGTATATTGGCGCAATACGAATAGCTGTGTGCAGCTCAGAAGTAGTGGCTCCTCCAATTAGAAGCGGGATTTTCATTCCGGCCAGTTCCATTTCCATCGCAACATTAACCATTTCCTCAAGCGACGGTGTTATAAGCCCGCTGAGCCCGATTGCATCTGCATGAACATCCAGTGCTTTTTTTACAATTACATCGGCGGGCACCATCACACCAAGATCGACTACTTCAAAATTGTTGCAGGCAAGTACTACAGAAGCAATGTTTTTCCCAATATCATGTACATCTCCTTTCACCGTTGCCATTACAATTTTTCCCGATGAATTTTGCGGAATCTGATATTGTTCATTTTTCGCATTCAAATAATCTACCGCCTGTTTCATCACTCTCGCGCTGCGTACAACCTGCGGCAGAAACATTTTACCACAACCAAACAATTCACCCACCTGCTTCATCCCCTCCATGAGCGGGCCCTCAATTATTGAAAGCGGTTGACGCAGCGCCTGCAATGACTCATCAATATCCTGAATCAGAAAAGTTGTCACACCATGAATCACTGAGTATTTCAGCCTTTCCTGAACGTCGTCATTGCGGCGGGAATCACAAACAGACACCGCTGTTGCATCATGTTTCATTTCAGAAGCAAATGAGATCAACCTGGAAGCTGCATCCGGTGTCTTGTTCAGAATAACATTTTCCACAAGATTTCTGAGCCCGGGATCAATTTCATCATAAACCGGCAACCTGCCTGCATTTACAATTCCCATATCAAGACCGGCATTGATTGCGTGATAGAGAAACACTGAATGCATTGCCTCTCGCAACGAATCATTGCCCCGGAATGAATAAGACAAATTGCTTATTCCACCGCTTGTTTTCACGTATGGCAGATTTGCCTTTATCCATTCAACAGCACGGATATAATCAAAAGCATAATTGTTGTGCTCTTCCATTCCTGTTGCAATGGTCAGCACATTTGCATCAATAATTATGTCCTGAGGCGGGAATCCTGAACCGACAAGCAGCGTGTAAGCACGCTCAGCAATTCTGCATTTATGTTCAAACGTTGTGGCCTGACCTTCTTCGTCAAAAGCCATTACCACGACTGCTGCTCCAAAACGGCGGATTGTTTCAGCCCGTTGAAGAAATATTTCTTCTCCGTCTTTGAGGCTAATGGAATTCACTATTGCTTTCCCCTGCAGACACTTCAACCCGGCTTCAATCACATTCCATCGCGATGAATCAATCATCACCGGAAGCCGCGCCACATCGGGATCGGATGAAAGATAATCCAGAAACAATGTCATTTCTTTTTCAGCATCAAGCAACGAATCATCAAGGTTTACATCAATCACCTGAGCCCCATTTTCAAACTGCTCACGCGCAACTGACAAAGCTTCCTCGTATTTCTTTTCACGAATCAGACGGGCGAATTTTTTTGATCCGGCTACGTTGGTGCGCTCTCCGATATTGATAAAATTGGCTTCAGGATTGATAAACAAAGCATCAAGTCCCGATACAACCGTTTCAGTTTTTTGGAGTGGTAGTTCACGAGGCAGAATGTTTTTCACAGCATCTGCAATTGCACGGATATGTGCAGGCGTTGTCCCACAGCAGCCTCCGACAATATTCACAAAACCATTTTTTGCAAATTCTCCGATTCGTCGAGCCATCTGATCCGGAGTTTCGTTGTAGCATCCGAGATGATCCGGAAGTCCCGCATTCGGATGCGCACTTACCATCCATGAAGTGTTTGCGGAAAGTTCACGAAGATGCGGCCTCATCTGTTCAGCCCCAAGCGAACAATTCAACCCGACACTAAAAACACCGGACTGGGAAAACGAAGCAAGGAAAGCATCGATGGTTTGCCCGGAAAGTGTGCGGCCACTGGCATCAACAATGGTTCCCGATATCATCAAAGGCAAATCCTTATCGCGTTTTTTCATGGCATCGCGGCAGGCATTTATGGCTGCTTTGGCATTCAATGTGTCGAAAACAGTTTCAACTAGCATAATATCCGCACCGCCGTCAATCAGTCCCAGCGCCTGTTCTGTGTATGAGTTCAGCAGATCATCGTATCTGACGGCACGATACTCAGGTCTGTTTACATCAGGTGACATCGATGCCGTTTTATTTGTAGGGCCGATTGAACCGGCTACAAAACGCATTTCACCCGGATGCAATCCGATGAAACGGTCAACTTCTTTTCGTGCGAGTTCAGCACCGGCTCTGCTTATCTCATAGTCAAGTGATTCCAAATGATAATCAGACAATGAGACCGAAGTGCTGTTGAATGTATTTGTTTCAATGATATCTGCGCCCGCCTCGAGATACTGACGATGAATATTGCTTATAACATCCGGCCTGACGAGATTCAGCACATCGTTGCAACCTTTCAGGTTTACAGGATGATTAGAAAAACGATCACCACGAAAATCACTTTCACCAAGTCCGCATTGCTGGATCATGGTTCCCATGGCTCCGTCGAGAACCAGAATGCGCTTCTTCAAAGCTGATTTTAACTTTTTAAATATTTCCATATCAGACTTTTTTGATTGTAATATTTCCCGAAACCGCAACAGCTTCCTGCATTATTGCTACAACACCAGTGATTCCGGAAATCCTTTGTGATAAAGTTACTTCTTTTCTCAAATCCTCTTTTGCATGAATTCTGTTACACATGGAAGTTGCCCATGCATCGGCAGCTGAAGCAAATTCCGAAACAACTGTTACAGCATCTGCTTTTCCATAACTGAATGAATGTCCTGTGCTGCCCGACGATGTACAAATTCCGCATGGAGTCTGCTCCTGCTGAATTTCAATTCCAATAAGTCCAGACAAAGAAGATGGTCCTGCATCAATTCGCACAGTGACGGGCTTCATTGCTTTAATCCACAGATCGCCTCCGTTTTCAACAATCAGTTCTTTCAAATCAAATTCTTTGCAAAGCTGCGTCCCGATCAGCTCCGCAAAAGCTCCGGCAACTGCCGCCATCGGACCCACATTTGCTGCAACGGAATGTTTTATCATTAACCCTGCAATTTCCGGAGCAAGATCATCAACTTCAACAGGCCGGTGAGAATTAAGAAAATCAGGATGCTGCAAAATATAATTTTTAAGCTGATCTCTCAAACTCTTCACCATTTCTGATGTCCGCTTGTGTATGCGATCATTATATTCCTTCGCGCCAACGCCAATCTGCAGATCGGATTCCTCTTCGGTCACATTGAAATAATGAAACCGCCCTTCACTCAGGTCATTTCTATATATCCGCGGCTCGTACTTCATTGCGTAAATCTGATTTTAATGAGACGGAGCGGACACGCTGTTGTGCAGGATTCGCAGACTGTACATTTTTCCGCATTAAATGACAACAGCCTGCTGTCGGCAGACAATTCCAATGCACCGGAATAACATACTGCCGTGCATGCTCCGCAATGAACACAACTTTCTTTACGGATTGATATGTGTTTTTCAATCAGATCAGCAATCACTCCTTTGGAACGGACAAACTTAATTCCGGAATGTATTGCAGAATGCTCCCCTTCGAGTTCCAGCGCCAGATTTCCTTCTTCACCGGCATTGATATAAGCATTGAATATATTGAGCTTCAACCCGAAATCCCTGATCAAGTGCCAACTTACAGGAATATCAATGGTTTCCGTCGGAAATGTAAAAATAAACCGTTGTTTCATTTCTCACCTCCTCTCTTTGTACTCAGCGATTTCAAATCTTCACTTCCGGGCAGATCCTGAAGTTTTTGAGTCAGATAAAAATCACATCTTAGAATGCGTTGTTTCAATTCCTCAGCAATTTGCCTTGCTTTGCTAAGACTTGACAATGGAGCTGTCCGTACCGGTTTTCCACCAATTGAAATTTTCCCGCTTTGCAGTTGCTCATAATTTACTGTTTCTATGCAGGGATGACTTTCCGCCCCGTAATCGTTGATCCGTGTCTCAATATCACGATTGCGAATCAGCAGATCCCTTGCTGCGTCAGCATCAATTACAGGAAAAGGAATGCCGATCCCGACGAACAGGCTCACTCCGTATTTTTCAAAATACGCGGCACGCAGATACTCCGGACTCATTTCTTTCAGATTCCCAGTAACAGCAAGCGTGGCTGCAGGCTGCAACGGGATACCCTTTTCATTTCTCGCACGGTTCAGATGACACTGCGTACCGCTCCAGGCCACATATCCTGTTGCTCCGCAAAGAAATATCCTCGTTCCGATCCCCGTGAACCGAAGCCATGGATCATTCAGCAAAGGACTCAATTCACCCGAGGTGCTGTAATTGATATTCCCGAATCGCGGCATCAGCACGCCCATGTATGTGTATTTTCGTTCTTTGCTGCTGTTTGTTGCAGCACCGTAATTCTGATACGAATTGCGCGGATTGAACAGAAACGCCTCATTTATATCCTTCAGCGAAACAAGCGCATCTGCATCACGGGAGGGATAACAGTCGGTGCCTTTTCCCGAAGCACGCAGCCGAACTTCTTTTCCCGACACAAGATCTTCAATAACATGTGCTCCACCGTATGCATCTGCCGGATTTCCGGTCTCGGTAGCTCCGATGTATGCATCAACGGCAGCTATTCCGCCATATACCGGCACGCCGTTGAGACTTATTTTTTCCATTCTGATTCCGGGAGAAGAATGACCGAAATTGAGGAATGCACCCGATGAACACATGGGGCCAAAAGTTGCAGTGGTAACCACATCAACTTTTTTCACAAGCGATTCAGGGCTTTCTTCCTCGCCAAGTTTTTTGAACTCTTCAGCTGTAAGCACAACAGCCTTTCCTGATTTTATTTTCTCATTGATTTCTTCAATTGACTTTGACATTCTGATACAACTTTTGGTTTTACATGCGGATTAAAAATAAATACAGCCGGAACAGGAATAAAATCCCATCCGGCTATCGCATGCACCATAGAGTAAGTATCAGCGTTGCATTATCAACTGCTGCAAATGTACTTTCCGAAAAAATTGAACGACTGTCCATGTTGTTCCGATCAAATTATTATTCCGTTTATTTCCGGCAGGTTTTGGCACCTTTTTCAGCATTGCGCCGAACGGTTGCCAGAGGTTCGCAGAGCCTGGTCTCTCCCCTCGTTCTTAATAATTCAAACAAACCTGTGACAGCATGTTTGACAATGCAAAATTAGCACTTTTTATGAATCCGGGATATCCTTTCTGTCGAATTTTTCTCTCATGAAGTCAAAAACAAAGATCAGATCACTGTTTCAGACATATTGCGAAATCCATCATGCTTCATTTCAAACTGCATATACCTCTTTATATTTTTATATCTTTGTTCTGAAATCAAACCCATTCTCATGAAAAGTTTCTCCCGGATGCTCCGTCTGATCAGCGGCCACTGGAAAAACACCATTTACTATCTGGTGTTCAATATTCTCACTGCACTGTTTTCGCTTTTCTCCATTGCAATGGTAATTCCTTTTCTGCGTGTACTGTTTGGGATGGAACATGCAGTGACAGACACCGTTCCGTTCGAACTAAACCTGAAATCACTTCAACATAATCTGAATTACTTCATTTCGGAAATGTTGCACAATTACGGTACAAATACAACCCTGATCTATGTCTGCATTGTGGTAGTTGTTTTATTCTTTTTCAGAAATCTTTTCACCTACTTCTCAACTTATTTCATGGCCCCTGTCAGAAATGGCATCGTCGAAGATCTGCGCAATAAAATGTATCGCAAAATCCTGCATCTGCCCATGTCATATTTTTCGAATGAACGAAAAGGTGATATAATGAGCCGCGTTTCAAACGATGTTCAGGAGGTCGACAACAGCGTAATGTCATCCATACAGGTTCTGTTCAAGGATCCGATTTTTATCATTATTTATCTTACGAGCCTTTTCGTAATGAATTATCAGCTGACGCTCATCATCCTTCTGATGCTTCCTGCTATCGGATTTTTGCTAGGAGTTATAAGCCGTTCGCTTCGTAAAAAAGCTAAACTCGGACAGCAGCGGCTGGGGTTTCTCACTTCCCTGATTGATGAAACACTGCATGGACTGAGGATTATCAAAGCTTTTACTGCGGAAGAAATTGTATATAAAAATACTGCCGAAACCAACCGGAAATACACGCGCCTGCAGATCCGCATTTTCCGAAAGAGAAATCTGGCTTCACCGCTTACCGAGTTTTTTTCAATCCTGGTGATGGCCATTATTCTTTATCTGGGGGCAAACATGGTTCTCTCTGATGGCATTGCCTTCAGTGCAGAAGCATTCATTGCCTACATTATGTTGTTTTCACAATTATTGCCTCCCGCCAAAAATTTCTCCAATGCCTGGTCCAGCGTTCAGAAAGGAATGGCTTCACTCGACCGGGTAGATGAACTTCTTCAGGCCGACGAAGTCATACTTGATCCCGAAAATCCGGTTGAATTCAAAGGATTTAATCGCACCATCGAATTCCGGAATGTCACTTTTTCATATGGCAATGAAAATGTATTGCAAAACATAAACCTTGTCATTCCAAAGGGAAAAACATTTGCTCTTGTGGGTGCATCTGGCGCCGGAAAAACAACAATGGTAGATTTGCTGCCTCGTTTTTTCGATGTCACCGATGGGGAAATTCTGATTGATGATGTGCCGATAAAACAATACAATGTTCTTGAACTGCGCAGCCTGTTTGGCATTGTCAATCAGGAACCGATTCTGTTCAACGATACTTTTTTCAATAATATTTCATTCGGAAAGCCCAATGCCACACGCGAAGAAGTTGAGAATGCGGCACGCATTGCAAATGCTCATGATTTCATTATGGAAACACCCGAAGGATACGATACTTCGATGGGTGAACGTGGCAGTAAACTAAGTGGAGGTCAGCGGCAACGCATCAGCATTGCACGGGCAGTTCTTAAAAATCCGCCTATCCTGATTCTAGACGAGGCTACATCTTCGCTGGACTCCGAAAACGAACGCATTGTACAGGATGCACTCGACCGTCTTCTGAGCGACCGTACTTCTCTGGTGATTGCGCACCGCCTGTCAACAATTGTGAAAGCCGATCAGATTGTTGTGCTTGATCAGGGCCGCATTGTCGAACAGGGGAAACACAAAGAATTACTTGCCCTCAACGGCCAGTACAAACATTTGTACGATCTGCAGATGTTTGGTAAAAAGACTGACTGAAATCCGGAATATCGTCTGAAGCCTTTTTTTAATCCCAAAATTCCTTCTAATCATGATTTGATCATAAAGAATGATTATTCTTTTGATTTTTTAAAGAATATCTTCTCTGGTGTTGTGACAATCATTTCTGCACGTTTATCCCTGAAACTCATTAACCCTGGACGCATCGTTGCAGGCAACAACATCACATCATATATCTCTTCAACCGTGTTGAGGTATTTCAAGTCCGCTACAAAAACGTTTAATTCAGTATCATATACCAATATCCCCGCAAAACTGGACTCTTCTCTAAATGCCAGTTTCCCGAATGTCTTGCTGGTTTTTCTGACTTTTGATGAGCCAATAAACAGGTATTTTCCGTGAATAGCCAGGCCGCGAATAAAACGACCGGTTTCAGCAATTACCACGGATGTTTTGTCTTTAAGATTAATCTTTAGAATAGCTCCTGAAGCTGATAACAGGACGTACAAATAACCGCCAGAAATCCTTGGAGAATGAGGCATGGGAAGTTGGTCAAAAAGAATTTTTCCTGATGGCACTTCCATTATTAGGCCGGTCTCCGTTATATTCTCACGCCAGCCCCCTTTTTGATCTGTTTTGCTCAAAGCTGTCACAAATTTTGGCAAGCCTTCCAACATCACCATTCCGTTCAAATGGCAACGATCTTCCGGACAGATTTCAGAAATAAACGGAGGCTTCCATCTTGGACTGAAACTGTTCTTAACATCAAAAGTAGACAGGCATGAAAACATGGTATTTACCGCCCACAACCCACCCTCTCCGAATGAAAGATCGTGTAGGTCTGTATCGCCGCAACAAAAAACGGCTCTTGGCAAATATAAGGCGTCATAAAACCCTGGTCGCTCTGCAAAAGATCCAGCCATTGACCTGTTCTTGCTATAAATGTGGATTTCATTAACTGTTGCAACAGCCATTTGGTCATTCTGAAAGGCCAGTCCCATCGGCTTTTTAAATGAAGCAGGAATCTGAAGCAACTTGAACTTTTCACCCGGACAAATGAAAATTACTTTTCCGGCCTGATATGTTGAAATTGCCAATGAACAATTTATTTCTCTCAGTACAGATGCAAACTCCGGCGTGTACGAAATGGCGAAACGATCACTCATACAATCCAGATATCAGAAAAATCCTGTTTTGAATACATAACAAATTGCACAATAATGAAAGCCTTATTTTTTCTCACATTCCCACACCTCATTATCATATTCAAACCAGAGTTCGTCATTTGTGAGCCTTAGCACCTCCCAGTCCATTACATATCCGTCCAGCTCCACTTCAATTATTTCCTTATGATCTTCCCATTCCCATTCTCCGCTATATCCATAATTATATCCACTGCCATATTCATAAGTATAATCAAAGTCGCCATCCTTTTCAAAATCCAAAATAACACTGACGGATGGGTCCGTGTTGTAATCACCGACTTTAACCACCTCCCATTCTCCTGTCAATCTGGCTTTCTTCGGAATAATGCTGAATTCTGGACCCTCTTCATACTTGCCGCAACTTACAAAATTGAGGGTTGTAACAATACATGCGGCAACCAATAATTTTTGAGAATAATTATGTTTCATTTTGCATGTTTTCAGCAAATATAACAATAATAAATACACATGGCATAATTTTACGTATTCATCATTGGATTTTCAACAATGTTCGTTATTTTTGTGAAGCTAAATGACATAATTCATCAAATTCCGGTGTATGAAAACACTCCTGGCCATTGCCTGTTTCAGCATTTTTATTAATTCCTATTCTCAACAGGACAAAATCCTCGAAATCCGGGAGTATTATTACTCTGTGAAAAAAACAATAGAAAGCCAGACTCCTGACTCGGCTTGGACATATTATTCTGATCAGATTATCAGGAACCGGCAGGATCTGCCGTGGCGGGCCATCGGTATTTTTCACGACACAATTACTTTCTGGTACAGTGACCTGATGAGTGCAGCGATGGAAAATGACACGGAGGGGGACAGCACGGATGCTCTTGTGCTTGTCACAAGCTCTGCTCAGCTTAGCATGATGTTCATATATCGTGAATGGTTGTTTTTGGAAGGGAATTTGATATTCTATTATGACAGGATGATCGGATATGATGAAGATAGTACTTGGGAATATCGTTATTATTTCGACAATAACAAACTAATCCGTTTCATGCAGGGAAATCAGATAATAAGTTACGATGATGATCCAAATGAGATTCTTCAGTTTGGAGAAGAAATCAAATCTCTTTTCAACACAATAATTAATCTTTGAAACTTATAAAAACCAACCATATGAAATCACTTTTCTTTTTTGTTTTCTCAATATTGCTGTTTTATTCAGTGCAGGCCCAGACAATAAAATCTGTGATGGAAACTACCTGGAAAGGTGGATCAAAAGCCCGCACAGAACTTACTGAAAGCGGGTATTTCATTTGTATTGAGAAGCTATATGACATCCAATATAACGAAGACTATGACACATTCACCGGATATAGCAGAACGGAATTCACCCTGGATAATGAAACATATGTTTCTGTAATGAAAATATCCGGCACATACAATTCTTCAGATTTCTCAGTTGTAATTTCATCTGATTATTCTGTCCGGAAAGATGAGTTGCCCGGAGGCCTTTATTGGATCGATACAACTATTTATCTGACACTTTATAGCGATGAAGAGCATGAAGGATATTATATTTTATCCGGAAAATCTTCAAACATGAGCTATAGTGATGAATTATACGAAGTTTCTGACTACCCTTACTAATACGAACATTGATGTTGAAAAAATTCCACATAGTCATTGCGCTGGTGATTTTGTTCATTACAAATTCCGTCAAAGCTCAGAATAATATTGAAATTGCTGATAAAAAAGCTTTGGACGCTGACGAACTGATAAATCGCGGACATTTGGGTGAAGCAATTTCTCTTTTGAAGGAAGCTGAAATACTAAACCCGTCAAATACTGATTATCCTTATAAAATTGCTTATGCATATTATATGATTGAAGAATATGATTCCGCATTGAAAATTCTGAATAAAATTGCATATCTGGAAAGTTCACATGACGGAGTCTTTCAATTGCTGGGAAACTGCTATAAAATGATGGGCCGCGACTCAGATGCAGTTGACATCTATAAAAAAGGTTTAGAGTTTTTTCCGAACTCCGGATTGCTTTATCTTGAGCTTGGCAACCATAAGATGAAACTGGGATTGGTCAACGAAGCACTCGGATATTATGAAAAAGGAGTTGAAACAGATCCGGCTTTTGCGTCAAATTACTACTGGGCTTCAAAAATTTACTGTAGCAGTACAGAAAAAGTCTGGGGAATTCTTTATGGTGAAATCTTTATCAATCTGGAACAAAATTCCACCCGGAAAGACGAAATAAGCAAACTGATTTTCGATACTTATAAAAGTCAGATTACTTTTTCCGAAAATTCGAACGTATCCATTAATTTCACCCAGAACTCTGAGCTGTTGTCCGAAGATCTGGAAGACACATCGACGCACGCTATCTCTTTTAGTCAGTTTGTTTTTGAACCACTTACAAGATTTTCGCTGCTAAATGAAACATCGGTTTCTCTGTCTTCGCTCAACCGGATTCGCACCCAATATTTGAATTTGTATTTTAAAGCTTCTTATAATCAAAAATACCCGAATATTCTCTACAATTATCAAAAGAACCTTGTTGACAGCGGCTATTTTGAAGCTTATAATTATTGGTTGTTTATGAATGGCAACGAGAAGGAATTCCTTGACTGGCAAACAGAAAATGCCGTAATATGGAACAATTTTCAGAATTGGTTCAATGCCAATTCTTTAATAGTAGACAGTAATAATCATTTTTACAGAAGGCAATACTAAACTATTCAATTTCATATTTTCCTGATTTTATAAATGGGTTTGAAAGCATCTTGGTAAATTCCTATCCAATTTTTTAACAGAATTACCCGTACAATTCAAACTTTAATTATCTTGCACCTCGAATTCAGATAATTTCAATCTTATGGAAGAACTTCAGAACGACAAGCCGATCGACCTCCCGGAAAATGCATACAGGGAGCTTAATGAGGGTGAAACCTATGAACCGGTAATGCCGGCATCAAAAA
>VSSQ01000690.1_pt1 | contig 17972 bp, 18 predicted proteins | sample 4763081 | NCBI WGS metagenome assembly VSSQ01 (sample SAMN12137344, study PRJNA551015) | bioreactor metagenome | isolation source: SDC9 anaerobic chlorinated ethene degrading culture | place: USA: Knoxville, Tennesee | collected 2015-01-01
GCTGCGATTTACTTCTTATGTGCGTGTTAAATTTCCATTGACATTGGTCCATACTCCGATGTAGTCGGTATGTTCAGCGATGTTGCTTATTTCACAGCTGATGAAGAAAAATGTGGAGAATAAGATTAAAAGTGATTTTTTCATGATCTGGAATAGACATTATTTTTTTCTTTCTTGTTGTGGCAGTCTGTGTAGTCCTAAAAATAGACCCCACAGAGATTTAATCGAGAATTGAAACTATTAGAGAATAAATCATCCTCTATCAATTATTGCTTGATTTATACATTTAACAACATTTTCAATATATTTTTTATCATATGACCTAAGTGTATTTATTTGTCCTGAGATATTTGTAATACTGACAAAATATTCAGTTTTATATAAAGACAGAGAAACAAAACCAATTATGCTAATTATTAATGTGTCTAAATACCTGTAGCCAGTTAACCAATCTTCTATAAATTCAAAATCAAACATCGCCTGAAGAATTGCGAAAAATACAATCAGAAAAAACAAAGTATAAGTTGGAGTCTTTTCTTGTAATGACACAGAGGTAATGTCTTTCATTGCATATGTTTGATTAAATGCTTTATACCTTGTAATAGAAACTAATACTGCGTTGTCTTCAAAGTAAATTTTATCAAACACAATCCTTTCTTTTAACAAGTCTGCTCCACAATGTTTACACTTAATTGCAGCTTCTTTTATTTCTTCAGCACAATATGGGCAATTTTTCATATTACTTTCTTTTTGGAAGTATATTCCGTTCAACAATTTCTCTTTTTGACTATGGATGGTGTTTCGTCTTCGTTTATCTTCTTTTAATTATCATATCTCTGAATGTGTAAGTTTCTCTATAATATTGACATCAGGTTTCATTTCTTTCTTTATTGTCTCATAAATAGCAGACGCTGCAATGCTTATCAAAATTCCAAATATGGCTGAAAATAGTAAAGAAAGTAGCGGTTTCTTTTTTATAAAATCAGAAATCTTATAAAATTTCTTTTTCTTAATCCGTTTAATTTCTTTTTCTTAATCCGTTTAATTTCTTTTTTTATCTGATTCGTATAGTTGTCTGAGACTTTCTCAGCTCTAATTCGATTTGTACAATCATCGCATATTTTGGGAGAGTTAAGTGAAAAAACAACATCTGATTTATTCCCATTCATATCAAATAAACAACCACGAGTGTCATCATGTGTAAAACCCAACCACTCATTTTGTTGGGGAATAGTATGATTATTTCTTAAATAGACTAAACAATAAGCATATAACACCCTTAATAGTAAGTTCTCCATAGGTAAGTCATCGTGTTTAAGAATCTGATACATTTCAAAGTATGAAAGGACAATCCTGTTTGATTCCAATCGTCGTGCGTAGAAATTATCTTCAATTGGCACATAGGTAATTCCAATAAATAATTCTCCATCAAATATTTGAGGCAACTCCATATTTAAAATTCGGTCGCTATAACCCCATGAAAATGTGTCCGAGTGGTTTGTGAAATGATACTCCTCAATATCATCTACAATTTCAAAAATGTCTGACTTCCAATTTTTAATGAGTTTTCGATTAAATTCAAAAGGCAAATAGCCAATTATTCCAATTTTAACTTTGATTCTCTTCATGATTTTCTCTGTTGTCTTTGTGATAAAGGAATTTCATTTTTACACTTGCAGCTTACTCCTCCCTATACGCCCCCTCCTGAGTCCAAGCCCTTATTCGATATACATCCGTCTTTATACAACACTTTATTTCCATAAAAAAGAAAATCAGCAAAGAATAAGAACTGGAACATATCATGCAATTACACATACAGAAAAATTGGAACAAATACAAATTGAGGAGTATATGTGATTTTTTCAGTCCAAAGATATAAACTAATTTTTATATAATTAACAAATTGTGGAGGTTTTTTGTGACAATCAAGTTATAAATCAAGTTAAGAGAAGTGAGGTTATTCGCATTATCACTAAAGTTGATTGTTACAATCAAGTTGGAAATCAAGTTGGGTTAGGTGGATTGTGCAGATTCATCTCACTGAAGTTGATGGTTACAATCCAGTTGGAAATCAAGTTATTGCTAATAAGGTTATTCGCATCTCACTAAAGTCTGAGGTAATAATCATGTTAGAAATCAAGATTACATAAATCCGGTTCTGAAATATCTTACACTGATTCTATTAGGTTTCTTGTGACGTACCGGTAACTCTGCATGTGACGAACCGGCAACCCTGTCATCGACGTACCAACACGCCGTCATTGCGAGCGAAGCGAAGCACCCCCCCTTACACCTCACTTGGTTTATTTGACCCTTCGTCATTGCGGGCTTGACCCTCCGTCATTGCGGGCTTGACCCTCCGTCATTGCGGGCCTGACCCGCAACCAACCATCGCGCAAGCCACCACTCCTGCGGTCTCTGTTCTCAGGCGGCTTTCGCCCAGGGATACTGGTTGGAAACCGTTCTGGAGGGCTTTTTCGACTTCTTCAGGACTGAAATCGCCTTCGGGACCGATGAGGAGGAGGATGTCATCCTGACCGGGTAACTGGTCTTTTAAAAGTGCTTTGTCGCCGGGATAGCAATGGGCGATGAATTTGGCTTTCGCTTCGTGTTTTTTGAGTAGTTCGTCAAAAGTGCAAAGTGGGTTTAAAACCGGAAAATAGGCCTTGATGGATTGCTTCGCTGCTGAAACGATTATTTTTTCGAGGCGCTCGTTTTTGATGATTTTGCGTTCGGAATAGCGGCACAATACGGGTGTGATGGTATCAATGCCTATCTCCACGGCCTTTTCGAGAAACCACTCGAAACGCTCAATGTTTTTCGTAGGGGCAATGGCAATGTGCAACCGGTAATTGCGCTTGCCATATTCTTGAATGGATTCGATGATCTCAAATGCACAATGCTTCGGATGTGGCAGGGTTATTCTGGCCTGATGATATCCTCCTGCTCCATCTACGACCACAATAGCATCCCCCGCCTGCAACCGCAATACCTTGACAGCGTGCAGGGATTCTTCTTCGGAGAGAAGAGAGGTGGCGATATTTGGTTGGTAGAAGATGTGCATATAGGTTGATTTTTGATTGTAGAGACAGGGCATGCGTAGAGACAGGGCATGCCCTGTCTCTACGCATGCCCTGTCTCTACGACAATTTAATAAACCTCTTTCTTCGCTGCCAACAGCGTGTTCTTCAACAACGAAATTATCGTCATCGGCCCTACGCCACCCGGAACGGGTGTGATGTAGGAGGCCTTGGGTGCCACTTCGTTGAAAGCAACATCGCCTTTCAACCGGAAACCGGATTTAGTTTCGGTAGAGGCTACGCGGGTTGTACCTACATCGATAATCACAGCACCTTCTTTCACCATGTCGCCTTTCAGGAACTCAGGTGCTCCGAGGGCGGCAATGATAATGTCGGCCTGCAGGCACATTTCTTTGAGGTTTTTGGTACGACTGTGACAAACGGTTACGGTAGCATCGCCGGGATAAGCTTTTTGCATCATCAGTGAAGCAACAGGTTTACCCACAATGTTCGAACGTCCTATCACCACGCAATTTTTACCGGATGTCGGAATGTCATATCTTTTGAGCAACTCCATGATACCGGCAGGGGTAGCTGATACGAAACAGGGTAATCCGATTACCATGCGTCCCACATTCACAGGATGAAAGCCATCCACATCTTTTCTGTAATCAATCGCTTCAATGACTTTCTCTTCGGATATGTGCTTTGGTAAAGGCAATTGCACAATGAATCCATCTACGTCTGCATTTTTGTTCAATTTATCAATCTCTTCCAGCAATTGCGCTTCGGTTACATCTGACTCAAAAGCAATGCGGGTGGATTTGAAACCCACCTGCTCACAGGATTTCACCTTATGCGCCACATAGGTCTCACTACCACCGTCGTGTCCCACGATGATAACCGCCAAATGGGGTTGTTTTCCGCCATTAGCGACTATTTGTTGTACTTCCAAAGCAATTTCCTGCTTAATTTGATCGGAAATGGCTTTGCCGTCGATGATTTGATAATTGGTCATATTTATATTTTAATCTTTTCCTTATTTATCATCATGAATCCTCCGGGTTAAAACCCGGAGCTATTGATGTTTAAAATATCGTTATTCGCCGTCATTGCGAGCGAAGCGAAGCAACCTCTTGACTCGTTCTCCGCTTTCCGCTTTTAACGTCGTTTCCCCGCCTTCATTTTGCCGGGTTTCATGGTGGTGGCCATACGCATCATCTTGCTGGTTTGCTCGAATTGCTTCAGCAGGCGGTTGACTTCCACGATGGTGGTTCCGCTACCTTTGGCGATACGCTGTTTCCGGCTGCCATTCAGCAGTGAAGGATTTTCTCTTTCTTTGGGTGTCATGGAATGGATAATAGCTTCAATACCCTTGAAAGCATTTTCGTCGATGTCCACGTCCTTCAGCGCTTTTCCCATACCCGGGATCATGGCTGCTAAATCCTTGATGTTACCCATCTTTTTAATTTGCTGTATCTGCGAGATAAAATCGTTAAAATCGAACTGGTTCTTCGCGATTTTCTTGTGCAGGCGACGGGCTTCTTCTTCGTCGTATTGCTCCTGTGCACGCTCTACCAGCGACACGATGTCACCCATCCCCAGAATACGGTCGGCCATACGTTCGGGATGGAACACATCCAGCGCATCCATCTTTTCACCGGTTCCGACAAACTTGATGGGCTTGTTCACCACCGAACGAATCGAAAGGGCTGCACCACCACGGGTATCACCGTCTAACTTCGTCAGAATAACGCCGTCGAAGTCAAGTCGATCGTTAAATTCTTTGGCTGTATTCACGGCATCCTGACCGGTCATCGAATCGACCACAAAAAGGATTTCCTGTGGCTGCAACGCTTTTTTGATGGCAGCAATTTCGGTCATCATCATCTCATCTATGGCCAGACGACCGGCTGTATCGACAATTACTACATCATGGTAATGCTGTTTCGCGAACTTGATGGCCGCTTCTGCAATGGCTACCGGGTTTTTATTTTCCGGTTCTGAGTATACCGGCACCTGTAATTGTTCGCCGAGCACTTTCAACTGCTCGATAGCAGCGGGACGATATACATCACACGCAACCAGCAACGGACGTTTACCTCTTTTGTTTTTCAGCAGATTGGCCAATTTACCGGAGAAAGTCGTTTTACCGGAACCCTGCAAACCCGACATGAGGATGATAGCCGGATTACCTTTCAGGTTGACATCGACACTCTGACCTCCCATCAATTCCGCCAGTTCATCGTGTACGATTTTCACCATCAATTGCGAAGGTTTTACTGAGGTGAGCACATTCTGGCCCAGCGCTTTTTCCTTCACGGTATCGGTAAAAGTTTTGGCAATTTTGAAGTTAACGTCGGCATCCAACAGCGCTTTTCGCACATCTTTAAGTGTTTCAGCCACATTGATTTCTGTAATTCTGCCTTCTCCCTTCAGGATCTTAAACGATCTGTCTAATCTTTCACTTAACGATTCAAACATATTATATCTTTATCTTTATTAGCACTATTAAATTTTAAAACCACATTATTCACATCAGCACGTATAAATCTCTTTTTTGAAAACGTATTACTAAGGTTTTCTAATGTGATTTATGTGATTCAATATCTTTCGAAATATTAAAGCGATGCAAAAGTACAAAAAAATGATGTATTTCTTAAACAAAAGACCTACTTTTGTGTTTATGATTACTGAATAATTTCTTTATTTTTTAAAACCCAAATGACATTGATAACAAAACTCAGCAAGCGTTACGCGAGCAAACAAATGAACGGTAAAAAGTTACCGCAGGACAAAGTTGACAATATACTCGAAGCCATCCGCTTGGCTCCTACTTCTATGGGATTGCAACCTTTCAAAATTTTGGTAGTTGAATCTCAGGAATTAAAAAACAAAATTTTTGAAGTTGCAGCTCCCGGACAACCTCAAATTCCAAATGCCTCTCAAGTACTTGTTTTTGCCTGCTACCGGAAGGTGACCGATGAAATTTTAGACAACTATTTCGACCTGATTAATAAGACCCGGCCGATGCTGGCAAAAGAAAAAGTAGCTGCTTATCGTAATATGATGAATGGTTTACTGAATAAAACTGCTGATGAAAATTTCCAGTGGGCCGCCCGTCAGGCATACATTGCTCTTGGATTCGGGCTGGCTGCGGCAGCAGAACAGGAAGTCGATTCTGTTCCTATTGAAGGTTACAATCCCGGAGTTTTAGACAAACTTTTGAATTTGAGCGAACGAAACTTAGGATCTGTCTGCATGCTCGCCATCGGTTACCGCAACGAGGAAACAGACTACAACGCACGCCTGCCGAAAGTAAGAAAAAGTACGCAGGATTTGTTTGAACTCTTATAATCTTATAACTCCTTTGTTTTGCCTGAGATGACACTTTTATTTGCAGCCTGTTATCTCCAGCAAGGCGAGGGGTTAATTTCAATAAAATAACGTAACTTTGCGGCTCATTTTTTCATTTCATGATCGATCATTCTGTATTCAACAATAAAAAAGTTGTCTTTCACACCCTGGGATGTAAACTGAACTTTGCCGAAACTTCCGCCATAGGAAAAAAAATGCGCGAAGAGGGCTTTGTCAAAGCGAAATCAGGAGAACAAGCTGATGTTTGCGTCATCAACACCTGCTCGGTGACCGATGTGGCAGATCGTAAATGTCGTCAGGCAATTGGTAAATTACACCGTCAACACCCTAATGCCGTGATGGTGGTAACGGGTTGTTACGCACAGCTGAAACCAGAAGAAATTGCCAAAATAGAAGGAGTAAACTTAGTACTGGGAGCGAACGAGAAGTTCAGTATCCTGGAATACCTGCGTAATTTAAACAAAGACGATTCCGCCGTTATACACCATGGTTCCGTGAAAAAGGTGAGAGAATTCAAGCCTTCCTGCTCCCGTGACGATCGTACCCGTTACTTTCTGAAAGTACAGGGTGGCTGCGATTATTTCTGTACCTATTGCACCATCCCGATGGCCAGGGGAAGGAGTCGCAGCGCTTCTGTAGCAGAAACGGTTGAAATGGCTAAAGAAGCCATCCGCGAAGGTGCGAAAGAAATCGTACTTACGGGTGTGAATATCGGTGATTTTGGCAGAAGTACCGGAGAGAGTTTCTTTGACTTGGTCAAAGCGCTGGACAATATTGAGGCAAACGTTCGTTTTCGTATTTCTTCCATTGAGCCCAATCTCCTTTCGGATGAAATTATTACCTTTGTGTCGCAAAGCAAAAGGATCATGCCGCATTTCCATATCCCGCTACAATCGGGAACAAATGAGGTGCTCAAACTAATGAAAAGAAAGTACGACCGGGAACTCTTCGCACACCGGGTGGAAAAAATCAAGTCCGTGTTACCGGATGCTTTCATTGGCGTGGATGTGATTGTGGGGGTACATGGTGAAACTGCCGAACTATTTGAAGAATCATGCCGTTTCATCGATTCACTGGATATTTCACAACTGCACGTGTTCACCTATTCGGAAAGAGCCGGTACGAAAATGCTGGAAATTGAGCATCACAATTCTGTCACCGAGAAGAAAAGAAGAAGTGATATCCTGCATTTGCTTTCAGAGAAAAAAACAAAAGCGTTCTACGAAAAACACCGGGGTAAAACTTATCCCGTTTTATGGGAAAGCCGTAGTCATGGAGAAAATATGGTAGGTTTCACCTCTAATTACATCCGGGTCGAAAAACCATCCGACCGCAACCGCGTTAATACGGTGGAAATGGTGCAATTAGGGGAATGGAATGCGGATGGGAATGCGTTATTAACAAATTATGGTCTAAAGTCTAACGACAAAAGACATTAGACTTTAGACAATTAAACATCATGTTAGCAAAACGAATCATCCCCTGTCTGGATATCAAAGACGGAAAAACAGTAAAAGGAATCAATTTCGTCGACATCAAGGATGTTGGCGATCCGGTGGAGTTGGGTTCATTGTACGCCTCTATGGGAGCGGATGAACTGGTATTTTTAGATATCACGGCTACCAACGAGAAACGTAAAACGCTTTCTGAATTGGTGACCCGCATTGCAAAGCACATCAACATCCCCTTTACCGTGGGAGGAGGTATTTCGAGTGTGGAAGATGTATCTTACCTCCTTTCCTGTGGAGCCGATAAAATATCAGTGAATACTGCGGCTGTTCGTAACCCACAACTCATCAAAGATCTGGCAGGTCAGTTTGGCAGTCAGTGTGTCGTACTGGCCATCGACACCAAATGTATTGACGGCGAATGGTATGTTTTTCTGAATGGCGGGCGCATTCCTACCGACATCAAAACAGTGGAATGGGCAAAGGAAGCCGTTGCATTAGGCGCAGGCGAGATTCTGTTGACCTCGATGAACCACGACGGCACCAAGGATGGATTCGCACTGGATATCACCCGTGCGGTTTCAGAGGCAGTTAACGTACCGGTCATCGCCAGTGGTGGCGCCGGTAAGATGGAACATTTCGTGGATGTTTTCACGGAAGGTAAAGCCGATGCTGCATTGGCAGCAAGCATATTCCATTACAAGGAAATCGGCATTCCGGAGTTGAAAGTGTATCTAAAAGAAAGTGGTATTGTTGTGAGATAAAAACGAAAATAATATAGAAATTATTCTCAGCAATGACAGTTAAACCTTATCTTAAACCTTATTTTCTTACAGAACTACCTTAGTAGTAAATGTACACCCTACTATATCTAACCTTATTACCTTATTTTTAATTGAAAATAATTTTTTAATAAATATTTTAATAAATAAGATATAGGTTTTTAAAAGAACCGGGATTTTATTTCTGCCAATAATTTCTTTTGAAATGCCCGGAGAATGGTGTATATGATAAGCGCAACACCCATGCCCAACACCATGCCTCCGAATATATCCAGCGGATAATGTACACCCAGATATATACGCGAATAAGCGACTATGACAGCCCAAAAGAAGATCGCCCAGGTATACACCTTTTGTTTCAGTATCAGCGAACTCAGGAGAGCAAAACCAAACACGTTGGAAGAATGCCCGGATACAAAGCTGAAGTTTCCGCTTAAATAACCATTCACATGGTGCACCAGTCCTTTCAGCGCAGGTTCGTGGGAGGGTCTTAGTCTTTCAAAAAATGCCTTGGTCAGGTTCGTCAGCTGATCCGTCAGCACTACACAAAGAACTATCGACAGGATAATCCAGATCGATTCCATCTTCCACTTTTTAATAATAAAAGCAACCACAGCCAGATACAACGGTATCCATACCCAAACCTTGCTGATGATATACATAAACTCATCCAGCAAAGGAGTGTGTAAGCCATTCAGGAACAAAAACACCTTCGTATCCTGCAACAATAACCAATCTATAAAATTCATATTTTCTCTACGTATTTACTTTCTACCCAACCTACGCTACCACTTGCCAGTTTCACTTCAAACCAATCGCCTAAAGTGCTTACAACATCGACCCTCGTTCCTTCATGTAACTGAAACAAATCGGTTCCGCTCCTGTCCGGGGAGCCTTTGATAACAACAGCTCCCGTCATGACAATTCCGGCTTCATGATTCACCATCTGATTCTTTCTGATCCCTGAAAAAACGATGGATACTATGCTGATAATCATCAGGACAGAACCAATATAGAAGGATGTTTTACGAAGAACTTTTGTATTTCCGAAAACGAATAACAACAAAGCTGCCAATGCCGGAATAAAGAAAATTGCTGCAAAATAAAACCATCCGTTTGAGGTCATCAGCCTCATGATTGCTCCAATCCATTTTTTCAAAAAGAAAGTATCAGAAAGTTCAATATTATCGATCACCTTCTGATTCGCAAACTCAAGATTAAACCGGGCATCTGCATAACGTGGAGCCAGGCGCAGGGCGCGTTCGTAATTCAATATGGCTTTGCCCAATTCGTTCATCCTGAAATAGGCATTCCCCAGATTGTAATAAAGCTCCGGAGCAACTCCCTGATTTATCAGGATACCTTCATATTTCAAAGCAGCTTCGGCGTATTTCTTTTCTGCATATAACTTGTTAGCTTCTTCTACGGTAGTTGCTTCAGCACGGACAAACCCGGTAATCAAAAGCATCAACATGGATGATATTATTATTCTTCTCATATACCGTTTACTTTTTAATGACATCTTCTAATTGACTGATGACTTCTATTGTTTCTTCATAGAGATTGCCCATTTCCTGTTGCCCTGAATTCGGTGCAAAACGGGCATATTCGCAGGTATTCAATATATTTTTCAAGCGGCTGATTAACTCGTCGCTGACTTTATCCGAAGTCAGTTTCTCTATCACGATTTCCTTGTTAATAGCGGCCACAGGAATGATCAGTTTGTCACTGAGGTAGCTCCACACCGCTTTCATCACTTCTTCGTAGAATTTCTCCTTATTGCCCTCACGCAGCAGTTTCTGTGCGAATTTGAGACGCCTGCGGGCAATCCGGTTGGCTTTCCTGTTTTTAACCATGTTCTGATCGGCATTGTCTTTGACCTGCTTTCTAAACAACAGATACAACACAAGTGAAATCAGCAGTGGAATTATAAATATGAGCCAGGATACAAACTGCTCAAACACATAGACTTCTCCTTTTTGCAACTGGATATTTCCGGTATAGATATGGCGGATATCGTTTCCAAGTTGTTTTACATCTTCTTTATTTGTAAAATTGCTCACAACCGGATTTTCTTCCACAGTACCATCACTCTTCAGCACCTGAATGCTGTAGTTTGGTGTCCGCATCGTTTTGTACTGATTCTCCTTCGGGTCGAAATAGGCAATTTCCGTCGAAGGAATTTCAAAAGTGCCGGCATGTCGTGGGATAAACATGATTTCGACGATTTTATTCCCCGTCAATCCGGCCGCTGATGTCTTAAAATTATTGGTTACTTTCGGATCATACACTTCAAAGGCATCCGGAAATTTGATATCCGGATTTTTCAGCAATTTCATATTACCACTTCCTCCGATATTGATTTTCAAGGTTACCGCATCATTCACTTTAACCTGATTTGCCGATACGGAAGAGGTCAGACTGAACTGTCCCACCACCCCGTAGAATGACACAGGTCTACCTTGCGGCAATGGTTTTACATGTATTCTGGTTGCCGGAACCTCTATGCTACGGGCAACATTCGAATAAGACTCAAAGAAATCATCGAATATGCTGCGTACCGGTTGTTTACTCTGCACACGAATGATAGCCTCAAAGGTTGCTTTATCAATAACCAGTTCGCCGGATGTCTGCGGGTAAAGGATAACTTCATATAGTACTGCCGTCAGGAAATTGCGGCCATTATAACTTTCATAAGCCAACTGGGTATTTCCGGTCTGTTCAAACTCCTGCTTCAGGAAACCTTTGAAATCAGGCATACTCTTGTTGCTGAACTGAATGACATCGTAAGTCGTGTATAGCTTATAAGTAAGTTTTACAGCTTCCTGTTCAAACACATTAGTACGGGATATGATGGGTCTGATAAACAGATTGGATGCTGATATGGAAGATCCGGCAGTTGCAGATTGCGAAGAAGAAGACGAGGAAGAGGAACTTTTATCATCTTCCGGAAGCACCTTAATACTCAGCCCATTGGAAGTCACTTTTTGTCCATCGATTGTGACTGTCGCCGAAGGAATGGTGAACGTTCCTGTTTTCTGCGCCTGCAATGTATAAGTGAAAGTAATGGAAACCGATGAAGTCATGTTCCCGTTGATAATCTGCGAACTGTAACTTTCCGACTTAAACGGACCCGCCAGAATATCAAAATTGGTAATAGCCGGCGCCCGGAAATCCGTTACTTTGGCATTAGCCGTGTAGGTAATCTGAAAAGGCCTGCCCATAATAACCGTACCGGGAGCCGATGCAGTAAGTTTTGCTTCATCATTGGCAGCCAGACTGAAGGCAGTCAGCATGAAAACTGCCACAATCATTATTTTATTCCCTATTTTTCGCATAACATCCATACAAGTTTGCTTTTCAGGTCATTAATTACCAATCTTTTTCAACAGATCGTCTGGAACTTTGCGGCATTTTTTTAGCTTTTTCCATCGTATCGTCTTCATCCTGCATCAAGGCCTGCAAAATCTGCTCCGCCTTGTCTTTCGACATATCTCTCGGCTGATTTTGTTCCTGTGGCTTTGATTCGTCGGGTCTATTTTGTTTTTCTTTTTTATCCTCTTCCGGCTGTTCTTTTTCGTCCTCCTTTTTATTCTGATCTTTATTGTTCTCCTGATTTTTCAGCAGATACTGAGCCAGCGCCAGATTATAACGCGTTTCATCATCTTTAGGATTCAGTTTGAGCGAATTCTTATAAGCCTCGATACTTTCAGCTACTTTTTGTTGCATCAACAAAGCATTTCCCGTATTATGAAGGGCTGCAGCCAGTTTTTCTTTCGGTATTTTATCCGTCGGAACAATCTTCTGATATTGCTCCAGTGCCTCGGCATATTTCTCCTGCTTAAACAAAGCATTACCCAGGTTGTAGGTTGCTTCCAGCGATTTCGAATTTTTCAGCAATCCCTTCCGGTATGCGATTTCAGCCTCGGTAAACTTGTTCGACTTGTAATGCCGGTTGCCTTCGCGGATATATGCATTCTCTTCCTGTGCAACAACCGGAAAGGTCATGCACGAAATCACCATGAATAATATCATCTTTTTTGTTTCCATACGCCCCTTATAACTTCTCTTTTAAATCAAATATTTTCAACCTGCTGAAACGTTTATTAATTCTTTCCAGGATAAAAATATCCATCAATAACAATACCAGTGCAATGATAGCGAATGACTGAAATTGTTCGTTATAATTTGAAAAAGTGGTTGTAGTCAATTCCGTTTTAGCTAATTGATCCAGCTCATTCGACACTGCCCGCAAAGCAGCATTGGTATTATCAGCCCGTACATATATACCCTGGCCGGCATTTGCAATATCGTTACACATGACTTCATTTAATTTCGACACCACTACATTTCCTTCTTTGTCTTTCCAGAAACTCATGGTTCCATCAACGGGAATAGGTGCTCCTTCGGGTCGCCCCATACCGATTACATGTACCACGATACCTTCTTTCTGCGCCAACCGTGCAGCTTCTACTGCATTATCCTCATGATTTTCTCCATCTGTAATCAGAATAATGGCCTTAGAAGCCGGACTCTTCGGATTAAACGATTTGATGGCTAAGTCGATAGCAGAACCGATCGCCGTACCCTGACGTGCAATCAGTTTGGGTGAAATGGTACTGAGAAACATCTTGGCCGACACATAATCTGCTGTAATAGGCAGCTGGGTAAAGGCATCTCCGGCAAAAACCACCAATCCTACCTTATCGTTGCTCATGTTGTCGATTAATTGTGAAAGTATCTGTTTCGATTTGGCTAATCTGTTCGGTGCAACATCTGTAGCCATCATGGAGTTTGAAATATCAAGTGCAATCATGACTTCGATACCCTGACGTTTCACTTCTTCAGCTTTAGTCCCGAATTGCGGGCGGGCAAGTACAACCACAAGCAATGTAAGTATGACCATCTGTATGACAAATTTCACAGTTGGTCTGACTGTAGATACATTCGGCATCAACTCCTTCAGCAAGGACGGATCTCCGAATGCAGCAATATTCTTGCGTTTCCTGATTTTGTAGAATACAAAAATCAGGGTCAGCAGGGGTACTACTAACAATAAATATAAATATTCCGGTTCTGCAAATCTAAACATAATGAAATATGTTGTTTATCATTTTTCTTTTCACCATATTAGTCACATAAGTACATATAAGTTTTTTCTTATATAGAAACACTCAGTGAACATAAATTTCATCTATAATCATCAAAACATCACCACAAGTCAATAAAGTAACGCTTAAACTTACTAATGTGACTTATATGGTTTTATTTTACGGTATTTTACGCAAATACGCATTTCTAAGCAATATCTCAATCACCAGCAGCACAAAACCTGCCAAAGCAAAAATAAAATATTCCTCATATTTTTTATTGTACTCCCTGACACTGATCCTGGTTTTCTCCATTTGATCAATCTCCTGATAAATACTTCTCAGTTTGTCATTATTCGTTGCTCTGAAGTATTTTCCTCCGGTCATGGAGGCTATCTCCTCCAAAGGCTTTTCATCAAAAGCCGACTCAATCTGCTGATACTGTCTTCCCAGCGGTGTTTGTATAGGGATATTGACCATCCCGTACGAACCGACACCAATTGTATATACCCGGATACCGAAAGCCTGGGCAAGCTCTCCTGCCGAAACGGGAGCAATGTCTCCTCTGTTGTTGTCTCCATCAGTCAGCAATATCACAACTTTTGATTTGGCCTCACTGTCTTTCAACCTGTTTACCGCATTTGCAAGTCCCATCCCTATTGCCGTTCCATCCTCAATCATCCCGTACTCAATACTGTTGAACAGATTCACCAGCACGGCATGATCGGTTGTGAGCGGACATTGGGTAAAACTTTTTCCGGCAAAAAGTACCAGGCCGATGTTATCATTCGGTCGCGATAAAATAAATTCATTAGCAACCGACTTAGAGGCTTCGAGCCGGTTGGGACGAAAATCTTCCGCCAACATAGAGCCTGAAATGTCAAGCGCGATGATAATGTCTATACCTTCTGTATTTTCTGTCCGCCAGGAATTGGAAGCCTGTGGACGCGCCACTGCAATTACGATAAGGATAACAGCCAGCACCCGCAACACAAAAGGCAAATGCAGCAACCTTAACCGCATGCTCTTAGGTGTGCTTGTCAGGTTCCGGTGCGATGATATCTGCAAACTGGCATCCGACTTATATAATTCCCTGATATACCAGTAAATAACCGGTATAAGAATCAACAGCGCAAATAAATATTCGGGGTTATGAAATGTCATCTTCCTTTATCTCCTCTTCTGTTTTAGGTTCTTGCTCTTCCTCTATTTTGGTTTCATTCACAAACACAAAAGCGTTACTCAAACTCAGTTCATGTTCATCCGGACCCACATTCCATTTGGCAAATTTGATTAAGTCGGCCAAATGCAAAATTTGTTGCAGTTTCTGATATACCGCTTTCTTTTCTATTCTCAGGAAGTTTAATTGTGTCAGAATCTCATCCGAAGTCATTTCCATAGCCGGAATCTCGAACACTTCTTCAATATATTCCCGCAATACATCCGTTAGTTCAGAATGATATTCTTTATGCTTATTCTGCTGCCATAATTTCTCCTGCCTGATTTTCTCCAGTCGGCTAATAGCCAGGTCATAAGGCGGGATATTTGGCTTCACCTCTTCCGGAGCCACCACTTTTCGCCTCTTCAACAGAATCACAATCAGATAAACCAGCGCCGCAAGCAACACCGCACCAATCAACCAGGGTAATAACTTCTTCAGAAAATACTTCAGACTAAATGCAGGTTTGAATACATCCTTGATATCGGCGACCTGAATATCGGTCGTATCAATCACAAAAGGCTGAACCACCTTTAGCGACAAGTCCTTCGACCAAATTGTATCTTCACCAGAAATAAAAGGGAAAGGAGGAATCAGCAGCAGGGTATCTTCAAAAGAGGTAACAACGTACGACTGCCGGATATCAAGATGACCATCGGCAGCTTTTACGGTATCATTCTTCAAACGGTCTACAATCTCGAGTCCTTTTACTATTGCATCTGAAAAAATAGGAGCTTGTATAAACTGGCCGGGTTGCTGGCTGTACACAAAATGCAGCTGCGTCTGCTGCCCAATCCAGATTTGAATAGAGTCGATACTTGCATTTACCGTAACCTGTTGCGCCAAGATATCGGTCTTGCACATCAAGCTTATCAACAGTATAAAAATCGTAATCCTTTTTCTCATCTTCATTTCTTTTTACATCCGTGCAAAAGGTAAATTTAAGCGATCAGGCCCTCATTTTAAAGAGTTTTTTCAGAGTCTTTACATAATCTTCCGAAGTACTCATGGATACAGAATCGACACCTGATTTTGTAAATGTTTTCTGCAATTCAAGCTGACTCTCACCCCAGGCATGCCGGTAGGTTGTCCTCAATCTTTTATCTGAAGTATCCACCCAGATACGATTACCGGTTTCAGCATCCTTCAGTTTCATCAGACCTACATCCGGCAAATCGGTTTCCCTGATGTCATATACCTGCAACGCAACCACGTCGTGCTTTCTATTGGCGATGGTCAACTCTTTCTCAAAATTCTGATCAATAAAGTCCGAAATAATAAAAGCTACCGATCGTTTTTTAATGGCATTGGTAAAGTAACGCAAAGCCTCCGCAATATTCGTCCGTGTACTTTCCGGTTTGAAATCTATCATTTCACGAATAATATGTAACACGTGTTTTTTCCCTTTCTTCGGTGGAATAAACTTCTCAATTTTATCTGAGAAGAAAATCACTCCTATCTTATCATTATTCTGAATGGTTGAAAAGGCAAGTGTTGCAGCCACTTCTGTGAAGATATCCATTTTCAGCTGGGAAACCGTACCAAAAACCCGGCTACCGGACACATCGACCAGCAGCATCACTGTCAACTCCCTTTCTTCTTCAAAAATTTTGATATAGGGATGGCCAAAGCGGGCTGTCACGTTCCAATCGATCGAACGCACATCGTCACCATACTGATATTCACGAACTTCCGAGAAAGTCATACCCCTGCCCTTGAAGGCAGAATGGTACTCTCCCGCGAAAATATGATTGGATAAACCACGTGTTTTTATCTCAATCTTCCTGACTTTTTGTATGATTTCGCTTGTTTCCATACATCAGGGTACTTCAACTGAATTTAAAATTTCGGTAATAATTTCGTCTGAAGTCATGTTGTTGGCTTCCGCTTCGTAACTCAGTCCGATACGGTGACGCAACACATCATAACATACCGCCCGCACATCTTCCGGAATCACATAACCGCGACGTTTGATAAAAGCATAAGCCCTTGCCGCCAGCGCCAGATTAATAGAAGCACGCGGAGATGCTCCGAAGGAAATCATTTCCTTGAGGGTATTCAGTCCGTATTCCTGTGGGAAACGTGTAGCAAAAACAATGTCGATGATGTATTTTTCGATTTTCTCGTCGATGTAAACCTGACGAACCACATCGCGTGCTTCGATGATTTCTTTGGGAGTCAGCACGGGTGCAACCTGCGGTTTTTCCTTTTTCAGGTTCTGACGAATAATCAGTTTTTCTTCTTCTTTTTTGGGATAGTTAACAACCACTTTCAGCATGAAACGGTCAACCTGTGCTTCGGGAAGCGGATAAGTTCCTTCCTGCTCAATCGGGTTCTGGGTAGCCAATACCAAAAACGGCTCAGGCAGTTTATAGGTACTATCTCCGATGGTTACCTGACGTTCCTGCATGGCTTCCAGCAAGGCACTCTGCACCTTTGCCGGAGCGCGGTTAATTTCATCAGCCAGGATAAAATTCGCAAAAACAGGACCTTTACGGATGCTGAATTCTTCTTTCTTCTGACTGTAAATCATGGTTCCTATTACGTCAGCCGGTAATAAATCCGGAGTAAACTGAATCCTGCTGTAATCTCCTTTGATCAGATCAGACAGGGTTTTAATAGCCAACGTTTTAGCAAGGCCGGGAACCCCTTCCAGCAAAATATGTCCGTCAGACAACAAACCAATCAACAGGGATTCAACCAGGTGTTTCTGACCCACAATTACTTTATCCATACCCATCACCAGGGCATCCACAAAATAACTCTGCTTTTCTATTTTCTCGTTAAGTTCGCGAATATCAACAGATTGTTCCATATACTTTGTATAAAATATTTTTGTAAAAAGTGGAACAAATGTACGATAAAAAAATATCTCAAAATCCTGATTTAATAACTATTAACGCGAATTTAGATTATTAAGTAATGAACGAAAAAACAAGTGGTTGAGAATAACCTCATTTCTCTCCCGAACGGGCTTTCACCCATTCCCTTGCATTCACAAAAGCCTCTACCCATGGGGTGATTTGATCGCTTTT
>VSSQ01000694.1_pt1 | contig 17939 bp, 12 predicted proteins | sample 4763081 | NCBI WGS metagenome assembly VSSQ01 (sample SAMN12137344, study PRJNA551015) | bioreactor metagenome | isolation source: SDC9 anaerobic chlorinated ethene degrading culture | place: USA: Knoxville, Tennesee | collected 2015-01-01
ATAAAGCTCCTCAGGGCCTCTGGAAAGAATCCCCTTCTTGAGCTTAGAGTTGTCCAACTCCTTGCCGCCAACGCTTAAGGCCATAACTTTGCCGCCTGTAGCTTCGGCAATTGCCACCCCGGCTTCCACGGCATTCAGATCATATTGCCCGATTTTCCATTCCGCCCGGTTGAAAGACAGGCTGCGGTCCTTTTCCACTACAATATCCTGTTCTTCCGGAACAATTTTGTAACAGGTAATAATGTTCATGACTTCCCACCTCATTCTCTTTGTGTTAAAGCGTTTTAGCACATAAAGGCCTATTTTTTCTTAATAACACCTTTGTCATAGAAAGCTTTGATCTCATTTTCGCTATAGCCAAACTCACTCAGCACATCCTCATTGTCCATACCGTAGGTATGCCCGCTGCGGAAGATTTGGCTTGGGTTGTTCCTGAACCTGGGAATGGGGGCCACCCCTTTGATCCTGCGGCCGCCGATCTCGTCATACCATTCCGTTATGGTCTCCCTGGCTTTGTACTGAGGGTTATCCAGCATTTTGTCATAAGTCATGACAATACTGCAGGGGATTTGATTTTCGTTCATGATGCGATCCACTTCTTCGGCAGTATGGGTCCGGCAAAACTCAACAGCAGCTTTCACAAATTTTTCAGCACGGGGTCCATCCTCTTTGAAGATCACTGTATGAGGCTCTTGAAAATCCGGGTCACCGTCGAGGCCCCAAAGTTTTTCAACTCTCCTTAAGACTGCGCCTCCCCCTAAGGCCAGCATGACGTAATTGCCATCTTGGCATTTCTGGACGTTTTCCAGAGCAGATTTCAGATCTTTATTGCCCATGCGGGGCGGTTGTTTGCCGGAATTGACTCCTTCCAGGAGAAAATTCCCTTGAATACGGACCAGGCACTCATACTGGGCAACATCAACACTTTCTCCTACCCCGGTTTGCTGGGTCCGGTAGAGGGCCGCCAAGGTGGCCCAAGTGGTATTTAAGGCCGTCACATAATCCCCGGTAAAGGGCTTTGGTGCATAAGGCGGGGCCGGTTCCGGTTCTCCATTAATGGCCATGTAACCGCTGAAGGCCTGCCCGATAGGGTCAAAGGATCCCCGTTTGATGTAATCCGGATCACCTGTCAGTCCAAAACCTGAAACATGGGTGATGACCAGTTTGGGATTGATCCCCCAGAGAAATTCGTCCGTCAGCCCCCACTTGGCCCAAGTACCTCCTTTGGAGGATTCGATCAGGATATCGCACCATTGGACAAGTTTGACTAATATTTCCCGGCCTTCGGGAGACTGAATATCCAAGGCCATGGTTCTCTCGTTTCTATGCTCACTCGACCAAACGTCTCCAAACATACGAAACATATCGGGAACAGCCGTATTCTCCAGGTAAATAACTTCAGCACCCTGTTCTGCAAAAAGTGCCCCGGCAAAAGGGCCTGCAATTGCCGACCCGGATGTAATGACCTTCAAACCCTGCAGGTTCCCAAACTTTGGAATCTCAGACTTTTTCATGCTGCTCTTTCTCCTTTCAATCTGTCATGCACCGGTAGTTTCCATATCTATATAAAGCAAGAATGATGCCAACTCGAAGACGGAAGAAAAATAATCTCTTTGACCTGATATTGCTGGGGAAATCCATCAGGAGACGCTTTCCATCCCCATAAAAACGGAACAAAGTGTTCAGTCAAAGTGTTCCCTGCCAACACTTTCACAACAAGCAAGAAGCTGTGGCTTAAGGCACACAGCTTCTCCCCTTAAGCTCTTTGAGCAGGTCTGTCTTGTCTTATTTGTCTTTTGGGTCAAGGCCACCGGGGCCGCCATTGGTATTGGGCAAGACAAAGACTGCTGCTATAAAAGCTGCTACCGCTATAGCAATAATGATCGTGCTCATCTGGTTGATCGCAATGACCATGCCATCGAAATTGGCCTTAGCATAGAGATCCTGAAAGCTAACCCCAATCTTGGCCAAATGATCCGTTAAGGCCGGGTCAATAACTTTACCGGCTGTTTTCCCCGCTTCCACCACGGCCGGTATCATATCCTGGCTTACTCCCGAGTTCTGAGCCTCAGCAGTTATCTCCGCAGCCAGAGAGGAGGCTGAAATCGCTCCAAAGGCAGCCAGCATGGTCGTTTGTCCGCTGGGACTTCCTAAATCGCGAATCATGATATACGTTCCTGAGCCGCTGCCGAGCTTTTCCGGGGGAACAGCGGACATGGACATTTTCATGCAGGCAGGGGCCATAAACAACAAGGAACCGGACATAAACACCAACGTCAGCACAATATACCAAAAGGGCGTGTCCACTGTGTACTGGGAATAAAGCAGAGTACCAACGATGAAGGTTCCCATTCCTATCAGCAAAACCGTTTTAATCTTAAAAGAATCAATCAATTTGCCGCTGAGCAGGGATGTTACCGCTCCAGCCAGATAAATCACTCCTGTCATAATGCCTACATAGGCAGTGCCCAACCCCGGTTTGGCTGTAACAAAGTAGGAGTTTGTAAATACGGAGCCTTGGGAGCAGAGAGCAATAAAGAAATAGAGCAGGATCGGTGCAGCAAAGTAGCGGTTTTTAAGGATGGATAAGTCCATAAAGGGGTGACTGGTTCTTTTCTCCACATTCCAGAAACTTATGGCAAAAACAAGGGCTAATCCCAACATACCCAGAGTATAGGGTGATACCCAGCCAAAATTGGCAACCAGTACGGAAAGAGATAACCAAGTTCCTATGGTAAGCAAAAGCAGGATCGAGCCGGTATAATCAAAGGGCTTCCTCTCCGCAGTGGGAGTCTCGGGAACCGTTATCTGTACCAGTGCGATGCCTAGGACTGCTAAAACGCCGCTGATAATATAAAGGGATTGCCAGCCGAATTTCGCAATCAAAATCCCGCCTAAAAAACCACCCATCGCCGAAGCAAAGGTCCCGACGGCAGTATACACACCCACCGCTATTCCCCGCTTGTTGGGCGGAAATAAATAGCTGGCATAGGAAAGGCCGGCCGGGAGAACGGCCGCCACACCAATTCCCTGGCACAATCTGGCCAATAAGAAAAAGGGATAGTTGGTGGCAAAGGCAGCCATAAATTCACTGATGGCAAAAATAATCATACCGATCATGGCAATGCGTTTGCGGCCTATCTGATCGGCAATATTGCCAAAGACGGGACCGCACACGGTAGCCGTCAGGTAATAGCACAGGCTGATCAAGGCTGCTGTGGCTACCGGGACTCCAAATTCCTTCGTCAGCACCGGCAAAGCGGGAATTTGAAAGGCCATTGCCTCAATCATGGTGAAAGTTCCCAATAATAACCCCAGGTATGAAAACCACGGAGATTTCCGGCTCAGCTGTTCATTGGTCATATTGCTTCCTCCCAGCATGTATTACTTGCTCTTATTTTTTCCGGTTTTTAAACGCTTCAATTAAAGATTTATGCTCTTCCGTCTGGGTGCAAAAAGGAGTGGATTGAAGCTCCGCTTCCATCACCGAGTTCAATAAATTAAACAGAGTTGAATTGGTAATCCGTTTGGTGATTCTGACCGGAAGAGCAGGCATTTGGGCTAAGTCTGCGGCAAAGTTCCGGGTAGCGTTCTCAATTTCTTCCGCAGTATAGACTCTGTTAACAAATCCCAACTCTTTTGCTTCCGCTGCATCAATAACTCTTCCTGTAAACCACAATTCCTTTGCTCTTTGAGCACCCATCATCATGGGCATTAGCAGCATAGCACCCATTTCCGGTGTAATTCCTACTTTGAGGAAATTGGAGCTGAATTTGGCATCCTCCGACGCAAACACAATATCGCAAACCATGGCTAAGCTCATGCCTCCGCCCACAGCATAGCCTTTGACCATAGCAATGACAGGCTTTTCCATCTCTTGGATCTTTCTTGCGGCAAAAATAAACTTTTGTAAGGCTGCTCTGGAATTCTCAACAGTGGGCTCACCGCCGACCCCCGCTTTCAAATCGCCCCCCGAGCTGAAGTGATCCCCTTGACCTTTGAGGATGATAACCCTGACATCCGTATCCTGATCCAGTTGCTCCAAAACTTGTACCATCTTCACCATCAAATCGGCATCCATAGCATTTCTGCGTTCCGGTTTATTAATAATTACATAAGCGATACCGTCATTTTGTTTTTCCCATAATAAAGTCTCGGACATTTTGCTACCTCCTGTTGAGCCGCGTGTTTAATTCCGGCAAAATCGTGAAATGATGTACTAAAATTTGCTCGCGTTTGATCCCTCCCTCTTGCTGTTCATAAACTGTATTTTTAGACAACTTATGATCAATGCAAAACTCATGCCAATTCATTAATACCTCATTTTCCTTTAAAGCAGAGAAGAAACCCCTAAAACCAGATGTTCCATTGTTCACAAGACGGAACACTTTGTTTGAACAAATTGTTCCGCTTTACGCAGCCGGTTTTTTTTAGGAAAAGGTTCGGAGTTGAAAATATTATTAATGTGGTGTAAGATGGCTATAAGATTGGGAAAGTTATTACTAACACCTCGAATTACCGCTTTTCAGCCCTTTTGCTCATGACTGCTTCTCGAAGTGAGAGAAAGAACATAAAGGTTTAAAGGATACTTTCACCATGATTTCTTCTGAGGAGGCTGTGACTATGCATTATACCCAGGAAGAAATTCTTGAGGCTTGGAAGAACTTTATAGTCCGCGGAGTGAGCCAGGAAGACAAAGTTCATCCTTCTGTGGCCCGCTCATGGGAACGATGCCGGAAGCTTGGCCTTGATCCCTGGTCAACGGAATTTCCTAAATGCGACCCCTCCTTGTTGCAGAAAAAAAGAACCCAATATGCAGAATTACTGTCTTTAGCGGCTCCGGTTATGAACTATCTTTATACTTTGCTGGATTGCAACATCAGCATCTGCGATTCTGATGGGTTTGTTTTTGAGTTGATTACCCCGTTAAAAAACTACCCCCGGACTTTAGGAGCCTATACCGATGAAGCGACTTGTGGTAACGGCGCTGTCACTATCGCCCTAAAGGAAAAAATCCCCATGAGAACCGACGGCTATGAGCATTACCGCATTATCAGTCAGAACCATTCCGGTGTGAGTTCTCCGATTATGATCGACAATGCATTGGTTGCCGTCCTCAATGGGGTCAATCCCTTTGGCAGCCTTCACGATAAAGCCCTTGCCATGACTATCACTGCAGCTAAACTCATCGAATATTGTCTGATGGCAGGGCCTAAACCCGCTAAACCTCTTGAACTCAGACCTCGGATCAAAACAATGATCGATGATTGTTCCAGCCCGGTTCTTGTTCTGGAGCATGATGGGACAATCTATACAGCCAACCATGTTTTCGCAAGCTCTTTGGCCGGTTCCGACACAACCGGCAAGTCTTTAGGGAACTATCTTGCTGACAAACATGATTTGAATCGTCTCCTCGCCAACAATTACGAACAACCCAGTGAAGAAATTGAGTTTAAAACAAATTTCACACCCCATAAAAGAGAAACCTTCCGCTGCCGGCTGCTCAGAAAACGGCAGATTCGGCTTCTTAGCGGTGAAGTCCATACCCTGCTTATTTTTAAAAAGCAAGGCCCCGTTTCTATTCCCCATAAGCTCTCCAAACCTCATGGGATTGACTATATCGGTGAAAGCACCGCTTGGTCCAAGGTAGACAGCATCGTTCAAAAAACCGCCAAATTCCCATCCAATGTGTTGCTGTTGGGGGAAACCGGGACAGGCAAAGAAGTGGTGGCTAAAGCCATCCATCAACGCAGTGGACGGAAAGGCAATTTTGTAGCTATCAATTGCGGAGCACTGCCCAAGGATTTGCTTCATAGTGAACTTTTTGGCTATGAAGAAGGGGCTTTTACCGGTGCTCGTGCCCATGGTTCCATCGGAAAATTCGAGCATGCTCATGAAGGAACCCTGCTTCTGGACGAAATAGGAGAAATGCCCCTGGACATGCAGGTAACTCTCCTGAGATTCCTCCAGGAACGGACCATCACGCGGATAAACTCCAATAAGCCCAAAAAAGTGGATGTGCGCATTATCGCCGCAACCAATAAAGATATGGCAGAGCTGGTCAGACTGGGGCAATTCCGTCAGGATCTCTATTATCGGCTCAACGTCATTGAGATCAACCTGCCGCCGCTCCATGAACGAAAGTGCGATATTCCTTTATTGGCGGAATATTTTATATCCGAATTATCCAGGCAGTATAATGTTCCATCCAAACAAATTCATCCGGCTGCTCTGCAAATCCTTTGCGGCTACAGTTGGCCGGGAAATGTCAGAGAGTTAAAAAACGTCATTGAAAAAGCGTTGATCTTGTCCGAAGGCCTAGAAATTACTCCCGACTTTTTACCTGAATATATTTTGCCTTCTCAAAATGCGACCTCTCAATCCATACCATCTACTTCCCGAATCGGGGAATCAGAACGGGAACACATCATCAACCTGCTGGAAAGCTATAACGGCAATATCTTTCAAACGGCAAAAGCCTTAAAGATGTCCCGCAACACCTTGTACCGCAAAATTGAAAAATACAATATTCAACTAAAAACTTCAGCAGTGAAAAAGTAAAAAAGCCAAGGCCCATTTCCCCGCTTACGCTATAGGGTGAAATGTTACCTTGGCTTTTATCTTTTAGTTTACTAATTCGTAATAGGCTTCCCCATCGTGGTTCACCCGCCGAACGTCTCCTTTGTGCACCAAATGCTCCAGATGAGCCATCGCCTCCCCGGAAGCAAACCACTTTTGAGCTAGAGGAAAGTCATCCCAGCTGTTATATCTCAGCTCCCAGTGCATTTTTGACGCCGTCTGACCCACCGTCTTTTTGCCATCCCGCAGGATCTCCGCAATCTCCACCAAGCGCTCTTGATGATGGGCGATCAGCTCATCGATCCGCTGCCGGTGGTTGGCGATAAGGCTGCGATGGGCAGGAAATACCTGCTCAATATCATACCCGCGGATCTTTTCCAGGCTCCTGATAAAGTTCCCGAGACTATCAATTTTGTAATGAAAAAAGGTGATATTGGGAGTGATCTCATTGAGGATATGATCGCCGCCCAAAAACAGTTTATGCCTTCTTTCATAGAGGCCGATGTGCCCCGGACTATGTCCGGGAATATTGATAACTTCCCATTGATAGAGTCCGGTCTCTAAGCAGTCTCCCTCATTCAGCGGAGTATAGGCCAAAGGCTTTTTAGGAGTAATATCAAAGACCGCTTTCTCCGTCGAATTCATTTCCTGGCCTAAATTCAAGACCTTATTCAATTCACCCATAATAAGGCCCGGCGAAGTTCTATAATTATTGAGCAGAATGCCGTCCTTCTCCCCAATATAAACCTGGCATCCTCTCTCAGCTAAAAAGTCAGCCAGCCCGGTGTGGTCCACATGCATATGACTCAGTACCAAATCTGTCTTTTGCAGATCGATTTGAAGTTCCTCCACCCCCTCCATAAAAGCAGCCTTACAAACTTCCAGGTCAAACCCTGTATCCAAAATAAGGGGGCGGTCCCCGGACAGAACGATATAGCTGTTCAATGTCTTTAAGGGGTTATGGGGCAAGGGTATCTCATTCAGATAGATATGGGGATAGATTTCACGAATCATCATTTCACCTCAGCATAGCGTCGTTCTGATCATTCTAGCATAAAAAGGCAGCGATTCCTAGGAAATGCAACACCGATCATTAAACCGCAGCTGAATCCTTGATCATGGTGTTAATAGCACTGATCAACGCTTTAACCGAAGAAGTAAAGATATCGGTGTGAATTCCGCATCCCCAATGAATCACCCCATCCGGACCGGTGACTCCCACATAGGAAACGGCTTGTGACTTGGAGCCTAATTCCAAAGCATGCTCTTTATAGATCAGGTTAGAGTAGGATAACCCCAAGCGAGCCTGGAGAGCATTGCTGATGGCATCCAAACGACCGTCCCCTTCCCCGGATAACTCCTGAATCTCACCCTTGAACTCAAGAGTAACCGTAGTCTGAAAATCATCATGGTTGAGGAAGTGGAAGTTGAGGAATTTAATGGGGTTCTCAATATTGACATATTCCTTGAAGAAAATATCCTTGATTTCTTCAGGCATGAGTTCTTTGTGCAGGTTATCGGAGACATTTTTCACCTTATAGCCGAAGGCTTCCCGCATCTTAGCCGGCAAATCAAGAGCATAATGCTGTTCCAGCATATAGGCGATGCCCCCCTTACCCGACTGGCTATTAATGCGGATCACATCTCCCTCATACTCCCGGCCGATGTCCTGGGGATCGATAAGCAGATAGGGCACATTCCAATAGTGGCACTCATGCTCTTCCCGCCATTTTATGCCCTTGGTGATGGCATCCTGATGGGAACCTGAGAAGGCTGCAAAAACCAGCTTGCCCCCATAAGGCTGGCGGTCATGGACTTTCATCCGGGTCAACGCTTCATACTTGGCCGTGATTTCCAACATGCTTGCGAAGTTGAGGCCGGGGTCCACACCATGGGAAAACAGGTTAAGGGCTAAGGTGACGATATCCACATTGCCGGTGCGTTCCCCATTGCCAAACAAGGTCCCCTCGATGCGTTGACCACCGGCCAGCAAGCCCAGCTCCGCATCAGCTACGGCAGTACCCCGATCATTATGGGGATGGAGGGATAAGATCACATTGTCCCGATATTTGAGATGCTCGCTCATATATTCAATCTGACTGGCATAGACGTGGGGCATGGACAGGGAAACGGTGGCCGGCAGGTTAATAATCACTTTGTTTTCCGGGGTAGGTTCAAACACATCCAGGACCTGATTGCAGATTTCCAGGGCAAACTCCATCTCTGTACCGGTAAAGCTCTCCGGCGAATATTCAAATTGGAAATTCCCTTCCGTCTCTGCGGCATACTTTTTCAGCAGCCGGGCACCACTGACGGCGATCTCCACAATCTCCTCCCGGCTCATTTTAAAGACCTGCTCCCGCTGGGCTACAGAGGTGGAATTATAGAGATGGACGACTGCCTTTTTGACTCCCACCAAAGCTTTGAAGGTCTTTTCGATAATATGGTCACGGGATTGGGTCAAGACCTGAATGGTCACATCTTCAGGAATCAAATTCTGCTCAATAAGGGTGCGCAGGAAAGCATACTCTGTTTCCGAGGCGGCCGGGAAACCCACCTCAATCTCCTTAAAGCCAATCTTCAAGAGCATGTGATAATATTCCAGTTTTTCTTCCAGGCTCATCGGCACCACCAAGGCCTGGTTGCCGTCCCGCAGATCAACGCTGCACCAGGTGGGTGGCGTAGTAATATACTCCTTCTCCGCCCACTTTAAGCTTTTGACAGGGGGCATGAAATACCCTCGGCGATAATTGTCCACATTCTTCATTGTTCATCATCCTCCCTCACAATAAAAAAAACCTTCCATCTCTATAACCTATAGAGACGAAAGATTTTAACATCTTACGCGGTACCACTCTCATTCATGCCCAAAGCATGCTCTCACAGATACGGGTCCACTATCTGCAAAGAGATTGCCGACCTTATATCCCCCTACTGTAACGGTTAGGATCCGGCTCCACCTACTCTTGATCATTTCAGCGAGCTACTCCGAGGCGAGTTCGGTTCCATCTTTGCCGCTGTTTTACACCAACCAACAGCTCTCTAAGCGCTTAGATAAAACGTACTAGTCCTCTTCGGCGTATTTAAAAACTATTTAATGTATTCTATAACAGCTTCTCAACTTTTGTCAAGAAAAATTACTTCTTCTTTCCGTCTTCTTTCCTATTCACTCTCATGGTAAAATAAACATAATATGAGCCAAGCCTATTTGTAGTTAAACATCCACAACAGATAGGCTTCTCTGTTTATTTTAGAGAACAACAATTCAGAACAAGTAGATGGAGAGTTTAGAGATAGTATGAAAAGAGTTCAGGAGATTTTCAGGAATTTTGAAGCTGGGGTCAGCTTAAACACAGCTATCGTCAAAGCCGTGGTGCTGAAAGAGAAGAGCAAGACCCTGGAAATGAAGATCAGCTCGGATAACTATATAGAGGTCAGCGACCTTGAATCTCTGAATCAATTTATAAGAGAACAATTGACTTTAGAGGATTCTGAGATTATCGTCGAGTACTCTGAGGGTACTCCCAAAAAGCCCATCGAAGAGGAGCTCAAGAAAATCATCAGCTTGCTGGCCCGCAAACATCCTCTTTTGAAATCTGCCCTCAATAATTGCGACTTCGACATCACGGATCAATCCATACAGCTTACCTTTAAGATTGCTGTTTCTTACTTACTCAAAGGCAAGGGCTATGACAAGATCATTCAAGAGGCGATTAAAAACCTCTATGGTGCCCATTATACCGTTCATTTCGCCGATAAAGTCAACCCTGAAGATTTAGTCCGGCTGCAAGAGGCTACCCAGGAAAAAGAACTTCAGCTGATTCAAAAAGAGAGGCTGGCGGTCCCCCCTAGTCCAACCCCTGCCGAACGCCCTAAAGAGGCTGCACCTGTGCCGGCGGAGAGCAAAGCTGATGATGGCAAAAAAAGCGATCCCCAGCTTATTTTGGGCCGTAATGCCGCCATTAAAGATAAGGTCATCAAAGTTACCGACATTACCCCCGATGAAGGCAAGATTGCTCTTCAAGGGGAACTGTCCAATATCGAAGCCAAAGAATTAAAAAGCGGCAAAACTTTAGTGTCCTTTGATCTCTATGACGGCTCAAGCTCCATCACCTGTAAGTCCTTCCTCAAACCCGGTGAAGACAGTGAGGTCGTATCCAGACTGCAGAAGGCTAAAGGAGTTAAGCTTTCCGGAAATGCCGGCTTCAGCAAGTTCTCCGGGGAAATAGAGGTCATCGCCCACACCATCGTGGAAACAGAAGGTGTAAAAAAATATATACGACAGGATCTGGCCAAGGCCAAACGGGTGGAGCTGCACCTGCATACCCAAATGAGCCAGATGGATGCCATGAGCGGTGCCACGGATCTCATCAAACGGGCCATGAACTGGGGGATGAAAGCCATTGCCATTACCGATCATGGTGTGGTTCAGTCTTTCCCGGAAGCTCATAAACTCCTGGGCAGAGATAATCCCAATATGAAGGTCATCTATGGCGTGGAAGCTTATTTGGCACCGGATAAGAAACCCTCCGTAACCCATCCTAAAGGCCAGAGTATTGATACTACCTATTGTGTACTGGACCTGGAAACCACCGGCTTCTCAGCCGCCACCGAAAAGATCACGGAAATCGGGATCATGAAGATCCAAGGGGGCAAGATCATCGATCAATTCGGCTGTTTTGTCAATCCGGAGAAACCCATCCCCGCCCGGGTCGTGGAGGTAACCAACATCACCGATGACATGGTCAGGGACGCTGAGACCATCGACCAGGTTTTTCCTAAAATCCTGAATTTTATCGAAGGAAGCGTTTTGGTTGCTCATAATGCTGATTTTGATATGGGCTTCCTGAAGCACAACGCGAAAGTCTTAGGCTATGATTTTGACTATACCTATTTGGATACCCTGTCCTTAGCCAAGGAACTTTTCCCGGATTACAAAACCTATAAACTAGGGAGAATTGCCAAGAATCTAGGCATTAAAGTCGAGGTCGCTCACCGGGCCCTCGATGATGTGGGCACCACCGTTAAGGTGTTCAATATCATGGTAGACATGCTTAAAGAGCGGGGGGTAGAGACCCTTGAGGACATTGACCTGAAGGCGGCGGATGAGGCGGCCAGGAAAGATGAATATAAAAAGCTTAAGACCTATCATGCTATTATTTTAGCTAAGGATTATACCGGGCTCAAAAACTTATATAAGCTGGTCTCCTATTCTCATCTTGACTATTTTTATAAAAAACCCCGTATCTTGAAGAGTCTCTATAAAAAGTACTCAGAAGGCTTAATTCTCGGCAGTGCCTGCAGTGAAGGGGAGCTTTATCAAGCCATCCTGCTGGGCCGCTCGGAGGAGGAAATCGAGTCCATCGCCGAAGAATACGATTATCTGGAGATCCAGCCTCTGGGGAATAATGATTACCTGATTAGAACCGAGCAGGTGCCGGGTAAAGACTATCTCATGGAGATCAATCGCAAGATTGTCGCCTTGGGCGAGAAACTCAACAAACCTGTCGTAGCCACAGGGGATGTGCATTTTCTGGATCCCGAAGATGAAATCTACCGGCGGATCCTGGAAGCAGGCCAGGGCTTCAAGGATGCGGATCAGCAGCCTCCCCTCTATCTGAAAACCACAGAAGAGATGCTGGAGGAATTTTCCTATTTGGGAGAAGACAAAGCCTATGAAGTGGTGGTCACCAACACCAATCTGATCGCCGATCTCTGTGAGCCCATCAGCCCTATTTCCTCGGAAAAAGCTACTCCCCATATTGAGGGCTGTGAGGAGACCATTAAGGAGATTGCCTTTGGCAAGGCTCACGAGCTCTATGGGAACCCTTTGCCGGACATCGTTCAGCAAAGGCTGGACAGGGAGCTGGATTCCATCATCAAAAACGGCTTCTCCGTGATGTATATCATCGCCCAAAAACTGGTCTGGAAATCCAACGAAGACGGCTATCTGGTTGGGTCCCGGGGTTCTGTGGGGTCATCTGTCGCCGCCTATATGACAGGCATCACCGAGGTCAATGCCCTGCCCCCTCACTACCGCTGCCCCAGCTGCAAATACTCGGATTTCTCCGATCATGGTCCTAAGATCGGCTTTGATTTGCCGGATAGAGAATGCCCCGTCTGCGGAACCCAGCTGGATAAGGACGGCATCGATATTCCCTTTGAAACCTTCCTGGGCTTCAACGGGGATAAAGAGCCGGATATCGACTTAAACTTCTCAGGAGAGTACCAGGCTAAAGCCCACAAATACACCGAGGTTATCTTCGGTAAAGGCACCACCTTCAAAGCGGGAACCATCGGCACCATCGCTGATAAGACGGCCTTTGGCTATGTAAGGAAGTATTTTGAGGAAAAGAACCGGACTGCCAATAAAGCGGAAATCATCCGCATCTCCAAAGGCTGCACAGGCATTAAACGAACCTCGGGACAGCATCCGGGGGGCATCATCGTGGTGCCCAAAGGCCGGGAAATCTTTGAGTTCTGCCCTGTACAGCATCCTGCCGACGACCCCAATTCAGATATCATCACCACCCATTTTGACTACCACTCCATTGACCAGAATCTTTTAAAGCTGGATATTCTGGGCCACGATGATCCCACGGTGATCCGCATGCTTCAGGATATTACCGGAGTCGATCCGAAAACCATTCCCATGGACGATAAGAAGACCATGTCTCTCTTCTCCTCCACAGAAGCCTTGGGTGTAACCCCCGAACAGATCAACTCCAAGGTGGGGACCTTCGGCATTCCTGAATTCGGTACCCGCTTCGTCCGGGGCATGCTCCTGGATACTCTGCCTAAGGCCTTCGAAGACTTAATCTGCATCTCCGGTCTCTCCCACGGAACCGATGTGTGGCTGGGGAATGCCAAGGACTTGATCGATGCGGGAACGGTGACCCTGAGCGAGGCGGTCTGTACCCGTGACGAGATTATGACCTATCTCATTCGCAAGGGCCTCCCTCCCAACACAGCCTTTAAAATTATGGAAATAGTGCGTAAAGGTAAAGCCCTTAAAGAGCCTAAATGGCCGGAGTACGAAACCTTAATGAGAGAGCACGATGTTCCCGAATGGTACATTGACTCCTGCCGCAAGATCAAGTACATGTTCCCTAAAGCCCATGCCGCAGCCTATGTGATGATGGCCTTCCGTATCGCTTGGTTTAAGGTGCATATTCCCTTGGCCTATTACGCAGCCTATTTCACCATTCGTGCCAAAGCTTTTGACGCCGAATTTATGATCTTCGGCAAAGAAAAGGTCAAGGCAAAAATGAAAGAGATTGAGGCCCTGGGCAATCAAGCGGCACCCAAGGATAAGGATATGTACGATGATTTGGAAATCGTTTTGGAGATGTATGAGAGGGGCTTCTCCTTCCTGCCCATAGATATCTACGCATCCCATGCTACAAAATTCCAGGTGGAGGGTAATGCTTTAAGACCCCCTCTTAACAGCATCTCCGGCATGGGAACCATCGCTGCTGAAGGACTCTACAACGCCGCTCAGGAAAAACCTTTCAACTCCCTGGAGGATGTCAAGAAACGGGGCAAAATCGGGAATTCTACCATGGAATTGCTGAGTAAATTTGATTGCTTAAAAGGCATACCGGAAAGCGATCAGATCAGTTTCTTTGATCTAATCAGTTAAATAATCAGTTAAAAAAATTGCCTGGAATCTTTGCTGAGCGAAGATCCAGGCAATTTTAGATTAATATTCAGACTCTTATTTTTTCATAAAGCTTCGTATCTTTAATTGAAGTATTACAGAGCAGGGAATAACAAGAATGATCACACCAAAAAGAGCAAGGATATCGATTATGGTGTCTTGTGGAGAAATTAAATGAAACACCCACCAATAGGCCTTCCACACCAAGAAGAAGGCAATCAGAGCGCTGAAAACATCCAGCTTTTTCTGATTGACGCTGACAAAAACTTGCTCATGGTTCTCGGTTCTGGCTCTACTGTTATTCATCATATCAACATCCCACTTCCGGTCTATGCCTAATCCTGACTTCATGATAATAAGCACATTTTACAAAAGTATATCACAAAAAAAGGAATGGCAACAACACCCTATTGGGCACCAAAACTTGACCTATCTTTTAGATATGCTGATAAAGTCTTTTATCTTCGGTGTTCAGACGATTTTTTAATGCGGAAAAGATCTTGTTTGACTCTCCAATGAATTGTGGAATATCGGCTTTAATCTTGGCGGCAGACATATAGGTACTCTTATATTTCAGAAACTCAGTGGATAAGGAGCCCATTTCCCGACAAAGCTGCTCTGCTGTTTTGCTCAGTGCCTCATCCTTTGATTTTTTTAGAGCAGGATAAAGGTATTCATCCTCTGATTTTAAATGCAGAACAAGAATACCGGACAGTTTGCTGATTTTCAGAGAAAGGTCAAAAGCTTTTTGACCAAGATTCCCTGAATGAACCTCTTCCTCTATTTCCTGAATAAGCTGACGAATCGTATGATGCTGGTTCTTGAGTAAATCGTTATTCATTTCCATTCCCCCTTAGCTGGTAAGGTTATGGTACCTTATCAATAGAAACAGTGCCGTGACATGAGTCACGGCACTCTGTGAGCATTTTAACCAAGCAATCACATTACAGTGATGCTACTTCAACAATAGTCAAGTCTGCCTGGACAGCCGACGTGCCATAGGAGACCGTCGCGCCGCTGTTATTAAACAGGTTAAAGACCAGCGGAGTCGTTGTCACCGTAAGCAAAGCATTTCCATTTAACTGTAATGTCACCATCGGCGAAGGGGAAGACGATAAAATGGTCTGCGAACCGCCGCTAATAACCCGGATGCCAAAAGACACCGTAGGCTCTGCTTCGGCCCCATCTGTGTTAACCCACCAGGAAATATAGTAATTTCCCGGCTGATTGATAAAAAAGGTTCCAGTTCCGGCATTATAAGTGATGTTTGCGGAAGGAGCGTTGATTGTAGTGTCAAACAGGACATTGGCATTATTGGCGACCGTACCTCCACTGCTTCCCTGCAACTGAACCTGGAGCCCAGATAATGATCCAGCTCCACCGGTTGGTCCTGTGGAACCTGTAGGTCCGGTCGGGCCGGTCTCTCCTGTAGCCCCTGTTGCGCCGGTCTCTCCTGTGGCTCCTGTTGCACCAGTTTCCCCTGTGGCCCCTGTTGCGCCGGTCTCCCCTGTGGCTCCTGTTGCACCAGTTTCCCCTGTGACCCCTGTTGCGCCGGTCTCTCCTGTGGCTCCTGTTGCACCAGTTTCCCCTGTGGCCCCTGTTGCGCCGGTCTCTCCTGTAGCTCCTGTTGCACCAGTTTCCCCTGTGGCCCCTGTTGCGCCGGTCTCTCCTGTGGGCCCCGTTGCCCCGGTCTCTCCTGTAGCTCCCGTGGCTCCGGTCTCCCCTGTGGGTCCTATTATTGGTTCCAGTGAATCCAATTCAGCAGGGAGCACCCGATGGGCATCCACTAAGTTCCCTTCAGCGTCTTTACCCCATACCGATATAGCTACCGTTTCAGAACTTGTCGAGAATACAAATTCAAAAGCATCCAGATCAGCGAAATACTCTCGAGTTATCACCTCATTTGGATTAACATTAACTATTTCTAAAACATATACTTCTTTGAAAGACCCATTGGGATAGTAGCCGGTTATTCTAACCGTCTCCGTGGAATCACCATCGTTGGTAATTCTAAGGGCTACCGATACTGAGGGGCGTGCCCCATTAACCGGAAAATTATCTATCAAACCGGTGGTTAACTCTGCCATCTTGACATCTCCTTCTTTTTTGCATTTCACTCATTGCGTTCTTGAAGTTGAAAAATTATATCAATCCCCCCATTTTCATTTCACTCTATACTATTACTCTTGTCCTCCATAGGTGACTCTTATCGCAAAAATGCCTCATGAAAATAAAACGAGAACATATCCGCAAGGGAATGTTCTCGTACTAAGAAAATCAGGCAAAACGCATCTCAGTGAAAGGGGGCGGGAACTCAGGCCTCTTCGTTTAGGAGCAGAGCGCTTATGCTTGCGTTGAACCCGGACTCATTTAATTACTTAATTGAACAACAGTTAAGGAGCGATTTATATAACCTAAAATAGGGAAATCCGTACTAGCACTCACTCCTACTTCATCTCCTGCTGTTAAAGATGCTTGAACTACAAACGTTGAACTACTTCTATTAAATATTTTAAAGAAAGTGGTTGTATCGCCAAAAATTGGCGAACCATTGACAGTGATAATAGCCTCCAGATATGGGTCATCAGGATCTGGATCAGTAGTGGCTTGAGCGTTAATAGATATTGTTATTTGATAAATTCCGCTTTCCCCTACCACTAATTCATTGCCCGATAGACTAACTGTGATAGTATCTGATAAAGGTCCAACTATACTAAACGGTACGGGTGTGAATGTTGCCCCAGGTGCCTCTGCACTACTTCCTCTTAAAGATCCAAAAGCCAAAACGACTTCTCCGGTAGGACCAGTCGGACCAGTCTCCCCGGTCTCTCCTGTGGCTCCCGTTGCTCCGGTCTCTCCTGTAGCCCCTGTCGCTCCAGTTTCTCCTGTGGCCCCTGTCGCCCCAGTCTCTCCTGTAGCCCCTGTCGCTCCAGTCTCTCCTGTAGCCCCTGTCGCTCCAGTCTCTCCTGTAGCCCCTGTCGCTCCGATTTCTCCTGTGGCCCCCGTTGCACCAGTCTCTCCTGTAGCCCCTGTGGCCCCGGTCTCTCCTGCGGGCCCTGTTGCACCAGTCTCTCCTGTAGCTCCCGTTGCACCAGTCTCTCCTGTAGCTCCCGTTGCACCAGTCTCTCCTGTAGCTCCCGTTGCACCAGTCTCTCCTGTAGCCCCCGTTGCTCCGGTCTCTCCTGTGGCCCCTGTGGCCCCGGTCTCTCCTGTGGGCCCCGTCGGCACTATAATCGGTTCCAGTGAATCCAACTCAGCAGGGAGCACCCGATGGGCATCTACTAAATTCCCTTCAGCGTCCTTACCCCATACCGATATAACTACCGTTTCAGAACTTGTCGAGAATACAAATTCAAAAGCATCCAAATTAGCATAATACTCCCGGATTATTACCTCATTTGGATTAACAGTAACTAGTTCTAAAACATATACTTCTTTGATAGTCCCATTGAGATAGTAGCCGGTTATGGTAACCGTCTCCGTAGAATCACCATCATTGGTAATTCTAAGGGCTACCGATACCGAGGGCCGCGCTCCATCAACCGGAAAATTATCTATCAAACCAGTGGTTAACTCTGCCATCTTAACATCTCCTTCTTTTATTCAGCAATTTTACTCATTAAGCTCTTCAAGTTGAAAAATTTATATTATTAACTCAACTTTCGCAGCGCGAAAATCTGTTCAAACTCAGTCTACTACT
>VSSQ01000610.1_pt1 | contig 17933 bp, 16 predicted proteins | sample 4763081 | NCBI WGS metagenome assembly VSSQ01 (sample SAMN12137344, study PRJNA551015) | bioreactor metagenome | isolation source: SDC9 anaerobic chlorinated ethene degrading culture | place: USA: Knoxville, Tennesee | collected 2015-01-01
CTGACAGCAGTCATGGAGCGTACGAAGGTGTACGACATACTGCTCAGGAAGGCCGGTCTTATCAACGGCAGAACAATCGTGCGGAAGACGGTGGGAACATCGGCTCCCAAGTCTGCAGCCGACTCCTCGATGGCCGGGTCGATTTGATGAAGGGCTGTGATGCCGTTCTCAAGTCCTACCGGCAGTTCTCGGATGATGTAGTTGATGACGATGATCGCACCGGTACCCACCAGCAGCAACGGCTGCTTGTTGAAAGCCAGTACATAGCTGATACCGATCAAGGTACCCGGGATGGCGTACGGAGTCATGATCATCATCTCCAAGAACCGTTTGCCCGGGAACTTCTTTCGGACGATCAGCATGGCGCTGAGCATGGCGAGCAGGCCTGCAATAGGAGTGGCGATGGCCGCCAGGGTGACGGTGTCACGGATGGAAGTCCAGCCACGTGAGACGGCCTCCCCCCAGTTTGCAAGGGTGAAGGAGTAGTCGATACCCCAGTTCACTACAAAGCATCCTGCCACGATGGTCAGGTAGAGAGCCCCGATAAAGCCGATGAAAATCCATGAGCCGATTTCTAAAACCATTCGCACTGGTTTGTTTGTCAATTCGGTGAGGTTTGTGGAGGGCTTGCCGGTAACAGTTACGAAGCTCTTCTTGGACACCCAGTTGCGCTGGATGAGGAAGGCGGTAAGGGTGGGCATCAACAGGATGAACGAAAGGGCCGAACCTGCTCCAAGGTTGCTGCGTCCTGTGACCAACATATAGGCTTCGGTCGAGAGCACCCGGTAGTCGCCGCTGAGCAGCAACGGGTTGGCAAAGTCAGCCAGGGAGTTGGTGAATACCAGCAGCCAGGCAGAGAGTATTCCGGGGGCTGACAGGGGCAGGGTAATCGACTTGAAAGTCTGCCACCTGGTTGCGCTGAGGTCCAGCGAAGCATCCTCGACGGTGGAGTCGATTTGCCTGAGCACTGAGCTGATCGTCATGAAAGCGATGGGGAACATGCCGATGACCTGCACGATGGTCAAACCCCCCAGTCCATAGATGGAAGTATTCAGATGGAGCAGCTGCTTGCTGATCAAACCGTTGTTGCCAAAGAGCAGGATGATGGAGAGCGATAGGGAGAAGGGAGGGGAGATGACCGGCATGGTGGCCAGGGTGGTCATCAGCTTCTTCTGCCTGAAGCTGGTCCGTTCTATGAGGAAGGCGAACATGTATCCCACCAAGGTGGAGATGGTAGCCGTAAGGACTCCAAGTCTGAGAGAGCCCCACAGGGCGACCAAATAGGTGGGGGAGAGGCTTTCCTTCCAGGTCTGGAGGCTGAAGGTACCATCCTTCATGAATGAGAGTCGTACCGCCTCGATCAAAGGATAGGCTATGAAAATCAACACGATGGAGAAAAGCCCGAGGACCATGAAGCCGGTCATGGGATCGCGGGTGAAAGTGAGAACGAGTAGGATGCCTAAAAAGACAACAGCCGCTGCAATGAAGAGGGTCCTAAGCAAATTGTTGAAGCCGGTGGCGGTACTGGTGGGAACCAGGATCATGACTGCGCCGGAGACTTGGTAGCCGGTATCATCGATGACCGGGACAAAATAGACTTGGCTGTCGGTTCTCTCGAAACTGTTTGCATCGGGGTCGAGTGCGTAGTCGGCCTTATAGGTCGATCCCAGACGCATCGGCTCAAGGTAATAGACGCTTTCCAAGGCTTTCTGAAATTCTGCATTGGGTTTGTTTGCATCAAACAGGGCTCGGGTTGTTTGGGAACCAGTCAAGGGGACAAAATCGAAGGTCGATTCATCAAAGGCCAAATAGAGGGCACGGGAGCCGGGGATGATGTCCTTGACTGTGGGAATCCACGTCTCATAGGCTGTGTCCGTTGATTCTTCGGGTACTGTTTGGGCGAACAGTTCAATCTCATTGAAGTTCCGCTGTTCTTCATAGCCCCTGAAGTTGGAAGAGAGCGTACTGTACATCCAGAAGTCGGCCAGCAGAAATATCAGTGCCGCAGCACAGAACTGAAGGATGCGTTTTTTTGTAAACATCGAATCATTCCGTTGGTACTACACACCCTGCAAGGTTCTCTTGCAGGGTGGTAGGAAAAGCCAAATTACCAGATGGTAATTATCTCTTGTTGCCGATTTCGTTGGTCCAGCGGTCCAGAAGCCTGGTCTTGTTGACATTATCTCCGTCCCAAGCCATATCCTGGGTAACGGTCTTGATCTCGTTGATGGAGAGGGCATCGGGATGCTTTGCAGAACCCTCTGCAACCAGAACCACATACCACTCGGTGAACGTAGATTGTGCAACGGGGCTGGAGAGAATCCAGTCGTACAGCCTCTTGGCGTTGACGGTATCCTTGCCGCCCTTGACCAGGGACATGGAAGCCAGCTCATAGCCGGTTCCTTCGCTGGGAGCGGTGATGACCACAGGAGATCCGGCAGCCTTGAGCTTGACCTGGTCGTGTGCATAGCCGATGGCGATGGGAATCTCACCGGTTGCCACGCTCTTGCCGGGAGCCGATCCACTCTTGGTGTACTGGTCGATGTTCTTGTCCAGCTCTTTCATGTACTCGATCATCTTGTCCTCAGTGCCGAAGATATCGAGCATCGTGGTCAGGACGTTGTAGGCGGTACCCGAGGAGTTGGGGTTTGCCATACGGATGTAACCCTTGTACTGGGGCTTGAGCAGGTCTGCCCAGCTCTTGGGAGCTTCAAAACCAAGTTCCTTGGCACGGTCGAGGTTGGTTACGAAGGTAAGAGGTCCGACATAGAGTCCGATGAAGTAGTTATCTGCATCACGGAACTGAGCAGGAGTCTTGCTGGTAAAGCGGCTCACGTACGGGGTGGTCAAACCCTTGCTCTTTGCAGTGATGTGATCAAGACCTACACCGCCGACCCAGATGGATGCCTGGGGATTGGCAGATTCAGCTTCCAGACGAGCGACAGCTTCACCACCGCTGAGGCGGACGAAGTTCACTTTGATGCCGGTCTCAGCCTCGAAGAGCTGGAAAAGCTTTGCAGCAAGGGGCTCCTCAAGGGTGGTGTAAGCGTTGACGCTGCCAGAGCCGGCAGCAGCCGGGGCGGGAGCAGGGGCGGCTACGGGAGCCACAGGAGCTGGGGCAGCAGGAGCAGCTTCCTGGCCGCCCTGTGCAAACAGAGCTGGTACGAGCATGACTAGTACGAGCAGAATTGCAAGTGTTTTTTTCATTCTTTCCTCCAAATTGCATTCCGTCATCCTCATGGATGCGGTCAAAAACAAAACGTGATACGTAATGCTAAGCTGTCGCAACAGAGCCGTCAAGATAAATAGAACCAAGGGCCAAAACGGTCACACTATCGCAAAATCAGTCTATGGTAATCGACCTGACTGGTAGTGGAGAACCCTAATTTTTGGTAAAGGGCAAGGGCAGGGGGGTTCTGGGAATCCACTTCAAGCTGGATTGTATCTGCATCCTTGAAGAGCTGATCGAAGGCAAGGCTGAGCATCTGTCTTCCCATGCCTTGGTTCCTACAGGCATGGATGATTCCTACTCCGTGAACAACCCACACTCCATCTTCCATGGCTGCATTAAGAACCCCAATCGCTTTGTCCTCATAGCGATACAGAAATACTTTTCGGTCTGTGCTTGAGAGTAAATAGGACAAGACGTGCGTACTTTCATCCCTCGCTTCCTCGAAGGCGTCACTCATGACGGTGATGGTTTCCTCTTTGTTATGTTCAGCAACCAACTCAAGAGTCCCGATTTGTTGCTTGTTGTTCCAGTGTTGTTTTTCAAGTGTCATCAGGTACTCGCTGCGGTCAAGCTCCGGATACCGCTTCTGTAGATAGGAGAGGCCGCTTTTGCTGTTAAGCTCCCGTTGAAAGAGTGCCTGGTTGAATGGGTATGCTTTATATAAGGAGAGGGCATGCTCCACCAGACGGTTGAAATGTCCTTTCCTGCGATGATCGGGATGGGTGAAGCCGTTGAACTCCACCTCCTTGCGGCTGGGAAAAAATGCACCAAGGAAGCTTATAAGCTGGTTGTCCTCATACCCAAGGAAGAAACAATCCAAGTCCTTGTATACATTCATTTCCGAGGAGAGGAATACACGATTCTCCAAGCTTTCGGGAAGGAGGGCGACATCCTGGAGCTGTTCAATCGCTTTGATTTGCTCGTTGGCAAGTATATGGTTTTGTACTATTCGCATGCACCTACTGTAAACAAGAAAACGCCGGCTCTGCTAGATGAGAACCGGCGTCTGGATTGTATTTTCTTGGAATCAGGCCTTGACCAGGTGTACGGCAAAGCCGCTGAGCTCCTGCTGGATGTAGCAGACCTTGATCTTGCCCTTTGCGTCACGGGTGATGGTCTCTTCATTGACTGTGAACCCATGGCGGCCGAGGTAGGCGAGGGTGCGCTCGATATCAAAGCACTTGAAACCGAGGTGGCCGAGTCTGCCGTAGTACATCTTGGGAAGGACTTCGATGGTGGTATTCAGGAATGTGGAGCTGTTGCCGACCTTCTTTACCATGCCGAAAGCCTCAAGGGCGGCAATGGTTTTCTCAGCCTCTGCAGCATTTTCATTGTTGATGCCCAGATGTGCGAACTCAAGGCCCTGGAGGGCAACTACAGCTTCACTGCAGAGTGCTGAAATTGCATCCCAGTTCTCTGCTTCGATGAGCTCGGGCTTTACCATCCAGGAGCCGCCGACCGCCAATACGTTGGACTGCTTTGCATAGGAGGCAAGGTTTGCCGGGCTGATACCACCTGTAGGCATGAACATCAGGTTGGGGAAGGGGCCTGCAAGGTTCTTGAGCATCTCGACGCCGCCGCTTACTTCTGCAGGGAAAAACTTGAGGGTGGAAAGCCCTCGTGAGAGGCCTGCCTCGATGTCACTGGGGGTACATACACCGGGTACGATGGGCACGTTGTTCTCAAGACACCAATCGACGACGGTCGGGTTGAAACCGGGAGAGACAATGAACTTGGCACCGGCTGCAACAGCTTTCTTGGCAAAGTCGAGATTGGTAACCGTTCCGGCTCCAACCAGCATCTCAGGAACAGCCGCCGTGATGTTTTTGATCGCTTGCTCTGCGGCTGCGGTGCGGAAAGTGACTTCAGCACAGGGAAGGCCGCCCTTGACCATGGCCTTTGCAAGCCCTACAGCTTTTGCAGCATCATCGATTTTAACTACAGGTACCAGACCGATTTTGTGAATGTTTTCAAACAGTGCTTCGTGCATGGAGTCACTCCTTTATTTCAATTATGAAACGTTGTTTCAAAATAATATTGACAGACCCAAGCATACCCTCTATGATTCCAAATATCAAGAGGCAATCAGTATTCCCGACAAAAATATCCAGGAGGCTTGTATGGGTAAGAAGTATGTAACGTTTGGTGAGATTATGCTGCGGCTCAAGAGCCCCGGCCATGAACGCTTTTTTCAATCTCCTCTCATGGAAGCAACCTTTGGAGGTGGTGAAGCAAACGTTGCCGTTTCTCTCTCCCTTCTGGGCAAGGATGCCAAGTTCGTCACCGCTCTTCCTGCCAACGCAATCGGCGAGGCTGCCGTTCGTGAAGTAAGAAAATACGGTGTCGACACCTCTTCGATCAAGATGACCAAAGGCGGACGTGTTGGAATTTACTTCCTGGAGACCGGTGCAAACCAGAGAGCGAGCAGCGTAGTCTATGACCGCGCAGAGTCCTCCATCGCCTTGAGCAAACCTTCCGATTTTGATTTTGTTTCCATTATGGCAGACGCAGAATGGCTGCATGTAACCGGCATCACCCCGGCTATCAGCCAGGAAGCAGCCGACAGCTGCCTTGCCGCCATGCAGCAGGCAAAGAAGGCCGGTGCCACCGTCTCCATCGACCTGAACTATCGCAAGAAGCTGTGGAACTACGGCAAGAAAGCTCCCGAGGTAATGCGCGAACTGGTCAAGTTTGCCGATGTAATCGTGGCAAACGAGGAAGACATCCAGAAGTGCCTGGCCATCGAAGCCAAGGTTGATGTGACTACCGGCGAACTGGATATCGAGGAGTACAAGGCCCTGACTGCAGAAGTCAAGGCTCAGTTCCCCAACATCAGTGTGGTTGCCGTCACCCTGAGGGAAAGCAAGAGTGCAGACCACAACGGCTGGAGTGCAGCCCTCAGTGGAAAGAGCGGTTTCTACCTCTCCAGGCACTATGAGATCACCGATATCATCGATCGTGTCGGTGGTGGAGACTCCTTCTCTGCAGGTCTCATCTATGCCCTCAGCGAGTACGGGGACGATGAGCAGTATGCCATCAACTTTGCCGTTGCAGCTTCTGCTCTGAAGCACTCCATCGACGGAGACTTCAACCTTTCCACCAAGGCGGAGGTTGAAGCCCTGCTCAAGGGTGATGGAAGCGGACGCGTACAGCGCTAAGCCTCATGTGTTTGTATCGGGGGAGTGTTTTATGACACTCCCTGTTTTTTGTTCAGTGGAATCAGACGAAAATATGTCCTTAACAAATTGCTTGACAGGCCTTGCATATTGCAAAATCCTCAAGCATGCTGAGACTATTATACGGTTTACCAATCGGGAGAAGTGCCATGAACACGGTTGTTTTTGCTGCTAATGCAGGTATTGAGTCGGTGGGGGAAGGAGTCAGAAGGAAAATCCTGGCTTACAACGAGACCATGATGCAGGTTGAAGTTATGTTTGAAAAGGGTGGTGTTGGAGCAGTGCATACTCATCCCCATACACAGGTGACCTATGTTCTGGAAGGCTCCTTCGAATTTTCCATCGATGGAAAACCCGTTGTTGTAAAGAAGGGGGACACCCTGCTCTTCACTCCTCATACACCGCATGGGACGCTCTGTCTCGAAAAGGGAGCGGTCTTGGATGTATTCACCCCCTGTCGTGAGGACTTTCTCAAGACATGATCGTTGAAAACTGTCTTTACCCAACCTTTACCTGACATTCTTAATGCCTGTACTCGGTAGCAGTATTGTTGAGTCAGATTCAACAATCATAGGAGCTGCATATGTACAAGCATACAAGCATCATAGTTTTGGCACTGATTTTAGGTACCTCGTTTTCTCTTGCTGCACAGCCGATTGAAGAGGTGCAAGTAAATTCGCCTCCAACGGTCGAAGCTCTCTTGGCCGAATCCGGCTCAACAGAAGACGGACTTTTGTATATGCGTGAGGAAGAGAAACTCGCCCGCGATGTGTATCTCGCCTTATATGAAAGATGGGGTGCCAGGACATTCCTGAATATTGCAAAGGCTGAACAACAGCACATGGATGCAGTGGGAGCACTGCTTGCAGTACGAAACATCGAGGATCCTGTTGCAGGTTCTGCAGCCGGTGAGTTCAAGAACGCCGACCTGGCTGCTCTCTACACCTCCTTGGTGGAACAGGGCATGAAGTCAATCCAAGAAGCCTATTTGGTAGGAGCCATCATCGAGGATTTGGATATCTACGATTTGAAGGAGTATCTTTCAAAGACTACTGATGAAGCTGAAATATGGGTATATACCAATCTCCTGAAGGGGTCGGAGAACCACATGCGTGCCTTTATCAGACAGCTTGACCGGTACAAAGTCACCTACAAAGCACGCTATATCAGTGAAGCGGAACTTGCATCCATCCTGTCAGGAAGGTGATTGGGCAACCGCCTCAAGCAAGATATGAGGAGTAATTTCCTGCTCCTTGCTATAGTAGGCAAACAGCTCCTCGGTTGCCAAAGCGATTTTGGTGACCGAGAACTTTTGTTCTTTCGGATAGATGTAGTAAGTGTCTTCCAAGGTGGAGAGGTCGATGCAGTCTCCCTTACCGAAATACTCATACTCGATGTGGCATGAGTACATCGACAGGGGGGTTTTTGCAAGGAGAAAACCCTCTTTTCCGAACATGCCTTCCAACTTGAAGCCTTGCATGTCGTGAATGAGCAAGGCATCACCAAGGGGAATGTACCCCTTTGCATTCGGGAGGGCTTCCACGTGTACTTTTGTCTTCAGGCAATACGTTCCAGCTTCAATTTGGACGCGCACCTGCTTGCGCTCGAACTCATACCAATCGGGAATATGGGGAAACTCAGTAACCAACAGCTGTTCGTCATCCGCCCTTTGGATTGCCCGCAACTCTCCGTATTCGGTCATCTCCCACTTTTTATGACAAGTCGAGCATCCGATATGGATTCCCTCGCTATAGGTTGTGTACTCGCTGAGGCAATGAGGACATTGATACAGCGGCTTATGCAGGCCCTCAGCCCGCTTTGGATAGCTTATACGGATCTTATTATCTTTTTGCCACCGATATTCATCGTACTCGAACGCCTTTCTGATCACTGCATTGATGTGGGAAACCGAGCTCTTCGCCAGATCCTCCTTGGTGAACAGCAGGCTGTAATCGGCTTTAATGCGGCTGCCCCTGTCTTTCAGATTCCATACGGGACTGCTCAGATAATGGCCGTGCATGTTGAGCATGACTACCGGCACCCCGAGGAGCTTCGCCATTTTTCCCAGTGAATCAGGTAACACGGCGGTGGTTCCCACCAGGGTGTATCGTGCTTCGGGATAGAGGGCCAAAACATCCTTGTTTACTGCCAGTACCTCTCGGATCTGCCTGATCAATTGAAGGTCATTGGTAAATTTTCTCTTGCAGATGCCTCCTGCATTTCGTAAAAGCCACTCGCGCTTGAGAAAACCGTCGATGGCAACCACATAGTTTGCCCGGTAGGGGAAAAGGGCGGCGGTAGTCACCTTGAAATCGATGAATGCATGGTGGGTGCACAAGAGAAGAAATGGAGGCTTTATGCCTTCCATATTGATGCGGTTGATTTTCAGACGATGGGACCATACGGTCGGATAGCTCAGCAGCCAGGTCACAGGTCTTAAAAACTGACGCTGGCGGATGGGCTTTTTCTTCATATCGAATCGCTTTGCTTGCTGCAGTTTCTCAAATCCTGTCATGAAGAACCATCCTTCAAATGATGCATACACTTATGGTACAATGTGTAGATTACCATAGCAAGTACTATAGGCAAAGTCACTGGACAAGCCTTTGGATTATTGTATGATGAACCGATGGAGAAAAGAATGGATACCCATACCTTATACAGCCTCGCCAAGGTCTATACCGAGTCAGCAGTCTCTTCCGTTTTCTCGGAGAACGACCTTATTTGCATTATTGCTGAAGACAAGACACCCTACTATGTTTCGCTTGTAGACTCGGCTTTTGCCGCTTACCGTGGAGAAAAGGGCCTTACCGGATACCTTGCCCTTTCGCTCTCCGATGAACAGACCGATTCGTTTGAATACATGGAGATGGAGCAGGAGCAGGAGTGCCTGCTCTGCCTTTTCAACAACGGCAGGGAGGATATCGAGGAGGCCGATTACCAAGCCATTGTCGACAGCGGCGTATCCTTTGATGATGGTATGTACCCCCAATTCAGAAGCAAGCTCCAATACCAGTATCCTTGGTATATTGAAGAACATGAAGGAAAAGACCTCATACAGATCTTCCGAGCGGTTCTTTTTGCCAAAGAGTACTTTGCTTCCTATAAGAAAACGAGCAGGACAAACTCCTTCTCGTATTGGCTGGATTGCCTGAATCTGAAGGAGAGCGGCGGCAAGGAGTACATTCCCTGTATTGAAGAGCAGGATGGATCCTTTGTCGTCACTGCAAGAATTCTCCAGGATGAAGCGTATGGGTTCTCCTATCCTCAGGCTTTCTTCACCAACGAAGAAAAACAACGTTACTACAAACGGATGAAATCAAGACCGGGGAAAATTCTCTATACCGCCACCGGCATGCTTCCCGAGCCGATGTTGGGGGAGAAGGGAGGGCGTCCGCTCTTTCCCATTTACCAATTGGTCTACGATCCTCAGGCGCATCAGATTCTCGACATCTTCATGGTTGAAAATTACGAACAAGAACATGGTGCATTTATCAGCCACCTGCTGGAAATCTTTGAGAAAGAGGGGAAGCCGCAGGCCATCCACTGCTTTGGCAAACGTACGCTGCCGCTTCTTGAGAAGATTGCTCCCCAAATGGGCATCATGGTTGTTGACGGTGGAAAGAATGAGGAGATCGAGTCGATTCTCATGGATATGATGCATGACTTGTTCACCGAAGAAGGGCATGAGCATCATCACCATGAAGAGGGTTGTTCCTGCAATCATGACCATGGACATCACCATCACCATGGGGATGGCTGCTCATGTGATCATCATAGTGAAGAATAAGGACCAAGCATGATATTTTCCACCGCCTTCTCGGTCCTTTTTCCCTTGTTTGCAAAAATCGCCCTTGGGTATGGGATTCGAAACCTTAAGCTTCTCTCCGAAAAAACCCTTAAGGAGATGAACAACGTGGTGTTCCGTGTCTTTCTTCCCACGCTGCTCTTTTCAAATATCTACAAGACTGACTTTTCCACCATCACTTCCTTCAATTTATTGTGGTATGCGGTTCTCTCTTTGCTTGTGATGGTAAGCTTCTACATGCTCCTGATTCCCCGCATGGAACCGGAGAATGCGAGACGGGGAGTGCTGGTGCAGGGTATTTGCAGAAGCAACTTCATTTTCTTCGGCATGCCGATGGCCGCCACCCTGTATGGAGGTACCAGCGCAGGCATCGCTTCCTTGATGGTGGGTGTGGTGGTTCCAGTGATCAATGTGCTCAGTGTTGTAGTTCTGGAATACTTCAGGGGCAACAAACCCGATGGAAAGAAAATCCTCAAAGGAATCGTCCTCAACCCCATTGTCATCGGGGGAGTGCTGGGGCTTCTGTGTGCCATCGTAGGGATACGACTGCCCAAAGGCCTTGAAGGAGTCGTGTTTGAGATAGCAGAGATTGCAACCCCGCTTGCCTTGGTCATTCTAGGAGCCTCGGTTACGTTTTCTTCGGTCAAGCTGAACCGAAAACCCTTGGCCGTCGGGGTGTTGAATCGATTGGTGATAGTCCCTGCTGTTGGCATCACGATAGCTATTCTTTTCGGGTTCAGAGGTCTTGAGTTGATCCTTCTGATGGCCATGTATGCATCTCCGGCAGCGGTATCTTCCTACACTATGGCCCAGCAGATGGATGGGGATGCAGAGCTGGCGGGGCAAATCGTCGTGTTCACCACCGCCTTGTCGCTTCTCAGTCTGTTTCTCTGGATATCCCTTCTGATGGCCTTGGGGTTCTTCTAGAACCCTTACTGGTCCCCCCGCTCGGGAACGATGCAGATGAACACAAACTTCTCATCCCCGGCATTTGAGATCTGGTGGTCGGCGTCATCAGGAACATAGGCGACCGAGCCCGCTGTCAACGGATAATCCTTGCCTTCCATATAGAGGTTTCCCGTCCCCTCGACTGCGTAGATGATGTGCTGCCAAGGATGGGAGTGGTGGGGAGCCTTACCACCCTTTTCCAGCGTGAACATTCTCATGACGTGGTCCTTCCAGCCCTCCTTGGGACTGACCAGGACCTGCTTGGTAACATATTCTGAAATCTGTTTTTTCTCGATTAGATCGCGATGTGATACAAACATGGTGAAATCTCCTTCTTATACTCTGCCGATCAAGCGGTCAAGAACGAAATCTGTTCTCATCCCGGACTCTCCGGTACTGGGACAGGTCCCCCTGCCCAGCAGCTGGTCGACGATTGTCTGGATCAAAGGTTGTGCTACATGCTGGGGCGGGTCGGGGACTGCAATGGTCTGTACTCCCTCGAGTGTTGCAATGGTAATGGGTTGGGCAATATCAAGTACGGAGTAGGAAATTCTTGCTTTTTCAAGGTAGATGTGGGTGACATCCTCATCCTTGAAGGTATTGAAACACCAAAGTCCGGTACCTGGGATGCCCTGCTCGGTCTTGAAATGTCCGTACACCACATCATCGGCTTTATAGACCTTGCTTTGGTTCATGGCCTCCCCGCAGGCTTCGCTGATGGGCCCGAGCATCCAATCGATGAGGTCCAGGGCGTGTGAGCCGACGTCGTGAAACTTGCCTCCACCGGAGACCTCGGGTCGTACCCGCCAGGTTCCACCATTCTGCTTGTCCTCTTCTTTGATGGTCTGCTGCATGAATACATGCACCGCTCGTACATCACCATACTGCTTGCTGTCTATCATGCGCTTGATCATCAGATACTTGGGAAGCGCCCGACGATAATAGGCACTGAAGAACGGAACTCCTCTCTGGTTGCAGAAATCCACCATTCCCTTGCTCTGCCGAGAGGAGATTCCCAAGGGTTTCTCACAGTATACCGGCTTGCCGCTTGCGGCAACCATCATCACATAGTCACTGTGCGAGTCGGGATGGGTGGCAATATAGACGGCATCCACTTCCTCGTCGTCGATGAGGTCCTGGGCATTGTCGTACCACTTCGGGATTCCATGGCGCATGGCATAGTCACGGGCTTTTTGGGGTGTGCGACTTGTTACAGCAACCAAGGTCGACCCATCAGCCTTTTGGAATCCCGGTCCGCTCTTGACTTCTGTTACCGAACCGCATCCAATCATACCCCAACGAATCTGTTGCATGGCACACTCCTTTTGGTCAGATGGTACTACACCATTGGTAAAAAAACATCCCCGATTACTCAGGGATGTTGTGGCTTTACTCCTCGGTCCAGCCAAGCAATCTGGAGAGACTTGCACAGGCTTGGAGAATCGAGGAGACAATCCTTTGTTTCTCCTCGACATTGAACCTGAAGAGCGGCCAGGATACGCTCATCGCTGCCACGGTCTTCCCTGTATAGTCCCTGATGGCAGAACCGATGCACAGTGTTCCCATCTCATGTTCCTCGTTGTCCCAAGCCCAACCCTGGCTTCTGATCTGCATAAGCTCCTGTTTGAGCGCCTGACTGTCACGAAGCGTGTTAGGGGTGAATGGTTTGAGATTCACCTTGCCAAGGTAGGATGCGAGTTCACGCTCATTCATATCACTGAGCAGGATTTTGCCGATGGCGGTACAGTACAAGGGAATGGTTTTTCCCACCCGAGAGTACATGCGGATGGTGAAGGAGGACTCCTTCTTGAGGATATATACTGCCTCGTCGTCCTCCAACACCCCCATATGGACTGTCTCACCAAGTTCCTCACACAACTTTTGTGCGATTGGATTGGCAATCTGGATGAGATCGATATGCTCCAGGCCGTGCGACCCGACGCTGAACATCTTCAAGGTGAGGCTGTAGAGATCGCTGGGGTCGCGGTATACATATCCGAGATTGACCAAGGTGGAGAGAAACCGAAGCAGGGTGGCTTTTGGCAATTTCGTTTCCTTTGCCAAGCTTTCCAGGTTGATCGTCTGATGCCTGGAGAGCGTCTCAAGGATGGCGATGGTCCGAATGACCCCGCTGGTTTGCTGCTTTTCACTTCCTGAATCGATTTCTTTCTTTCCCATCGCTTTACCCCTCAAAATAGGCTTTGGCGTTGCCGAAGGAGATATCCTTTACAACCTTTCCAAGCATCTCGAGGTCATAGGGGACCTCGCCCTCCTCAGCCCATGTACCGAAAATATTACAGAGTATTCTTCTGAAGTACTCGTGGCGGGAGTAGGAGAGGAAGGACCGGCTGTCGGTGAGCATCCCGATGAAACGGGGAAGCAGTCCGATGTTGCCGAGAATCTTCATCTGCTCTTCCATGCCGTCCTTGTGGTCGGCGAACCACCAAGCGGAACCAAGTTGCATTTTACCCGGGATTCCATCCTGGTAACAACCCATCAAGGTTACCAACGAATAGTAATCCTTTGGATTGAGGGTGTACAGGATGGTCTTGGGGACATCTCCGGTTGCCGACAGGTTGTTCAGGAAGGCTGAAAGGGAAGCGGCAAGCTCCTTGTCGTGGGAAGCATCGTAACCGGTATCGGGTCCAAGCTTCGCAAACATCATGCCATTGTTGTCGCGAATGGATGCGAAGTGCAGCTGCATCGCGATGTCCCGCTTTGCATAGGCTCTTGCAAGATGCGTGAGCACATAGGTCTTATAGGCCTCCACTTCCTCAAAAGAGAGTGTCGCCCCTGCCAGTTTTTTGGCAAAGATTGCGTTCACTTCGCTCTCACTCTTGAAGACGGCGGGGGCGGTTATGAGGGCATGGTCGGAGGCTTTGCAGCCCATGCTTACGAAGAAATCGAGACGATCGATCAGAGCCTCGACGACATCAAAGGCCCGCTCGATTCTCTTCCCGCTGGCCTTTGCCAAGCTGTCGATATAGGAAAGGAAGGTGTCCTTCTCAATATTCAAAGCCTTGTCGGGGCGGTAGGAGGGGATTACCTTTGCCGGGAAATCGGCCTGCTTGGCGATCTGTCCATGATAGGCCAGGTCGTCGGCAGGGTCGTCGGTTGTTCCCACCGCGTAGACCTTGAACTGCTTCATGATGCCCTTGACCGAAAGATTCTCGTTCTCCTTGAACTGTCGGTTGGCCTCATCATAGATTGCCTTTGCATTCTTGGTGTTCAGCACCTCATGGATGCCGAAGTAGCGCTGCAGCTCCAGATGAGTCCAGTGGTAGAGGGGATTGCCCAAGGCATGTTCCATGGTGGAAGCCCAAGCCATGAACTTGTCGAACGGGTCGGCATCCTTGCCGGTCACCAAGGCTTCGGGAGTCCCGTTGGCACGCATGGCTCTCCACTTATAGTGATCTCCTCCAAGCCAGGCATCGGTGATGGTGGTAAATCGCTTGTTGTTTGCGATCTCACTCGGATTGAGGTGACAATGGTAGTCAAAGATCATCTCATCCTTTGCATACTCATGGTAGAGAGTCTGGGCGGTTTTAGTCTGTAGTAAAAAGTGCTCGTCCATAAACTTTTTCATGATGATTCTCCTTATTGTGTGTCCTTAGAGGATGACCCCATCCTTGAACAGCGAAATTTCTGCGTACCCGTTTTCCTCATTCTTTGCCATAGCATCTCCACTTGCAACCCTCTGGATGAGAGAGAGGAAGTCGGAGAGGACTGTCTCATCGTCTTCCTGTAAAAGACGTCCGGCATCGAAATCGATCCAATTGGCCTTTTTTTCAGCAAGAGCACTGTTTGAAGAGATCTTGATGGTCGGTACCGGTGCCCCAAGCGGGGTTCCACGGCCGGTGGTGAAGAGAATGATATGGGCTCCGCAGGCGGTAAGAGCCGTAGTGGAGACAATGTCGTTGCCCGGACCGTTGAGCAGGTTGAGCCCCCGCTTCTTTATTCGGTCTCCATAACCAAGAACATCGGTGATCATCGCCTGACCGCCTTTCTGGATGCACCCGAGGCTCTTGTCCTCAAGGGTGGAGATACCGCCGGCCTTGTTGCCCGGGGAGGGATTCTCATACACCACCTGGTTGTGTTTGACAAAGTACTGCTTGAAGTCGTTGATCAGGTTGACGGTCTGGTTGTACACCTGCTCATCAACAGCGCGGTTCATCAACAGCTGTTCGGCTCCGAACATCTCGGGGACCTCGGTCAATATTCCGGTTCCACCCATGGCGGTGAGGGCATCGCAGAAACGGCCGACCAAGGGATTGGCGGTGATGCCGCTCAGCCCGTCGCTGCCGCCGCATTTGAAGCCGACGATGAGATTGTCCATACCGACATCCTCACGCGTGTCGCCCTTCATCGTCTCATACAGCTCGGTCAACAGTCGCTTGCTCTCGGCCAGTTCGTCACTGACATCCTGGGTGGTGAGAAACTTCACCCGATTTGCATCGACTTCGCCCACCAGGGCGCGGAAGGACTCGGGAGTATTGTTTTCACAGCCGAGGGAGAGCACCAGAACACCACCGGCGTTGGGGTGGTGGACAAGGTCGGAAAGAATGGTGCGTGTAGCTTCATGGTCGTCGCCGAGCTGGGAGCATCCATACGGGTGCGACCACACATGTATCCCATCATAAAAAGGGGCTTTCTTCAGATTGTCCTGGGCCCATGACACCAGGTTCTCGGCGATTTTATTGACACATCCGACGGTGGGGACGATCCAAAGTTCGTTGCGAATGCCGATTGCCCCGTTGCTTCTGCGGTACGCCTTGATGGTAGGAACCCGACCTTCCCATTCCTTGCTTCGCTGCTCGGCCTTGAGGGCGAACTGCTCGGATTGCATCTTGTCATAGACATACTCGGCACTCTCGCTGAGGGTGGTCTTGATGTTGGCGGCATGCACATGCTCACCACATGCGATATCGGTAACGGCATAACCGATCGGGGCGCCGTACTTGATCACCTTCTCCCCCTTCGCGATGGCTTTGAGGGCGAACTTGTGACCGGCGGGAATATCTGTTGCCACAGCTATCTGAAGGCCTGCAACCTCCACCACCTCCCCTTGGGAAAGGGGACGGATGGCAACTGCAACCGAATCCTCGGGATGGACCTTCAAAACGGTATAGGTCTGCATATATGCTCCTTATTTTTTTGTTAGAGAGAGGCAAGGGCCTCTTTCATGCCGACAGTCCAGATGGCCTCAAGGTTTGCGGCCACCGCCTGCTCGAGTCCATCGACCTTGGTCAGGTCCTGGGCCCACCAGGAGGTGTTGGACAGCACTGCTTTTGCAAGGCGTTGCGCTTTTACCTTCGGACTGCCTCCCTCGGCATAGAGAGAAGCGAAGACCTCAAGAATCTCAGGGCTGTCCTGGATCAGATACGTCTCGTCTCCCCTGCGTCCCTTGAGAGCCGAACCTTCATATTCGGTTCCTTCGTAGAAGCTGATCAGGGCGGAGAGGGAGAACACCAGAAGCTTGGGCAGCTTGCTGTTTTTTGCAACATACCCCAAGAGGGAAGGAAGGTTCCTGGTTTTGAACTTGGAAACCGAGTTCAGGGAGATGGAGAGCAACTGGTGGGGGTTGTACGGATTCTCAAAGCGCTCCAAAACATCGGCTGCATACGCCTCAAGCTCCTCTTTCGAGCCTTCCATCGAAGGGATGATCTCCTCGAAGATGCCCTTGTACATGAACGGGAAGAGAAGATTCTTGTCGGCTATGCAGTCCTGGACGGTCTCATGGCCCGTCTGATAGGCTGCAAGTACGCTCATGGTATGGGCTCCGTTGAGGATGCGGACCTTGCGTGTGCGGTAGAAGCTCATATCGTCGGTCCATACCACGTTCAGGCCTGCCTTATTGAACGGCAGCTCATCCTCGTGGAAGTTCTTGTGGCATTCGATGACCCACAGGTGGAAAATCTCGGCAGAGTCGAGCAGGTTGTCCTGATAGCCGAGCTTGGTGCAGATTGCCTCTGCTTCGGCTCTCGGGTAACCGGGAACGATGCGGTCGACCAGGGAGTTGCAGAAATCACAAGCTTCGTCGAGCCAGGTCATGAAGCCTGCCTCCAGGTTCCACTCCTGTGCATACTGTTTGACGATGCGCTTCAGATTGTCTCCGTTCTTGTCGATGAGCTCGCAGGGAATGACGATCAGGCCCTTGTCCGAAGCCCCGTTGAAAGCTTGGTAGCGTTTGTAGAGGAAGGCGCAGACCTTGGCTGGGAAGGAGACCTGGATTTGGTCGGTCAGCTTGTCACCGCCGTGGTAGCTGATACCGGCCTCGGTGGTGTTGGAGACGATGAAGCGCAGGTCCTCACTGGATGCGAGCTTTATATACTCCTGGTAATCGTCGGTCTTGTACGGATTGAGGCAGCGGCTGACGCTGTTGATCGTTCGGTACTCCTCGACGGTTTTCTTGTTCTGCACACCCCTGAGGACGGTGGTGTACAAGCCCTTCTGGGCGTTGATCATATCGCTCAGGCCCCGGTCCAAGGGCTGGACGAGGACTACATTGCCGTTGAAATCGGTCTTCTCGTTGAGAATGTCGATCATCCAATCGACGAACGCTCGGAGGAAGTTCCCCTCTCCGAACTGAAGAACCTTCTCTTTTCTCTGTACAGTCTGGTGAACATCGGTGATTGATTGCATGGTCTATACTCCTTGTTGCTTTGTTGTATCAGGTGGGTTTTTTTCTTCCATACAGGACATATGCCATGACAGCACAGGTGCTCTGTTGGAATACAATGCCAAAAATTACAGGAAGTGCGGTTTCAGG
>VSSQ01000695.1_pt1 | contig 17911 bp, 12 predicted proteins | sample 4763081 | NCBI WGS metagenome assembly VSSQ01 (sample SAMN12137344, study PRJNA551015) | bioreactor metagenome | isolation source: SDC9 anaerobic chlorinated ethene degrading culture | place: USA: Knoxville, Tennesee | collected 2015-01-01
CTCCGCATCCTGACCGTCGTCGATACCCACTCCAGGCTGTGTCCGGCCGCCGATCCCCGCTTCGCCTACCGCGGCGAGGATGTCGTGCGGACCCTGGAACGTGTCTGTGCCAAGGTCGGCTATCCGAAGACGATCCGGGTCGACAACGGCTGCGAGTTCATCTCGCGCGATCTCAATCTCGGGGCCTATGCCAACGACGTCACGCTAGACTTCTCCCGACCTGGCAAGCCCACCGACAACGGCTTCATCGAGGCGTTCAATTCGAAGCTCCGGGCGGAATGCCTGAACGCGCATTGGTTCATGAGCCTTGCCGACGCCCGAGAAAAACTGGAGGATTGGCGTAGGGACTACAACGAGGTCAGACCCCACAGCGCGATCGGATACAACGTCCCGATCGCCTTGCATTATCCTGATGGCGCAGCCAGCCCGTCATCCTGAGGCAGCCGGAAAATTCCAGCTTCCGGCGATCCAAGGTTGGGGAGCCGAGCACCGTCCGTGCGACGCACGGCCGGGCATCCGCAGGACTCGGTGAGAGCAGTTCTTCGACCAATGCTCTGCACTTCTGGCAGCCGGTCGTCGTGGCGCGAAGAACTTCTGTCGGATGGTGGCGCGACATGACCACCGCAGCAAGTAGCAAAAGGCGGCCGACCATATTGAACGTTACGGACGCTCCCCGCGCTGCACCGAACACAATGACCGCTATGTACCTCCGTCGAGAATGCTTCGACAGCAGCCGGGAGCGCTCAGATGGTCAGACGGGCCAGGACCGCCTCGACATCATCGAGGAATGCCGTCCAGTCCCCCTTTTCGTCGATACCGTTCATTCGCATGAGGAAGAGCCCCTCCACTGCCAGAAAGGCGACGCGCGCGGTCTGGGCTGCGGCCGAGTTGCCGTCGAGCCGGTGAAAGATGCCGCGATACCAGTTGCGCGTCTCGCGTCGGTTGACCGGGTCTTCCAGATAGCTGACCAGCAGCCCCGCCATCTTGGCATTCATCGCCTGCTGCGAGGCCCGGGTCGCCGCGATGTAACGCCGGACAAATGCCACGGGATCGACGTTTTCCTCGGCCCCCATCACGGCATCGAACTGGCTGGTCCAGCGCTCGACCAGAGCGCGCACCAGATCATCCTTGCTGGCAAAAGAATATTGCACCCCGCCCTTCGAGATCCCCGCCGCTTGCGCCAGCGCCCCGATGGTCAGTGCCGCGCCGCCGCCGGTGCGCACGATCTCCTCGGCCACATCCAGCAATCTGTCGCGGGTGATCGTCGGCTTCCGGCCCATTGGTCTTTTCGTCCATGAGTTCTCTATTGAATTCCATACGTATGTATTTATTTGAGGGGACGCAACAGGTCTATACAGGTGCCCGATGCCCACTCGCCCCCTCGATCCGAAACGCTGGCTGGTGCTGATCGCCGTGATGCTGGCCTTCCTGCCGGTGGTGCTGGACATGACGATCCTGCATGTGGCGGTGCCGACGCTGACCCAGGCCCTTGCGGCGTCGAATACCCAAGTGCTGTGGATCATCGACATCTATCCGCTGCTGATGGCCGGACTTCTGGTGCCGATGGGCACCCTGGCCGACCGGGTCGGCAACCGGCGCATCCTGCTGACCGGGCTGACGGTTTTCGGGCTGGCCTCGGCGCTGGCGGCCTTTGCGCCCTCTGCGCCGATGCTGATCGCGGCGCGGATGCTGCTGGCGCTTGGCGGGGCGATGATCATGCCCTGCGTTCTTGGCATCATCCGCCGCACCTTCGAGGACCCGGCCGAGCGCGGCCTTGCACTGGGGCTGTGGGGCACGGTGGGCGCGGCGGGTGCGGCGGTGGGGCCGCTGATCGGCGGGGCTCTTCTGGGGCACTTCTGGTGGGGGTCGGTCTTCCTGGTCAATGTTCCGGTGATGCTGATCGTGCTGCCCACCTGCTGGCTGCTGCTGCCCCGGCGCGAGGAGATCAGCCCCGGCCATTGGGCCATCGGCCAGGCGCTGCTGCTGATCCTTGGCATGATCGCCACCGTCTATGCGATCAAGGCGGGGTTTGGCGCGAAACAGCCGTTGCCGGTCGTCCTGCTGGTCCTGGCTCTCGGCGCGGTGCTCCTGTCGATTTTTGTCCGCCTGCAGTTGCGCAGCCCTGAACCGATGCTGGATCTGTCGCTGTTTTCGCGCCCGGCGATCGTGGCGGGGATCATCATGGCGGTCGTGGCCAGCGGCTCGCTGGCAGGGGTGGAACTGACCCTGGCGCAGGAGCTGCAATATGTGCTGGACAAGACGCCGCTGCAGGCCGGGCTGTTCATGATCCCGATCATGGCGGCGGCAGCGCTCGGGGGACCCGTTGCCGGCTGGTTGTCGGGGCGCTTCGGGCTGCGGCCGGTGGCCTGCCTGTCGCTGGCGGTCTCGGCAGGGGCGCTTGCGGGCCTTGCCGTCACGGATTTCCGCGCCCCCGGGCTGATCGTGCCGGTGCTGCTGGCGGTGCTCGGTCTTGCCCTGAGCATCGGCCTCACCGCCTCGTCGATCGCGATCATGGGCGCCGCCGACGCCAGCGAGGCGGGGGCGGCGGGATCGCTCGAGGCAACGGGGTATGAACTGGGCAGCGGTCTGGGGATCACCCTGTTCGGCGTCTTCATGTCGGTGGTTTTCGAACGCCATCTGGTGCTGCCCGAGGGAGTTCCCGAGGCGCTGGCCGATCAGGCGTCGCGCTCGATCGGGGATGTCTATATCGCCGCCCAGCACCTCGGCCCCGGCCCGGGGGCGGCGGTGATCTCCGCCGGCAAGGCCGCGTTTTCCGCGACCCATTCGGTGCTGCTGACCACCGCGGCCCTCTTGATGAGCCTGCTGACGGTTCTGGTGCTCTTCCTGCTGTCGCGGGCGCGCTCAAAGGCCGCCGGCCAGCCCTGAACGCTTCTCGCCTGCGGTCACGTGCCGGCGAGAAGCCCGGCATAGACACCACCCCGTGCGGCCAGCGCCGCATGGGTGCCGGTCTCGACCACCCGCCCGTGCTGCATGACCACGATCAGATCGGCATCGCGGATGGTCGAGAGCCGGTGCGCGATGGTGATGGTGGTGCGGCCCTTCGACAGCCCCTCCAGCGCCTGCGACATCGCGCGCTCGGTCCTTGTGTCGAGTGCGCTTGTCGCCTCGTCGAGAAGCAGGATCGGCGGATCACGCAGGATTGTGCGGGCCAGCGCCAGCCGTTGTTTCTCACCGCCCGAGAACCTGAATCCGCCCTCGCCGACCAGAGTGTCATATCCCTTGGGCAGGGCAACGATATGATCGTGGATCTGCGCCACCTTCGCGGCCGCGATCATCTCGGCTCCGGTCGCCTCGGGCCGGGCAAAGCGCAGGTTCTCGGCCACCGATGCATGGAGCAGATAAGGTTCCTGCGACACCACACCCAGCATCTGCGACAGCGTCGCAAGGCTCAGATCGCGCAGGTCCACCCCGTCAAACCGGATCGCGCCCGCCTCGACATCGTAAAGCCGCGCCAGAAGGTAGCCGAGCGTCGTCTTGCCCGAGCCTGTCGGGCCGACAATCGCGACATGGCTGCCGGCGGGGATGGTCAGGCTGACATCATTCACCGCCGGGCCGCGCCCGTCGGCATAGGCAAAGCTGACATGATCGAGCTGCACCGCACCGCGCATCTCGGAGCGCGGGATCGTGACCGGGGCCGTGCGCTCGGTGATCTCGACCGGCTTGTCGAGATAGTCGAAGATGCGGGCAAAGAGGGCGCGGGTCTTGCGGGTGTCGCGGCCGATCTCAAGGAGCTGCTCGAACGGCCACAGCAGCTGTTCCTGAAGCGCGATCATCGCCACAAGCGTGCCGATGCTGGCCGCGGTCCCGCTGTGCATCAGCAAACCGCCCGCAAGCAGCGTCAGCGCGGGCAGCGTGGCCAGCGCGAAGCCGATCAGCGACCACTGCCATTCGCCCGCCGTATGCGACCGGACCTCCAGCTGCGCCAGATCGCGAGAGATGCGGGCAAAGCGCTGCGTCAGCCAGGGGCCGCGCCCCATGGTGCGGGCCAGGATGATGCCGGGGGCCGACAGCGTTTCCTGCACCGCGGCGGACATGTCGGCGGCACGCGCCTGCTGCTGAAAGGTCAGCGCCTCGCGCAGCCTGGCAACCCGGGCGCTGATCAGCACGGTCATCGGCACGATCAGCAGAACGAACAGGGCCAGCCTCCAGTCCAGAAGAATGATCGCCACCGCTGTCATCGCGACCGCGCTGAGCGAGCGGCCGAGCTCGTTCGCAGTATCGGTCATCAGCGATTGCAACCCGGCAATGTCGCCCGCGATCCGCGACTGCACCTCGCCGCTGCGGGTACCAGTGAAGAACCGCAGCGACAGCGTCTGCAGATGCGCATAGAGCCGGACCCGCAGGTCATGCAGGATTGCCTGTCCGATGCGGGCACTCATCACGATCTGCAGCGCGCCGATCCCGGCCGAGGCCAGCGCCGCCGCGATCATCCCGCCCGCCAGCCAGACCAGCAGCGAAAGGTCCTGCTGCGGCAAGGCGATGTCGATGATCGCGCGCAGCAGGAACGGCCCGGCAAGCCCGATGGCCGAGGCCAGGATCATCAGCCCCCCCACCGCCGCGATCCGCGCCCGGTAAGGGGCGAAGAGCCGCAAGACGCGCCGCATCGACACATGCCGCGCGGCCAGATCATCATAGTCGTCGGGATCGTCAGTCATCGGTCATTTCCGCAGATGGGGGCCGTTTCGGCAGACGGATTTCCACGCTCAGGCCCGGAGCGGGGCGCGGCAGGATCCGCGCCTCGCCGCCATGGGCGCGGGCGATGGCGCGCACGATGGGCAGGCCGAGGCCCGAGCCGCCAAGGCTGCGCCCGCGCGAGGCCTCGGCCCGCCAGAACCGGTCGAAGGCACGTGCCTGATCTTCCGCGCACAGGCCCGGTCCGGTATCGCAACAGCGAAAGATCACCTCATCGCCTTCGGCCCGGGTCTCGACATGGACCTGGCTTTGCGGCGCATAGCAACGGCAGTTTTCCAGCACCGCGACACAGGCCTGACGCAGCCGCGTCCGGTCGGCCACGATCCGGGCCGGAGCGAGCGCGCGGGTCAGCGTGATGCCCGCCGCGGTCAGCTCCGCCTCGAGCCCGTTCAGCGCGGCGCCGACCTCCTCGGCCAGATCGAAGCTGTCATAGCTCAGCTCCAGCTGGCCTGCGTTGCTGAGCGCCAGCGTGCGCAGTTCCTCGACGATGGCCGAGAGCTGATCGACATGCGCGATCAGCCGCGCATAAAGCTGTGGCGTCGGATCGAAGACGCCGTCCGACAACCCCTGCAAGCGGCCGCGCAAGATGGTCAGCGGGGTGCGCAACTCATGCGCGATGGCCGAGTTGGAATAGGCAAGCTCGGCCTCGGCGCGTTCCAGACGCTCGGCCATCCCGTTGAAATCCGCAAGCAGATCCGCGGCTTCGCGGAAGCTGCCCGCCGGCAGGGCGGCACGGGCGGAAAAATCGCCGGTCGCGATCCGCCGCGCGGCCCCTGCAACCGATTTCAGCGGCTCGACGATGCGCCGCGCCAGCCGCCAGCCGATCCCTGAGGCCGTCAAAAGGCCGAAGGCGAGCACCATCAGCACCATGACGGTATCCGCCGTGCGCCAGCCGGCATATCCCTCGGGCTCGGGATAGAGCCATTCGTAGATGAAGAGGAAATAGGCCATCAGCCCCAGATAGACGATCAGCGCCGCGATCAGCGTCAATGCGATCATCGTTCTGGAAATGCGCGCGTTCAGGTTAGCGGACATCGGGCGCATCCAGTCGGTAGCCGATCCCGCGCACGCCTTCGAGCATGCCCACGCCGCCCGCGGCCGCCAGCTTGCGGCGCAGATTGCTGACATGGCTGTCAACGGTGCGGTCCAGCGCAGAGCCCTCGGGCAGACAGGCATCCACCAGATCGCCCCGGCTGAAGGCCCGCCCCGGAAACCGCGCCATATGGGCGAGGATGCGGTATTCCGTGGGGGTCAGATCCAGCGTGACCGGCCCGGCTTCGCCGTCGAGCACGGCGCGATAGGCCTCAGGATCAACCGTCAGGGGGCCCACGCGCAACAGGTGATCGGGGCCATGCCCCCTCGTGCGGCGCAGCACGGCGCGGGCGCGCGCCACCACCTCGAGCGGGTTGAAGGGCTTGACGACATAGTCATCGGCGCCGATCCGCAGGGCCTGCAACTTGTCGAGGTCCTCGGCCAGAGCGGTGACCATGATCACCGGAGTCTCGCCGCGGCGCCGGATCGCGGCCAGAACCTCATAGCCGTCCTGCCCGGGCAGCTTGATGTCCAGCACCACCAGATCCGGGCGCAGGCGCTGGTGATGGGCGAGGCCTGTCGTGCCATCGCGAGCGCAGATCACGCGGAAGCCCTCGCGTGCGAAGTAGCTTTCGAGAATTTCGGCAATCTCGGGCTCGTCCTCGACGATCAGGATCAGGGCATCGGTCATGGCGCGGCCTCTCGCGTCTTGTCTGGCATCGCCCGCCGTGTCAGGCGGCTGACCGTGACATAAAACACCGGCACGAAGAAAACTGCCAGCACCGTGGCCGAGACCATCCCCCCGAAGACGCCGGTGCCAATCGCATTCTGGATCTCGGATGCGGCCCCCCGTGCCAGCATCAACGGTACGACGCCCAGAACGAAGGCAAGCGAGGTCATCAGGATCGGCCGCAGGCGCAGGCGCGCAGCCTGCATGATCGCGCGATGAAGCCCCGTGCCCCCGGCGCGCAGGTGGCGGGCGTATTCGACCATCAGGATCGCGTTCTTGGCCGACAGTCCGATGATGGTGACAAGGCCGACCTTGAAGAACACGTCATTGTCCGTGCCGCGCAGCAGCACGGCGGTCACCGCCCCCAGAACCCCCAGAGGCACCACCAGCATCACCGCGAAGGGGATCGACCAGCTTTCGTAAAGCGCCGCCAGCACGAGGAACACGACCAGCATCGAGGCCGCCAGAAGCATCGGCGCCTGATTGGCCGACTGCTGTTCCTGCAGCGATTGCCCGGTCCATTCCACCGCAAAGCCCTGCGGCAGCTGTTTTGCCAGCCGCTCCATCTCGGCCATGGCAAGCCCGCTCGACACACCGCTTGCCGCCTCGCCCGAGATGCGCGCCGCCGGATAGCCGTTGTAGCGGTCCAGTTGCAGCGGAGTGCTTTCCCAGACCGGGGTCACCACTTCGGACAGGGGGACCATGCCGCCGTCCAGATTGCGCAGTTCCAGCCGCAGCACGTCTTCGACATGCATCCGGGCCGGTGCATCCGCCTGCACGATCACCTGTTGCATGCGCCCCTGATTGGGGAAGTCGTTCACATAGGTTGATCCGATGGCGGTCCCTATCGTCTCGCTGATCGTGTCGAACCGGAGCCCGAGGGCCTGGGCCTTCTGCCGGTCGATCTTCAGCGCGATGCTCATGCCGTCGGGCAGGCCCTCGCTCATCACCCCGCTGAGCAACGGGCTCGCCGCCGCCAGGGCGAGCAGCTGGTCTTCTGCCGCCCTCAGGGCGGCGGGGCCGGCATTGGCGCGATCCTCCAGCCGCAGCGAAAAACCCGAGGTGGTGCCCAATGCTTCGATCGCCGGGGGTTTCATGATCATCGCGATGCCTTCGGGGATATCGGCCATTGCGGCTTCGGCGGCGGCGATCTCCTCATCCACGCTTGTCTTGCGCTGGCCCCAGTCCTTCATGCTGGTAAAGGCCTGCGCCGCATTCGGGCCCGAGCCAGAGAAGCCGAAGCCGAGGATCACGGTGTTCTCGGTGATGTCCGGGCGGGTCGCAGTATGGGCCTCATAGGCGGCGATCACGGCGCGGGTGCGCTCTGCGGTGGCGCCGGCGGGCAGTTCGAACATGGCCATGAAACTGCCCTGATCCTCTTCCGGGACGAACGAGGTCGGAATGCGCATGTAGCCAAATGCCATGCCACCGATCAGCGCGACATAGAGCACCAGCATCCGCCCGCCACGCCGCAGCGTCAGGCCGACCCAACCGGTATAGCGCCGGGTCAGCGCGTCAAAGCGGCGGTTGAACCAGCGGAAGAAGCCGCGAGCCTCGCCATGTCCGCTGACGGGTTTCAGCAATGTGGCGCAAAGCGCCGGGGTCAGCGTCAGGGCCAGGAAGGCAGAGAACAGGATCGACACGGCCATCGACAGCGTGAACTGGCGATAGATCGCGCCGACCGATCCGCCGGCCAGCCCCATCGGAATGAAGACGGCGGCCAGAACCAGCGTGATGCCGACGATGGCGCCCGAGATCTCGCGCATCGCCTGCTGCGTCGCAGCCCGGGGCGAAAGGCCCTGCCGCGCCATGATACGTTCGACATTCTCGACCACGACGATGGCGTCATCGACGATGATGCCGATCGCCAGCACCATACCGAACATCGTCAGCACATTGATCGAATAGCCCGCGAGCCACATCACCGCGAAGGTGCCCAAAAGCGCGATCGGCGCAACGATGATCGGGATCAGCGTGTAGCGCAGCTTTTGCAAGAACAGCAGGATCACCAGAAAGACCAGAACCATCGCCTCGATCAGCGTCTGGATCACCTTGTTGATCGACACCTTTACGAAGGGCGCGGTGTTGTAGGAGATCGAGACCTCGATATCTTCGGGCATGGCAAGGCGCAGCTCGTCCAGCCGCTTTTCGATCGCGGCGGAGGTGCGAACGGCATTGGCGCCGGGCGACATCTGGATCGCGGCGGCCGCCGCCCCCTTGCCGTTGCTGCTGACGCTGAAGGCCATGGTCTGCGCGCCAAGCTCCAGCCGCGCGACATCGCCCAGCACAAGGCGCGCGCCGTCGGTATTGGCGCGCAGCGGGATCGCGGCAAAGGCTTCGGGCGAGGTCAGCTGTCCGCGGATGGTCAGCGGCGTCGAGACGCGGGTGCCCGGAACCGTCGGCTCGTCGCCCACCCGGCCGGGTGCAGCCGCCGCGTTTTCGCGCGCGACGGCCTCGGTCACGTCGCTCATCGTCAGGCCATAAGCGGAAAGCCTTGCCGGATCGACCCAGATCCGCATCGCGCGTTCCGAACCGAATTGCTGCACGCGCCCGACACCGGGGACACGTTTGAGTTCTTCGGCCAGGTTGCGGGTCAGATACTCGCCAAGGCTCAGCTCATCGGTCGCACCGCTGCGCGATCTGAGCGTGATGACCATCAGAAAGCCCGACTCCGCCGCCTCGACCCCGATGCCAGCACGGCGCACGGCGTCGGGCAGCAGCGCCTCGACGTTCTTCAGGCGGTTTTGCACCTCCACCTGGGCCATCTCGGCGTTTGTTCCGGGTTTGAAGGTGACCGAGGCAGTCGCGCCGCCGGTCGAATCCACGCTGGACTCGGAATACAGCACGTTCCTGACGCCGGAGAGTTCCTTCTCGATCGGGCGGACCACGCCGTCGCTAACGGTTTGCGCGTCGGCTCCGGCATAGGTGGTGAAGATGCTCACGCTCGGCGGCGCGAGATCGGGGAACCGCGCGACCGGCAGGCGCGGGATCGCGACGATCCCGGCCAGCGCGATGAAGACGGCGATCACCCAGGCGAAAACCGGGCGGAGGATGAAGAACTGCGGCATTGCACTCGCCTTTCAGAACTGCGGATCTGACGGCGGAGCGTCGGCGGCAAGAGGGGTGATCGCGGTCACGGCCCCCTCAGGCACGCGATCCTGCCCGCGGATCGCCACGACCTCCCCGGGCATCAGGCCCGAGGCGACGATGATGCGGTTGCCGATGCGTTCGCCCAGACGCACGTCGCGGCGCATGGCCTCGCCCTTCGGCGAGACGACGACAAGCTGTGCCCCGCCGCCTGCGGTGCGCAAGACCGCGTCCTCGGGCACCAGCAGCGCATCAGGAAGGATCCCGCGCGGCAGCCTTGCGCGCACGAACATGCCGGGCAGCAGGGCAAGGTCGGGGTTTGCGACCTCGATGCGGACGCTGACATATCCCGTTCCCGGATCGACGATCACGTCCGAGAATTTGAGTACGCCCGTCAGGGGCGCCGATCCGTTCCGATCCGCCAGAATCCGCACCGGCCCCAACCCGTCCTCGGCGGCGCTCAGGATGGCATCCAGTTCCTCGGCGGGCAGGCGCAGGTCGACAAAGACCTTCTCGAGATCCTGCAGCACCGCCAGCGGTTTTTCGCTGCCGGGGGAGGCGAGCGCACCGACATCGGCAAGCCCGGCCGCGACATAACCATCGATCGGCGCGCGCAGGGTGGCAAAATCCAGATCCAGCCGCTTGCGCTCGACCGCGGCGCGGGCTTCTGTAACGCCCGCCGTCGCAAGCTCCAGATCGTTGCGGGCGGTATCGTCGCGGGCTCGGCTGATGGCGTTCATGGCGAGCAGTGCATCCGTGCGTTCGGCACTGCGGCGGGCATGGGCCGCCGTTGCCTCGGCACGTTTCAGCGCGGCTTCCGCCATGACGAGATCGGCCTTCATCGGCGCCGGATCGATGCGGAACAGAACCTCGCCGGCCGAGATCCGGGAACCCTCTTCCACGTGCCTTTCCTGAATCAAGCCGCTGATCTGTGGCCGGATCTCGACCCGCCGAAAGGCCGCGACCCGGCCGGAATAATCGGAATAGAGGGTGATCCGCTCGGGCTGAACCGTTTCGACCGTCAGCTGGACGGCCCTCTCCGCCCCGATCGCATCCGCCAAGACAGCATCCGGACGATCGGCAAGGTGGACCAAGGGATAGGTTCCGGCCATCAGGCCAAGGAACGAAAGGATCAAGATGTTGCGGCGTGCCATATTGCATCCCATCGGTGTCGCGCCGACGGCAATTGCCATCGCCGGATGGACGAACTGCTGAGGTTTCATGGAGGTAGTGTGGAGATTGCATTGGCGCGGCCGTCGCGGCACACACTCGGCCCGTCGGGCCATGATCGGGCGGCCTCTCCTCCGCGGCGCCCCGTCAGAGGTGCCGGGCGCTACCGCCCCAATATAATGCGAACGCCCATCGCCGTCCGCGACAGTTGGAAAGGATCGGCAGGTGCGGCGACAGCGTGCATCATCAAGATACTGCTCCAAAGTTTGTGCAGAGTGCTGATGCAGCACCATGCAGGAGAGGCAGCTTCGAGAGAAGCGGCGGTTCGGCATTCTGTCTTGTTGAAGGTCCGAAATGGGCCGTCCGCAACTGGCTTGCCAGCCTCAATGTTGTGGCGCGACGGTGTGCCCATGCCTGTGCTTGGGCGAACGCGCTGATGGCTCTTGGTGTGGTGGACGGACCGGCGTAGACAGGCGCGATCCGGGCGCCTATCTTCCCCCCATGCTGCGCCGCGTCTTCGCCCTGCTGACGATCCTTTGCCTGGCCATCGCGCCGGGCCTGGCCGCGACACATGCGGCTGAGATGGCCTTGGACGGGGCCGTCATGGATCAAGCTTCGGAGCAGGATGGGGCCATGACCCATCACGGCGACGACGGGGCCGGCGCCTGCCATGACCGCGGCGATTGCCCGAAGAATGCCGCGCTCTGCGCCTGGGCCTGCGCCGGGATCATCGCGGTTGCGCCGCAACCCGTGGCCTCCGGCGCGGCAGACCTGCCGCGCATGACCTGGGCCGTGCCGGGCGATCTGTTCTCGGCCGGGCTGAAACCCGCGCCGACCGACCGGCCACCCAACTCCACCCTCCTCTGACATCGGCGCCGCGCCTGACGCGGCTTCCTTGGATTCAGACCGGGGCCGCGGCCCCATCGGAGACGGACATGACCAGATTCACCCGACGCGGCCTGATGGCTGCAAGCGCTGCCGCATCAGCGGCGGCACTGATGCCGCGCATCGGCGCGGCACAACCCTCTGCCCTGGCGCTGCGCGCGACCAGCCGGGGGCTCGATGTCGACGGCAAGGCTGCCAGCGCCTGGGGCCTCGCCGGCCCCTCGGGCTCCGGGCTGGTGCTGGACCCCGGCCAGCGCTTCCGCGTCGATCTGACCAACGACCTGCCCGAGCCGACGCTGATCCACTGGCACGGCCAGATCCCGCCCAACGATCAGGACGGCGTGCCCGACCTGCCGCGGCCGAAACTGCAGCCCGGCGAGAGCCGCAGCTACGATTATGCGCCGATCCCCGGCACCTATTGGATGCACGCCCATATCCCCCTGCAGGAGATGCGTCTTCTCGCCGCGCCGCTGATCGTCCGCGCGCCCGGGGATGCTGACGCCGACCGGCAGGAGGTGGTGCTGTTCCTGCACGATTTCTCGTTCAAATCGCCCGAGGAGGTGATGGCCGAGATCACCGGCGGCGCGGGCGGCCATGGTGGCATGGATCACGGCGCGATGCCGAAGGAGGGCTCGGGCGGGATGCCCGGCATGGATCATGGCGGTATGGGCATGGACGAGGCGATGCCCGGCGTGTCTGGTATGTCTGGTATGTCTGGTATGTCTGGTATGTCTGGTATGGCCATGGACCTGAACGACTACGACTGGGACGCCTATCTGGCCAATGACCGCACCCTTTCGGACCCCGAGGTAGTGCCGGTGGAAAAGGGCGGGCGGGTCAAGCTGCGGGTGATCAATGCCGCGGCGGCGACCGTGTTCTGGATCGACACCGGCGGGGTTCCGGCTCGGCTGGTCGCGGTCGACGGCCAGCCGGTGCAGCCCGTCGCCGGCAGCCGCTTCGGCCTGGCCATGGCGCAGCGGCTGGATCTTGAGCTGGACCTGACGGGCAGCGGCGCCTGGCCGATCCTCGCCCTGCGCGAAGGCGCGCGGGAACGCACCGGCCTGATCCTCGCCATGCCCGGCGCCGATGTGCCGAAGCTCTCGCCCCAGGCCGAGGTGGCCGCCCCGGCCTTCGACACCGATCTGGCGCAGGAATCCGGCCTTGTCGCGCAAGAGCCCCTGGTCGAACGTGCGCCTGACCGCAGCCATATGGTCATGCTGGCGGGCGGGATGCAGCCCTATCGCTGGACGATCGACGGCCGGACCCGGGCCGACCATCTGCCCTTGACCGCGCGCGCGGGCGAACGGGTGGAGATCATGTTCCACAACATGTCGATGATGTCCCATCCGATGCATCTGCACGGCCATACCTTCCAGGTGGTCGGCCTCAATGGCCGGCGCATCGCCGGCGCGCGGCGCGATACCGTTCTGGTACCGCCGATGTCGATGGTGACGATCGCGCTCGACGCCGGCCAGGCCGCGTGCTGGATGCTGCATTGCCACCACATGCCGCATCTGGAAACCGGCATGATGACCGAATTCGCCGTCTCCTGACCCTGCCTCCGGGCCTCCCCCCGGGGGCGCCCACCTGTCCCCTTTGCCAGAGGCTTCTCATCATGGACCACGACCACCACCATTCCCACGCCGCCCCGCCCGAGGGCGCCCCCAGTGCCAAGGATCCGGTCTGCGGCATGACCGTCGCGATCACGCCCGAGACCCGCCACGAAGACTGGCAGGGCCAGCGCTTCCATTTCTGTTCCGACAAATGTCAGACGAGGTTCCGCGAGGACCCGTTCTTCTATGCCGCCGGCCGCGCCGGGGCCGCGCCGCCGGCGCCGAAGGCCACGCAATGGACCTGCCCGATGCATCCGCAGATCCTGCGCGACGGGCCCGGCGCCTGCCCGATCTGCGGCATGGCGCTGGAGCCCGTTCTGCCGACCGAAGGCGACAGCCCCGAGCTGAAGGACTTCACCCGCCGGATGTGGATCAGCGCCGGTGCCGCCCTGCCGCTGGTGGTGCTGACCATGGGCGAGCTGGTCGGCCTGCCCTTCCGCGACTGGGTCGGCCCCGCCCGCGCCCCCTGGATCGAGCTGATCCTGGCCACGCCCATCGTGCTCTGGGCAGCGCTGCCCTTCTTTCGGCGCAGCTGGGAGTCGATCCTGAACCGCTCGCCCAACATGTGGACGCTGATCTCGCTGGGCGTGGGCGCCGCCTATCTCTATTCCCTTCTCGCCACTCTGGCGCCCGGCCTCTTCCCCGAGGCCTACCGGATGGGTGAGGGCGTCGGCACCTATTTCGAGGCCTCGGTGGTGATCGTCGCTCTGGTCTTCCTGGGCCAGGTGCTGGAGCTCCGCGCGCGCGAGCGCACCGGCGATGCGATCCGGGCGCTGCTGGACCTTGCGCCCAAGACCGCCCGCCGCGTCCTGCCGGACGGCAGCGAATATGACGTGCCGCTGGCCAATATCCTGGCCGGAGACCTGCTGAGGGTGCGGCCCGGCGATGCCGTCCCGGTGGATGCCGAGGTCGTCGAGGGCAGTTCCGCTGTCGACGAAAGCATGATCACGGGCGAGCCGCTGCCGGTCGAGAAATCTCCGGGCGATGCCGTCACCGGCGGCACGATCAACCGCAACGGCAGCCTCGTGATCCGCGCGAGCCGGGTCGGCGCCGATACCGTGCTGGCGCAGATCGTCGACATGGTCGCCTCGGCCCGCCGCTCGCGCGCGCCGATCCAGGGCCTGGCCGACCGTGTCTCGGCCGTCTTCGTGCCCACGGTGGTGGCGGTGGCGGTGCTGGCCTTTGCCGGCTGGCTGATCTGGGGGCCGCAGCCGGCGCTGATCTCCGCCATGGCGGCGGCGGTCTCGGTCCTGATCATCGCCTGCCCCTGCGCATTGGGCCTGGCGACGCCGATCTCGATCACCACGGCGGCGGGGCGCGGGGCGCAGGCCGGTGTCCTGGTCAAGGATGCCGAGGCGCTGGAGCGGATGGCCGCCGTCACCACGCTGATCGTCGACAAGACCGGCACGCTGACCGAGGGCCGGCCGAAGCTGACCGACGCGATCGCGCTGGCCGACCTGCCGGAGGACGAGCTTCTGGCCGTGGCCGCCGCGTTGGAACGCGGCTCCGAGCATCCCCTGGCCGAGGCGATCGTCGCCGGGGCCGAGGCGCGCGGCGTGGCGCGGCTGGAGATTGCCGGGTTCGAGGCGATCACCGGCAAGGGCGTGCGCGGCCGGGTCGGCGCCCGCGCCGTGGCCTTGGGCAATGCGGCGATGATGCGCGAGATCGGGCTCGACCCCGATGCCGCCGAAGCCCGCGCCGATGCGCTCGGGGCCGAGGGGCGGACGGCGATGTTCGTGGCGGTCGATGGCGCGCTGGCCGGGATCGTCGCCGTCGCCGACCCGATCAAGGCCACGACCGAGCAGGCGATCCGCGAATTGCATGCCCTGGGCCTGAAGGTGATCATGGCCACCGGCGACAACCGGAGAACCGCCAAGGCGGTGGCGGCACGGCTGGGCATCGACGAGATCCGCGCCGGCGTCCTGCCCGAGGACAAGAAGGCCCTGATCGACGCGCTGCGTGACAACGGCGCGGTGGTGGCCATGGCCGGCGACGGGGTGAACGACGCCCCAGCCCTGGCCGCGGCCGATGTGGGTATCGCCATGGGCACCGGCGCCGATGTTGCGGTGGAAAGCGCCGGGATCACGCTTCTGGGCGGCGACCTCATGGGCGTGGTCCGCGGCCGCAGGCTGGCCGAGGCGACCCTACGCAACATCCGCCAGAACCTGTTCTTCGCCTTCGCCTATAACGCCGCGGGCATCCCCGTGGCGGCGGGCCTGCTCTATCCGCTGACCGGCACGCTGCTTTCGCCGATGATCGCGGCGGCGGCGATGAGCCTCTCTTCGGTCTCGGTCATCGCCAATGCCCTGCGCCTGCGGCGGATCCAGCTGTGACGAGGCGGTCCCTCTTGCGCTCGGGGGTGTCCTCCGAGCGCAGGAGGGACCGCCTCGTGTGGCGCGAGATCGGACATACGCGACAAAAAGAATACAAATGCCGGCTTTGCGGAACTCACCGCAGCGCAAGATCGAGCCGGGAATGTCGGCTATAGGTCGGGGGCTTAGCCTTGGTCTGGCAGCAAGGCGTGCCCACGACGCTACAGCGCTGCGGCTGGCCGCTCCGAGCCCTTCGGGGGCATTCGGATATTGTCGTCATAGCCGATGAACCTGCGATTCAGCTGCAATCGGTTTGAACGCCCCCTAGAGCACCTTTCTGCGGATCGTCGCCATCAGCCACAAGGGACCATATCCTCCTTGCACGTCGTGAGGCCTGCGGAGAGCAAAACAACGAGATTGAATAACCCAGATCGATAGCCGTTTCCCTGATGGTCAGCCTGCCGGCGGCGACATCGGCCTCGACCAGAGATTCCGGCAGCACGCCACGCCCTGTTCCCGCGATGCACTGTGCTCTTATGTCGGCAGCCATGCCATGGGGAACCTCAACAGTGACTGGAAGCCCTTCGCGGCAGGCATGCCAGATCTGCCCGATATAGGTCAGAGGATGCGAGACATGGAGCGGCATTTCAGTGTCCAGCGCATCGGGAGGCTCAATGACCACCAGCCTGTCGGCCGCGATATCGGCAGGCTGGAACACCGAGAACGCCTCATCAATCGGAACGCGCGGGTGTCGTGTCACAATGGCAAGATCAATCTCCGACCGCGCCAACATGCGTGCCGCCATGTCGTGATTGGCGATCCTTGGCGCAAAATGCATGCCGGACAATCGCCGCGACAGCCACGCCTTGAACTGCGGGAAGATCGCCACCGTCGCGCTGTGCGGCATGACGATGGTGATCCCGCCCTCGCTCGGGCTCCAGGGCGCAGAGGCACCTTTGAAATGGTCGATCTCTGAGAGGATCTGCCGCGCTTTCGGGATGAACTCCTCACCTGCGGCAGTCAGGGAAACAGGCCGTACACGCCGGTTGATCAATATCCGGCCAAGATACTCCTCCAATGAACGCAGTCGTTTGCTCAGGTTCGACTGGGTGGTGTTGCGCTGCTCGGCGGCCAGCGTCAGGTTCAACGTATCCGCGACGCACAGGAAGTCCCGCAAATGATCAATGTTCATCGGCCCATCCACGCTGCCCATTGGAGGGAGAGCCCGTGGCCCCCCGCCTCAAGACAACTTAGTTCAGCGGTCCGTCGGATGTGAACAGCGTTCGCATCACCTCTTCCCGTGCGATCACACCGGGCGAGCCGTCCGGGCGTTCACTGAACCGGATCAGTCGCGCAAAGACAATCCGTTCGGCCCCCTTCTCCGCCCAGCCGACATACCAGCCAAAAGGTTGCCCCTTCAGCAGAGTGCCGTCAGGGCCGAATGGCATGCCCGCGCCCGTCTTTCCATAGACGTGCCAGCCGTTGGCCTGCTCGCCATTATCCATGAGGTCTTTCGTATGCGTTACAGCCGCAGCCGAGACGGGCAACCTGCCCCCGATCATCCTGGTCAGAAACTCGACCTGTTCTTTGGGCGAGATTTGCAATGACGAACTCAGCCAGGCGTTGGTCAGACCGTTCGCTTTGCCCTTGTCCCCCGAAACATCCTCATTGCCGTAGTCGAAGGCATCGACATAGCCCGCAAAGCGCTCCAACCCGAGCTGCTCGGTGGCGCGCTGCGAATACCAGACCACGGAATACCGCATCCAGCTTTGCGGGGTCGTCGCGCGTTTCCATTGCGGGTTCCAGTCGGCGTAGCCTTCCTTGAAAGGCCATTCCGGTGCAGCCGGCGCCGTGAAGATCCCGGCATCGAAGCCCATCAGACTGATCGCCACCTTGAAGGTCGATGCCGACGACATCCGTTCGTCGCAGGTTCCCTCCTGGATCAGCGGTGTTGATACATCGGGGTCTATTGCGATCATGCACACCAAACGCTCGGCTGCCTGTGCGGGGAGGGTAAGAGTCAGAACGGCCAAGGCCGCAGCGATGATCATCTCTCTCATAGGGGTCTCCTTCCTGCCTGCCCGACAGATACGGTCGCCCTGTTCAGAAAGTCCAAGTCATCTTCCGACTTGTCGCACAGCAATATGGAATGATCAGCAAGTCAGGCTGGATCTGCTATCGGTGGATGGGAGGACACCGAACGGCAGCTCTGTCCGGCATCGCCATGATCGTGGCCGAAACTTTGCTGCAGCACTAATCGAACGTCGTTTTCGGGGATGCGACCACGCCGCATTGGTCGACGCCGACCGTCCGGTAATGGGATGTGCCGGCTGCTTCCACCCACCGTTGGTTTATCCTGATCCGGGATC
>VSSQ01000696.1_pt1 | contig 17873 bp, 21 predicted proteins | sample 4763081 | NCBI WGS metagenome assembly VSSQ01 (sample SAMN12137344, study PRJNA551015) | bioreactor metagenome | isolation source: SDC9 anaerobic chlorinated ethene degrading culture | place: USA: Knoxville, Tennesee | collected 2015-01-01
ATGCGCGCAATTACCATCTGTCGGGGCTGCCCCGGACGGTGGGACATCTGGGCATCCGCACGCTTTCGGCGCTGGTGCCGGGCAAGCTGCTTGGCCGCTTCGACTGGGTCTATGGTTACGATGTGACGGGCGGTGCGGGCGCCTGAACCTGCCGCCCGGCCACCTGTGCCGGCCGCATGGCTCCAATCGCCCGAAATATCCCGGGGGTGAATTTTGCCGTCAGGCAAAAGAGGGGGCAGCGCCCCCTCCCTCCGTCTGCCTCAGCGCAGCACCATCACCGAGCAGGGGGCATGGCGCACCACGCGCGCCGCGGTCGAGCCGATCAGGTAATCGCCAAAGCCCGGGCGGTGCGAGGCGATGACGATGCAGTCGGCCTGGATCTCCTCGGCGAGGTCGAGGATCTCGTTCGCCGCATTGCCCTGCCGGATCACCCCGGCGCCAGCCTCGAAATCGGCGGCAAGCCCATCCAGCTGCTGCTGCAGGGTCTGGCGCAGTTCGGTGGCATAGCCCTCGGGCATGTAGGAGATCGCATAGCCCGGCACATCGGCCATGACATGCACGAGCGTGATCCGCGCGCCGTCCGAGGCGAGCGAGCGCGCCACGTTCAGCGCGGTGTCGGGGTTGTGGTCCTCGTCGAAGGCGAGGGGGACGATGATGTTGGAATACATCGAGAATTCTCCTTTGGTCCGGCGCGAAGACTGGAGCTTTCCTTGCCTGCGCGCCTTGATCTGGGTCAGGACGCCACGCCGCGGCTCAACCGCCGGTGTGACTCATGTGACGGCTCATCTGACCCGAAACATGGGCGCGTGAATAGTCGAAATCGTGCCCCTTCGGCTTGCGCGCGATGGCGGCGCGGATCGCCGCGATCAGGGCCGCGTCATCGTCCGGGCGGGCGCGCAGCGGCGCGCGCAGATCGGCGCTGTCCTCCTGGCCGAGGCACATGAACAGTTCGCCCGTGCAGGTCACCCGCACCCGGTTGCAGCTTTCGCAGAAATTGTGGCTCAGCGGCGTGATGAAGCCGAGGCGCTGGCCGGTCTCGGTCAGCCGCACATAGCGCGCCGGCCCGCCCGAGCGTTCTCCGGTCTCGGTGACGGTGAAGCGCTCGGCCAGCCGCGCGCGCAGGTCGGTCAGCGGCCAGTATTGCTCGAGCCGCTGTTCCTCGCCCATCTCGCCCATCGGCATCACCTCGATGAAGGTCAGGTCATGCCCCTCGGCGCCGCACCAGTCGACGAGGGCGAAAAGCTCGTCCTCGTTGAAGCCCTTCAGCGCGACGGTGTTGATCTTCACCCGCAGCCCCGCCCGGGTCGCGGCGCGGATCCCCTCGAGCACCGGCTCGAGGCGGCCCCAGCGGGTGATCTCGGCGAATTTCGTCGCGTCGAGCGTGTCGAGCGAGACGTTCACCCGCCGCACCCCGAGGGCTGCAAGGTCGTCGGCAAAGCGCGCAAGCTGCGAGCCGTTCGTGGTCAGCGTCAGCTCGTCGAGCGCGCCGGTCTCGAGGTGCCGCGCCATCGCGGCGAAAAAGCTCAGGATCCCGCGCCGCACCAGCGGCTCGCCCCCGGTCACCCGCAGCTTGCGCACGCCGAGCCCGATGAAGCCGGTGCACAGCCGGTCGAGCTCCTCGAGGGTGAGCAGCTCCTTCTTCGGCAGGAACTGCATGTGCTCGGCCATGCAGTAGCTGCAGCGAAAGTCGCAACGGTCGGTGACCGACACCCGCAGATAGGTGATCGGTCGTGCGAAAGGGTCGATGAGGGGCGCGGTTTCCATGCGCGCCCAGATAGGGCGCGCGGCCCCGCCCGGCAAGCGCGCGCGCACATCCGCGTGCGCGACGCCGCGGCGCTGTTGCAGAGCGCCCCGCCGCCCCCTAGTCTGCGCCGGACTTGGGTTCGGAGGCAGGAATGAAGCGGACGGGTGTGGCGATCACGGTTCTGGCGATCGCGCTGGCGGGATGTGGCGGGGGCAAGGACGAGCGCAAGCCGGCCGACACCGCCGCCGCCGCGACCGGGGCGCTGCCCGATCCGGGCACGGTCGATGTCGCGCCGCTGCCGCAGGCCGGGCCGATGCCGGGCTCGATGCCGCAATCGGGCGTGCCCGAATCGGCGACCACGACCTCGGCCGCGCATATCGCCGCAAATGGCGTCGTGGCGATCCCGGGCGAGATGCGGCTTGGCACCACGGTGGCGGGCCTCGGCGATCCGACGGCGACCGGCTTCTGGATCCGCACGCCGCTGGTCGAGGCCCCGGGCAAGGGCCGGATCGAGGACCCGAAGACCGGCGCCTCGGTGCAGGTCGATCTGCTGCCGCTGGTCGGCGACCGCAACGCCGGCTCGCAGATCTCGCTTGCGGCGCTGCGGCTTCTGGGGTTTGCGCCCTCCGATCTCGCGCAGATCGTCGTCTGGCGCAGCTGAGCGGGCCGGGGGGCATGGCGCGCCGCCGATCGCCTGCCGAGCTGCTGCGCGAGGCGGATATCCCGCCGCTGTGGCTGGCGCTTTTCGCGCTGGCAAGCTGGGCGATCGGCCGTCTCCTGCCACTCCCCTTGCCATCCTTGCCATTCGCGCGCGCGGCCGGGGCGGTTCTGATCGGCGCGGCGATGGGGCTGATGGCGCTTGCCGCCCTGCAGATGGCGCTGCACCGCACCACGGTGATCCCGCGCCGGCAGCCCGCGGCGCTGGTCACCGGCGGCGTCTTCGCACTCTCGCGCAACCCGATCTATCTGGCCGATGCGATCGTGCTTGCCGGGCTCGACCTGTGGTGGGGCGCAAGCCTCGCGCTGCCGCTGGTGCCGGTCTTCATGGCCTTCATCGCACACCGCTTCATCCGCGCCGAGGAGGCCTGGATCGGCGCGGCCTTCGGTGCCGATTACAAGGCCTATTGCGCCCGCACCCGCCGCTGGCTGTGACCGGGCCGCAACGTCACGCCGCGACCCTCCGGGCCGGTGCTTGCGTCCGCGACCCGGGGCATGTGTAGATGCCTGGGACAATTCATTGATCCGGAATGAAAAAATTCCAGGTCAAACGGTATTCAAAGGTATACTGTGTCGTCGTGCCGCAGGTGCGACCTTTTTCCAAGGATTTCTCCGTCTCCGCGGCTTGTGAAACTTTATTGCGCGGTGCTAAGGAGATTTTGCCACGTTTGTGTCCCCCGGCTGAAATTGGTCCGGGGGCAATCATGGGAGAGAAACACGTGAAGATCGGCGCTCCGAGAGAGACGTTCGAGGGGGAATCGCGCGTCGCGATGACCCCCGATTCCGCGCTGCAGCTGCAAAAACTGGGGCATTCCTGTTTCATCGAGGCCGGGGCGGGCGACGCCGCCGGCTTCTCGGATGAGGCCTATCGCAAGGCCGGGGTCACCGTGATCCCGACCGTGGCGGAGCTCTTCGCCGAGGTCGATTTCATCGTCAAGGTGCGCCCGCTGGTCACCGACGAGGAACACGGCTGGCTGCGCAAGGGGCAGACGGTGATCTCGTTCTTCTACCCCGGCCAGCACCCCGATCGCCTTGAACTGGCGAAGGAAACCGGCGCGAACTTCATCGCGATGGACATGGTGCCGCGGATCTCGCGGGCGCAGAAGATGGACGCGCTCAGCTCGATGGCGAACATCGCGGGCTATCGCGCCGTGATGGAGGCCGCGAACAACTTCGGCCGCTTCTTCACCGGTCAGGTGACGGCGGCGGGCAAGGTGCCGCCGGCCAAGGTGCTGATCGTCGGCGCCGGCGTCGCGGGTCTGGCCGCGATCGGCACGACCACCGCGCTTGGCGCGATCACCTATGCCTTCGACGTGCGTCCCGAAGTGGCCGAGCAGATCGAATCGATGGGCGCCGAATTCGTCTATCTCGATTTCGAGGAAAAGACCCAGGACGGCGCCTCGGCAGGTGGCTATGCCGCGCCCTCGAGCCCCGAGTTCCGCGAAGCACAGCTGAAGAAGTTCCGCGAGCTTGCCCCCGACATGGACATCGTCATCACCACGGCGCTGATCCCGGGCCGCGATGCGCCGAAGCTGTGGCTCGCCGACATGGTCGCGGCGATGAAGCGCGGCTCGGTCGTCGTCGACCTTGCGGCGGAACGTGGCGGCAACTGTGACCTGACCGTGCCGGGCGAGAAGATCGTCTCGGAGAACGGCGTCACGATCATCGGCTACAACGACTTCCCGTCGCGGATGGCGACGCAGGCCTCGCAGCTTTATGCGACCAACATCCGCCACATGATCACCGATCTCACGCCCGGCAAGGATGGCGTCATCGTCCACAACATGGAAGACGACGTGATCCGCGGCGCCACCGTGGCCTTCGAGGGCGCGGTGACCTTCCCGCCGCCGCCGCCGAAGATCAAGGCGATCGCCGCGCACAAGCCGAAGGAGAAGGCCAAGGAGCCGACCCCCGAGGAACGCAAGGCAGCCGAGAAGGCGGCCTTCCGCAAGGCGACGCGGCAGCAGGTGATGCTGCTGGCCGTGGGCACGGCGCTGCTGCTGCTCGTGGGCACGGTCGCGCCGGCCTCGTTCATGTCGCACTTCGTGGTCTTCGCGCTGAGCTGCTTCGTCGGCTTCCAGGTGATCTGGAACGTGTCGCATTCGCTGCATACGCCGCTGATGGCGGTGACGAACGCGATCTCGGGCATCGTCATCCTCGGCGCGCTGCTGCAGATCGGCTCGGGCAGCTGGCTCGTCGTCGTCCTCGCCGCGCTGTCGGTGCTGATCGCCACGGTCAACATCGTCGGCGGCTTCCTCGTCACCCGGCGGATGCTCGCCATGTTCCAGAAATCGTGATCGGGGGGAGGGACTGAGATGTTTTCCATCGGTATCGTTCAGGCTGCCTATATCGCTGCAGCCGTTCTCTTCATCCTCTCGCTCGGTGGCCTCTCGGGGCAGGAGAGCGCGAAACGCGCGGTGTGGTACGGCATCACCGGCATGGCGCTCGCCGTCATCGCCACGGTCTTCGGCCCGGGCATGGGCCATGGCTGGGTGATTGCGCTGATGCTCGCGGGTGGCGCGGTGCTCGGCTGGTATGTGGCGAAGACGGTCGAGATGACCGAGATGCCGCAGCTCGTCGCGGCGCTGCACAGCTTCGTCGGTCTTGCCGCCGTGTTCATCGGCTATAACGCCTATCTCGAGATGGCGCGCGTCGGGGCCATGGACGCGGCCGCGCGCGAGGCGCTCACCGGCTTTGCCGCGCTTGTCGCGCACAAGTCGGCGGTCGAGCTGAACATCCTGCGCGTCGAGCTGTTCCTCGGCGTCTTCATCGGGGCTGTCACCTTCACCGGCTCGGTCGTCGCCTTCGGCAAGCTTGCCGGCAAGGTCGACGGCAAGGCGAAGAAGCTGCCGGGCGGCCACCTGCTGAACGCGGGCGCCGCGCTGCTGTCGCTCGCCATGCTCATCGCCTTCATGAACGGCGCCGGGGCCTGGGCGCTGATCGTGATGACGCTTCTGGCCTTCTTCATCGGCTATCACCTGATCATGGGCATCGGCGGCGCCGACATGCCGGTCGTGGTGTCGATGCTGAACAGCTATTCGGGCTGGGCCGCGGCGGCGATCGGCTTCTCGCTCGGCAACGATCTGCTGATCGTGACCGGCGCCCTCGTCGGCTCCTCGGGCGCAATCCTGTCCTACATCATGTGCAAGGCGATGAACCGCTCGTTCATCTCGGTGATCCTCGGCGGCTTCGGCGGCGCGACGGGCCCGGCGATGGAAGTGACCGGCGAGCAGGTGGCGATCGACGCGCAGGGCGTGGCCGATGCGCTGAGCGACGCCGACAGCGTGATCATCGTTCCGGGCTATGGCATGGCCGTGGCGCAGGCGCAGGTGGCGGTGTCGGAGCTGACCTCGATCCTGCGCAGCAAGGGCAAGAACGTCCGCTTCGCGATCCACCCGGTCGCGGGCCGTCTGCCCGGGCACATGAACGTGCTTCTGGCCGAGGCGAAGGTGCCCTACGACATCGTCATGGAGATGGACGAGATCAACGACGACTTCCCGGAAACCGACGTGGCGATCGTGATCGGCTCGAACGACATCGTGAACCCGGCGGCGCAGGAAGACCCGAACTCGCCGATCGCCGGCATGCCGGTGCTGGAAGTGTGGAAGGCGAAGCAGGTTTTCGTCTCGAAGCGCGGCCAGGGCACGGGCTATTCCGGCATCGAGAACCCGCTGTTCTACAAGGAGAACACGCGGATGTTCTACGGCGACGCGAAGAAGTCGATCGAAGAGCTGCTGCATCTGCTGCGCTGAGCGGCAACGGCACCGTGACGAAAGGCCCCGCTTCGGCGGGGCCTTTTGCTATTGGCCCTTCGCGCGGGCTTCGAGCCGGTCGCCGACCACCTGCTGCACCGCGCCCAGCGTGGTGTCGAGCTGGGCGCGCATCGCGACCATCGCGGCGTCGAGCGCGGCCCGGTCGAAGGGGCGCGCCGCGCCCGCGGCGACGACCGCGGCGCGGTCCTCGGCCAGCCGGTGCAGCGCCGGGCGCAGGGTCTCGGCATTCTCGCGCAGCGCCGCGCGCAGATCCCGCCGCACCGCGCGCGGAAAGCGGGCCTGTTCCACCGCGGGGCCGAGCAGCTCGGTCTGCAGCGCGCGAAAGCGCAGCACCGCGCCGGCCGCCAGCGCATTGCCCAGTAGCGAAACCGCCAGCACCGCGATCAGCACGATCCGCCCCGTGTCGCGTTTGAGTGTCATCAGAACCCTCCCGTCACGCCCAGAACATCGCCGAAGAGGCCGAGCGTGGCCCAGTCCTCGCCGCCGATCAGAGGCAGCAGCAGATAGCCAAGCGCCATCGCTGCGGCCATCATCCCGCCGAACAGGCCAAGCGCCGGGCCGGGCAGGGCCAGCACCTCGGCAAGCCCCGCGGCGCCCGCGGGCGCAGGCGTCGCCAGCCGGGTCAGCACCCGGCGCGAGAGCGCCGCCGCATCGGCGGGCTCCTCGGCCAGAACCGTGGTGAGCTTCCCGTCGAAATCATCGTCATCCATCTGCGTCATCCTTTCTCCTCCTCCGCCGATCCCGGGGCGAGGCGCGCGCGCAACCCCGCGCGGCCCCGCACCAGAAGCTGTTCCGCCGCCCCCGCGCTGACCCCGAGTGCGGCCGCGATCTCGGCCGTGGCGAGCCCGCCTGTCGCGCGCAGCAAAAGCGCCGCGCGTTGCCGTTCGGGCAGGCGGGCCAGCGCCGCGCGGGTCTGTGCCAGCCGCTGGCGGCCGTCGAGCACCGCCTCGGCCCCCGGCGCCTCATCCGCAGGCTCGGGCGCCGCCTCGAGCCCGAGGAAGCGCCGCCAGCCCATGCGCCGGCGCCGGTCGGTGCACAGGTTCAGCGCGATGCGCCAGATCCAGCTGCTGACCGCGCCCCGTGCCGGGTCATAGCGGGCGGCCTGCGCCCAGACCCGCAGGAACACCTCCTGCGCGATATCCTCGGCCTCGCTGCGCGATCCGAGCTGGGCCGAGGCAAAGCGCTGCACCCCGGGCCCGTAAAGGGCGATCAGCCGCGCAAGCGCCGCGCGCTCGCCGCGCGCGAGCGCCGCCATCAGCGCCTGTGCCTCTTCGCTTCGTTCCATCGCCGCCTGCGCGCTCCTTGCGCCCCGCCTGCCGCAGCCTAGCCGCGGGGCGGGGCGGGTGCATCCCCTCAGCGCGTCACGGTGATCAGCCGCGAGCGCTGCGTGGTGCTGCCCTGCGGCCCGGTGCCGGTGACCGTGGTGCTCGAGCTGCCGGCGGTGGTGGTGCGCACCCGTTCGCGCGTCGCGCTCTGCCCGTTCGCGCCGGTCGCGGTGCCGCTGACGGTGCAGCGTGCGGTGCCCGAGGACCGGCTGCAGTCGCGGTTGCGCTGGATCGTGCCGCCGTTCGCACCGGTGACGGTGATGCCCTGCGCCTGTGCGACCGGGGCGGTGGCGGGCAGCGCGAGGGCGAGGGCGAGGGCGAGGAGGGCGGTGGCAAGACGTTTCATGATCTGTCCTTTCGGGGAAATGTCAGGGTTTCCGGTCTGGGGTCAGCGCGGCAACTGGCCGAGGATGCGCGCGACGCGCTCGAACTCGGCCGGGCTCAGCACGCCGTCGCGGTTGCGGTCGGCCATGTCGAAGCCGCGGGTCCGGGCGGTGTATTCGGCGAGCGTCAGCTTGCCGTCGCGGTTCGCATCCTGAGCCCAGATCCGGTCCTCGCCGCCACCACGCTTGCCTTGCGGCAGTTTCGCGCGCGCGGCCTCGATCTCGGCGCGGGTGATCGTGCCCGAATTGTCGGTGTCGATACGCGCGAACGTCGCCTTGCGCAGCTCGAGGAACTCGGCGCGGCTGATCGCGCCGTTGCCGTCGCGGTCGAGCGCGGCAAAGCCCGGGCTGGTGGCGCCTGCGGCGCAGGCCAGCGCCGGGCCAAGCGCCGTGGCAAGCGCGATCAGGGGCAGGGCAGGTTTCATCTCGGGTCTCCCGTTGGGTGTCGTGCAAGGGGATACGCGCGGACGGCCCGGTCCCTACGCGCCCGGTCCGAGATTTTTTGCGCTGCGGCGGCGATCGCCATGGCCTGCATACCGTTGTATGCCGATAAACATCTGGTATCGCGGCATTTTTTCTTTGCGCGCGGGGGGATTCGCGGTAAGGGGGAAAGCCTCGGCCCTGACCGCACCGGAGGCAGCATGACCCCGATCGACGACCATCCGCTGCGCTATGCGCTGGTGAACGAGCTGCACGCGCGCCCCTTTCCGCGCATCGCTGCACCGGCCCATGTCGTCTATGCCGCGGTGAAGGAGCCGCGCGACGCCGCGAACCGCGACCGCACGCGCGACCACGCGCATCTGTGCGCGCTGCTCGAACGCAACGGCGCGCCGCTGCCGCCCGCCGATGTCACCCACCACACCGGCGAGATCGGCCGCTACACCCTGAAATGGGAAAGCCACACCGAGTTCGTCACCTATCTTGCCCATGCGCCCGGCGTCGCCGCGCGCCCCTTCGACCCGAATGACACCGAGGTCTTCCCGGCCGACTGGCTGGCGCAGGCGCCGGGCAAGCGTATCGCCGCGGTGATGATCCGCATCGAGCTGCTGCCCGAGGACCCCGAGGCGATCATGCCCGCGCTCGACGACTGGTTCGTGCACGAAAGCATGGTCTGTGCCTGGGTGCTCGATGGGGCAGCGGCGGTGGCGACCGACTTCCGCATCGACGCGAACGGGCAGATGCGCTTTGCCGTCTTCGTGCGGCCGGGCACCGGGCCGGGGCGGATCGGCCGCGTCGTGCAGCGGATCTGCGAGCTCGAGACCTATCGTGCGATGTCGATGCTGGGCCTTGGCCGGGCGCGCAGCCTGACGCAGCGGCTCAACGCGCTCGACCCCGAGCTCGAGGCCCTGGTCGAGGGGATGAGCGACGACAGCCACCCCGCCGAGGAGCAGCTCGACCGGCTGCTGGCGATCTCGGCCGAGCTCGAGGGGCTCGCTGTCGCCCATTCCTTCCGCTTCGGCGCGACGGGGGCCTATGAGGCGATCGTCAAGGAACGCGTCGCGGTGCTGCGCGAGAGCCGCTTCGAGGGCCGGCAGAAATTCTCTGAATTCATGCTGCGCCGCTATGATCCGGCGATGCGCACGGTGAAATCGGCCGAGGCGCGGCTGAATGCGATGATCGAGCGGGCCGAGCGCGCGGGCGAATTGCTGCGCACCCGGGTCGAGGTCGAGCGCCAGGGGCAGAACCAGAAGCTGCTCGCCAGCATGGACCGGCGCGCCGATGTGCAGTTGCAGCTGCAACACACGGTCGAGGGGCTGTCGGTGGTGGCGATCAGCTATTACGCGGTCAGCCTTGCGGGCTATCTGAGCTATCCGCTCGCCAAGCATTACGGCGTGTCGAAGGAGATGGCGGTGGCCGGTCTGACGCCGCTGGTCATCATTGGCGTCTGGCTGATGGTGCGCCGCATCCGCAAGGGCTTTGGCGGGCACTAGGCCCGCCGCAAGGCTGCTCAGTCGGCGATCAGCGGCTGTGCCGTGGCGCCTGCCGCGGTCAGGGCGTCGGTGGGGGCAAGGATCACCATCATGCCGCGCTTGCCGCCGTTGATGACCACCGTCGGGAAGTCCATCACCGCCGCCTCGATCGCCACCGGCACCCGCTTGCGCTGACCGAAGGGGCTGATGCCGCCGGTGTGAAAGCCGGTCAGCCGCTCGGCCTGCGCCGCGTCCATCATCTGCGCCGCCTTGCCGCCGAAGGCCGTGGCCACCCGCTTCATCGACAGCGTCCGGTCCGAGGGGATCACCGCGCAGGCGGGCTTGCCGTCGACCTCGACCATCAGCGTCTTCAGCACCCGCGCCGGGTCCGCGCCGATCGCCTCGGCCGCCTGCAGAGCGATGCGCTCGTGGCCGTGGTCGTGCGGATAGTCGTATTCGCGGATGTCGAAATCGACGCCCGCGCGTTTCAGCGCCTGTGTCGAGGGGGTCTGTGTGCTCATGCGTCGTGGTCCATCTCGCGGTCGATCCAGGCAAGGATCAGGCGCAGGATCCGGTCCTGCTCGGCTGCCGTCAAGGCCGTGCCGGCCGGGATGCCGTGCCATTTCGCCAGACAGCCGCGGCAACAGGTGGCGGTGGCGTGCTGGGCGACGAAGACCGGATGGCGGCGCATCGGGGTCTGCCTGCCGTCGTTCGGCGGCGCTTCCGGGGCCAGCCGCGTCGCGATGAAATCGGCGCCATGGGCGGCGATCACCGCGCGGCCCTTCGCCTCGGCATAGGCACGCTCGCGCGGGCCGAGGTGAAAGCGCGCGCGGAATTTCGAGTGCGCGAGGCGGGCGAGGATCTCCGCTTCGGCGCTCATGCCCCGGCACGCAGCGCGTCGATGTAGATCCGCACCGCCTCCTGCACATGGCGGAAGCGGTCGCCGCCCAGATGCTTGCCGCCGAACCAGCGGGTGACGACGACGATCTCGTCCGTCACCCCTTCGCGTTCCAGCATCCGCAGGATCACCATCCCCGCGCCCGCCTCGCCGTCGTCGTTCTTCACCGGCCCCTCGGCGCCGATCAGGCCCCAGCTGTTATGCGTGGCCTTGGCGAATTTCTTGGTGCGCTTCAGCGCGGTGAGGAAGGCGCGCGCCTCCGCCTCGGTGCGGCAGGGGCCACCCGAGACGGCATAGCGCGAGCCGCGGTCGGTGAGGATGTTCTCGAGGATGCGCATGGCCCCCGCTTAGGCCGCTTCGGTGGCGGGGGCAATGCCGCGCGGGCGGATCGCCAGGGCGCGCAGCGCGTTCAGGATCACCGCGACGTCAATCGCCTCCTGTGCGATCGCGCCCTCGACCGGCGAGATCAGCCCGAAGGCCGCGGCGATCATGCCAAGGACGCTGAGGCCGAGGCCCACCGCGACGCTCTGCCAGGCGATGGCGATCGAGCGCTGTGCCACCTCGATCCCGGGCAGCAGCCGGTCGAGCCGGTCGACGAGCAGCACCACCTGTGCCGCCTCGGCCGAGGCGGCGGCGCCGCGTGCGCCCATGGCGACGCCGACATCTGCCGCGGCGAGGGCCGGGGCGTCGTTTACCCCGTCGCCCACCATCATCACCGGCCCCTCGGCGCGCTCGCGCAGCACGATCGCGACCTTCTGCGCGGGAACCAGCCCCGCCTCGACCAGATCAAGGCCAAGCGGTGCGGCGATCCGCTCGGCGATCTCGGGCCGGTCGCCGGTCGCCAGGATGATGCGGCGGATGCCGAGCCGGCGCGCCGCGGCAAGGAAGCCGGGGGTGTCCTCGCGCAGCCGGTCGGCGAGGGTCAGATGGGCGACGATCCGGCCATCGACGCCGAGCGTCACCCGCAGCGCGCCCGGCTCGGCGGGCGGCAGCTCGGGGGCGGGCTGGCCAAGCGCCGCCGCGACGAAGCCCGGCCCGCCGATCGCGACCGTGTGCCCCTCGATCCGGCCGGTCAGGCCCTCGCCCGGCGCCTCGCACACCGCCTCGGGCACCGGCAGGGCCAGGCCGCGGCCCTGCGCCTCGGCCACCAGCGCCTGCGCGACCGGGTGGCCCGAGGCCTGTTCGAGCGCCGCGGCAAGGCGCAGCGCCTCGGTCTCGTCGAAGCCCTCGGTCCGGATCGCGGTGAGTTTCGGCATGCCGTCGGTGAGCGTGCCGGTCTTGTCGAGGATCAGTACCCGTACCCGCGACAGCGCCTCGAGCGCCTGCGCACCCTTGATCAGCACGCCAAAGCGCGCCGCCCGGCTGAGCCCCGCGACCAGCGCCACCGGTACCGCGAGGATCAGCGGGCAGGGGGTGGCGATCACCAGCACCGCCACCGCGCGGATCGGATCACCGGTCAGCCCCCAGGCGGCGCCGGCGATCGCGAGGGTGACGGCCAGAAAGCCGAGCGAGGCGCGATCGGCCATCCGCGCCATCGGCGCACGCGCGCGCGCCGCCGCCTCGACCAGCCGCACGATGCCGGCATAGGTGCTTTCGGCGGCGCGGCGCGTGGCGATCATGTCGAAGGCCTCGCCCGCGTTTGCCGCCCCGCTCATCACCGAGGCGCCGGGGCCGATCCGCACCGGCAGCGATTCGCCGGTCAGCGCCGAGGTGTCGAGCAGCGCCGTCGCCGAGGCCAGCGTGCCGTCGACCGGCGTCACCTCGCCGCGCCGCACGAGGATGCGGTCGCCGGGGACGAGCGCCTCGAGCGCCACCTCCTCGAGCCCGTCGCCGCTGTGGCGATGCGCGACGCGCGGCACGCGGGCCAGCAGCGCCGACATGTCGGCCCGGGCCCGCCCCTCGGCATAGGCCTCGAGGAAGGTGCCGCCCGCATACATCACCGCCACCACCTGCGCGGCAAGGGTCTCGCCGAAAAGCAGTGCCGCACTCATCGACAGCGCCGCGACGATGTCGAGCCCGACCTCGCCACGCGCCAGCGCGCGCACGATCTCGATCAGCAGGGCGGCAAGGACGGGCAGGGTGCCAAGCGTCCAGAGGATCTGCGCCGCAGGCCCATGCCCCGCGAAATGCAGCCCGAGACCCAGAACGAGCCCCGCGATCGCGAGCGCGAGAAGCGCGGTGCTGGTTCTGCTCATGGCTGCCTCCGAGGTTGCCGGGGCCAGACTATCCCGCGCCGCGGCGCCGTCAACGGGGCGCACCGTCGCCCCCCGGTCGTGCGGTTGCCGCAAGGGAAGGCAGGTTTGTCACATTCCTGTCGGGCGGCGGGACTAGGGCAGGCGCATCCCTCATCCGACTGGAGAATCCCATGTCCCTGCGCAGCCATCTTCTGACAGCCACCGCGCTCATCGCCCTGCCCGTGCTTGCCCATGCGGGCGATCTGTCCTTCGCTCCGGTGCCCTTCGCGGCCGACGATGCGGCCAAGCGCGCCGTGGTGGCGACCGACAAGGTGACGATCGACGGCAAGGATTACCCGATCGCCTATCACCTGCTTGCGCGCTCGGGCGACAAGATCGGCGACGGCACCTTCGCGCTCTTGACCGACGCGAAGGGCAACCCGGTGAAATCCGCCGACGGTTCCGAGCATATCTCGGTCGACGCCGACTTCACCTCGCTGATCCGCAAGGGCGACAAGCTCTATTCGATCACCCATTTCGAATCGCGCCCGGGCTCGATGTACATCTCGGAACTCTCGCGCGACGCCGACGGCAACCTGACGCCGGTCTCGACGAAGCCGGTGAACTTCTCGGCCTTCGGCGGGCTCTGGGTGCCCTGCGCGGGCTCGGTGACGCCGTGGGAAACCCACCTCGGTTCCGAGGAATACCCGGCCGATGCGCGCGAGATCGAGGCTGCGACCGCGCTCGACCAGATCGACGATTACGATTTCCCGATGGTGCGCTATCAGGGCCTCGACCCGGCGAAGATGACGCTCGACGAGTTCCGCGCCGCCTATAACCCCTATCGCTACGGCTTCCCGACCGAGATCACCGTTTCGGATGCGGGCGACGCGACCGCGGCCAAGCATTTCTCGATGGGCCGCGTCGCGGTCGAGCTGGCCAACGTGATGCCCGACCAGAAGACCGCCTATATCTCGGATGACGGCACCAACGTGGGCCTGTTCCGCTTCGTCGCCGACAAGGAAGGCGATCTGTCCTCGGGCACGCTCTATGCCGCGAAATGGGTGCAGACCTCGGACGAGGGCGTGGGCGCGGCGAATCTCGAATGGATCGACCTTGGTCATGCCGATGACGCGAGCATCCAGGCCGCGATCGAGAAGGGCGTGAAGTTCTCGGATCTCTTCGAGACCGCCGATCTGAATGAAGATGGTAGCTGCGCCGAAGGCTTTGCCTCGTCGAACGCCGAAGGCCGCGCCGAATGCCTGAAGGTGAAGCCGGGCATGGAGATGCTGGCTTCGCGTCTGGAAACCCGCCGCTATGCCTCGATGATGGGCGCGACGACCGAGTTCCGGAAGATGGAAGGCTCGAGCTACGATGCCGACAAGCACACGCTCTATCTCGCGATGTCGGAAGTTTCGAAGGGCATGGAAGACGGCGGCAAGCAGGACAAGGGCGGTCGCAACGACATCCGCGTGGCGAAGAACGCCTGCGGTGCGGTCTATCAGCTGAGCCTCGACGATACCTTCACCGCGACCTCGATGAAGGGCCTTGTCGCCGGCATCCCGATGTCGAAGGAACAGGAAGAGAAGGCCGCCGATCCGAGCTGCGATCCGGCGCACAACATGTGCGGCGACGCGGCCAAGGTGAACACCTGTGACATCAACGGCATCGCGAACCCGGACAACATCACCTACATGCCGGGCTACAACACGCTGATCATCGGCGAGGACACCGGCGAGGGCCACCAGAACGACGCGATCTGGGCGCTGAACACCGACTCGGGCAAGCTGACCCGGATCCTGTCGACCCCCTACGGCTCGGAAACCACCTCGGCCTACTGGTATCCGAACGTCGATGGCCACGGCTATCTGATGGCGGTCGTGCAGCACCCCTATGGCGAAAGCGACGAGGACAAGCTCGCCGATCCGGCCGATGCGCGGGCCTATGTGGGCTACATCGGGCCGTTCCCGGCGATGGACAAGTGATCTGAGACCAGACCACGGGCGGGGCGCGGGTCTTTCCCCGCGCCCCGTCTGCTTTCGAGACTTCCTGCTTTTCCGAAAGGACCGACCGATGCGGCGCCTGACCCTGCTTGCCCTTCTTGCCACCGCTGCGCCGGCCCATGCGCTCGACCTGACGGCGACGGCGCTGACCAACAAGACCGCCTATATCCCGCCGCAGTGCTATACGAAGACCGAGGACGCGCAGGGCGCCGTGCACAACCCCTGCCAGACCTGTCACACCCTGCCGCGCGCGCCGAATTTCGTCTCCGACCCGGACCTGCAGCAGGAGTATGCGATGCCGGGGCCGGCGCTCGAAAACCCCTGGACGAACCTCTTCGTCGATCGCCGCGCCGCGGTGGCCGTGACCGACGCCGAGGAGGTCCGGGACTGGGTGCGCACCGACAATTACCTTGGTGCCGATGGCCGGCCGGTGCTGACCGCCAGACTCGACCGGCTGCCGCCCGCGTGGGACGCAAACGGCGACGGGGCCTGGGCTGGCTATCGCCCCGATGCCTATTTCGCCTTCGACGACGAGGGCTTCGACCATGCCCCCGATGGCCGGCGCACGGGCTGGCGCGCCTTCGCCTATGTGCCGCTGCCGGGCACCTTCTGGCCCACCAACGGCTCGACCGACGACGTGCTGATCCGCCTGCCCGAGGCCTATCGCCAGACCGCCGACGGCCGCGAGAACCTTGCCGTCTACAAGGCCAATCTCGCGATCACCGAGGCGCTGATCAATCGCGCCGATGTCGCGATCGAGCCCGTGGACGAAGTGGAACTTGGCGTCGATCTCGACCGCGACGGCACGCTTGCCACCGCGACCCGCGTCGCCTTTGCCTTCGCGCCGCTTGACGGTGTGACGATGCACTGGGCCGGGCGCGCGGGCAGCCTTGGGCCGAAAGCGGCACCGCTCGCCGCCGGGCTCTATCCGCTCGGCACCGAGTTCCTGCATTCCGTGCGCTATCTCGACCCGCGCCCCGAGGGGGTGACGATGGCGCCGCGGATGAAGGAGCTGCGCTACATGAAGAAGACCTCCTGGCAGAGCTATGCCGATCTCGAGGAGGGGGCGCTCGCCGAGAAGAAGGAGGATGCCGACTTCCCCGACCGGCCGAAGCAGTTCTTCGGCTCGGCCGAGGCGGGGATCCCGAACGGCATGGGCTGGCGGCTGCAGGGCTTCATCGAGGATGCGGCGGGCGATCTGCGGCCGCAAAGCTTCGAGGAGACGGTGTTCTGCATGGGCTGCCACGGCTCGATCGGCACCACCGACGATTCGACCTTCGCCTTCCCGCGCAAGCTTTCGGGTCCCGGCGCCTTCCGCGACGGCTGGTATCACTGGACGCAGAAGGGGCTCTCCGGCACTCCGGATCTCGTGCGCGCCGACGGGCAGGGCGATTACGCCCATTACCTGCGCACCAACCACGCGGGCGACGAGTTCCGCTCGAACGCCGAGGTGATTTCGGCTTGGCTTGCGCAGGGCGATCTGACGCCCGAGAAGGCCGCGGCGCTGCAGGCCGACATTGCGCCGCTCATCATCCCCTCGGCCGAACGGGCGATCGCGCTCGATGCCGCCTATCGGATGATCGTGCGCGAGCAGAGCTTCGCGAAGGGGCGCGACGCGACGATCGCCCCGCAGGATGAAACGGTCTGGCGTCGGGTCGAACAGGACGCCCCGACCGGCATCGAAGACCCGGCCGATCCGTGGTTCTACCGGCTCAAGCGCTGAGCCCGTCACGCGGCGCTTGCGCGGCGCGCCCGGTGCCTGTATCAGGTCCGGGCGCGGACAGTGCACCGGCGCGGGCGTTGTGTAATGGTAAGACCTTAGCCTTCCAAGCTAATGACGCGGGTTCGATTCCCGCCGCCCGCTCCAGGAAATTCCCCCCGGATCAAAATTTGCCCCGGATCGTCGCCGCCCCTTTGACGGGCGGCGTTTTGCTGCCTAGCTTTACGGTCTGGCAGGAGGGATGCGGCATGGCCGGTGGCTGGGCGCGCGACGGCGCGGTGAACGAACAGATCGACGCCTCGATCGAGGATGAGCTCAAGCGCCTGCAGGCGCGGCGCGGCCCCATGGGCGAGAGCGCGGAATTCTGTGTCGAATGCGACGAGCCGATCCCCGAAGCGCGGCGCGTCGCGATCCCCGGCGTCAAGCTCTGCATCGAGTGCCAGAAGGCGCGCGATGCCCGGCCGCAGCTGCGCGGCGGCATCAACCGGCGCGGCTCGAAGGACAGCCAGCTGAAATGAAAAGGGGGCCGGCAGGCCGGCCCCAGTCGCGACGAAGGAAGGGATCTCTGACGGGGACTACTTCGTCAGGATCAGCTTGCCTGCCTTGGTGATCCGCAGCGTGTAGACCTGTCCGTCAAGCAAGATGCTGGCGAGCGCGCCGCCCTCGGTCAGCACGCGCGCGTCATGCAGCGGAAGCGCGGGGAGGTAATCCTGCGCGGTGAAACTTTGCGGCATCGTCATCCCTCACCCCCTCTCGATGCGGTCGAGCATCATCTCGATGCCCTGGGCGGGGGCGACGCCGGTGCAGATTGCCTCGACGAGGTCGCGCAGGCTGAAGGGCGGGTCAGAGCGGCGGGCGCCCCGCGCGTCGGGGCCGGGATGGAGGGAGCGTTTCATGTCCGGGTGTCCTGTTCGCTTCGGTTCCTGGTGAGAATAACCTGAGTGAAAAGATCAGATTTGTAAAGACTGATTCTTTTACTCGGATTATCTCCGCCGCGCCGGACGCTCCCCCGGAAGAAAGCGGGGCCGCCCCGGCGGCTGATACCGGGACGGCCCCCGGTCGGCCCCCGAACTGGACGAAGGGGGCCGGTCGCGGGATGTGCTTGGCTCAGGGCTTCGGGTCGTGCTCTCCGGCGATCTTCCGGTCATTGAGCATTTCGAGCCACATCGCATTTGCGACGGCGATGAGGGCGGCGAGGGGGAGGCCGAGGATCCAGGCGAAGTACC
>VSSQ01000697.1_pt1 | contig 17819 bp, 15 predicted proteins | sample 4763081 | NCBI WGS metagenome assembly VSSQ01 (sample SAMN12137344, study PRJNA551015) | bioreactor metagenome | isolation source: SDC9 anaerobic chlorinated ethene degrading culture | place: USA: Knoxville, Tennesee | collected 2015-01-01
TTTGAAAGGAGAATCGCCCGCAATCCCCAACGTATTTTATACATGTGACCGTTGGGCGTCATTATAAAAACAGAAACACTATGAGAATAACAATTATGATTTTGACTATTATTCTTTTTTACGGATGTAATAGAAATGTGAAAAAAAATGAAATTTCCGAAACTGATTGGAATCAAGCAAAAACAGCTTTTAATGAATTGAACGAAGCTTTGAAAAAAGAAAAAGGAGAGTTGTGGAATCATTCTTTGGAAAGTCCCTTGATGTTAGTAAACAGGGAAACTCGAATAATAATTGCCAATGAAAATGATAAATCTGGAAAATTCGTTAAACGAGAAAATCTTTTTATTGGGAAACTTCCCGAAAATATTAATATTGCTAATACTGCATTTGACTGGAATGGTAAAAGGTGGACAATGATAGCTTTACCTCTTCCTGAGACTAAAGAAGAACGATTGAATTTGTTAATTCATGAATCCTTTCACAAGATTCAGCCTGCAATAGGGCTTGATTCCCTAAATGAAATCCAAAGTATTCATTTGGATTCTAAAAATGGACGAATTTATTTAAAGTTGGAACTTGAGGCTTTAAAAAAAGCCTTAGGCTCAAACAATCCTGAAATTCATATAAAAAACGCATTGCTTTTTAGACAATATCGTTATCAAAATTTCCCTGATGCCCAAAAAGCAGAAAACTCTTTAGAAATAAACGAGGGTTTGGCTGAATATACGGGTTCAATTTTAAGCCAAAGGACAGAATCAGATTTGACGAAACATTACATTTCTAAAATTGACTGGTTTTATACTATGCCAACATATGTTCGTTCGTTTGCCTATTTCACAATTCCGGTTTATGGTTATTTTATGAAAAAAACCGATAAAAGCTGGAATTTACAGATTAAGAAGAACACTAACTTAACTGATTTTATGATGGGTTTTTGGAATATTGAACCTCAGACATTATCCAATAATGATATTTTACAACTTAGCGGGGAATACGGAATACATTCTATTATTGAAAATGAAAGACAACGAGAAGTTAAAATTGAGGAGTTAAAAAGTAAATATAAAAAGACATTTCTTAGCGACAGTATTGTTGAGATAAGTTTGGAAAATATGAATATTGGGTTTAATCCATCTAATATTATGCCTTTAGATTCATTTGGAACTGTTTACCCGAATTTAAGGATTACAGATAATTGGGGAATATTAGAAGTTGATAGCTGTGGTGCATTAGTGAGTCCTGAGTGGAATAAAGTTACAATTTCTTATCCTGAATTAGTTACAGATACATTAATTTCAGGGAAAGGGTGGAGATTAAAACTTGACAAAACACGAAAACTTGAATTGATTAATAATAAGTACATTGTGATAAAAAAATAACGAACGCCCAACATCGTATATAAAACATTTGGCAGTCAGTGGGTTAACGGGCATTTCAGCCCGTATCAATAGTGCTTGTAACTTGACAGGAAAGTGCTTCGAAATGCCAAACGTTTCATATACGTAGCCGTTATGGGCAAATTTAAAAAACCGCTACAACCATTGATTATGCTACATAAAATATATTTACCGTTTTCAGAGGATATGCTTAAACAACATTTTGTTCAATCTGATAAAGATTTAGACAACATTGATAAGCATATTGATAAGTATAAAAAGAGTATCGAAAACTATGAGCTTTATGAGACAAAGAAGCCATTTGATAAGGATTTAAGATTAATTCGCCAAATAGAAAAGGACGAAACCTTTTGGACTGCAAGCTCTTTAATGACAATGTTTCATAGTCCCAATAGAAATTCAGAATTACAAAGATTGTTTAAGTTAGCTTTTGGAGAAAAGCCGCCATTAGATAATATTTCAAATTGGGAGGATTGTTTAAACGGTGAACTACATTTGTTTTTTGAACCTAATATTCATTCACCCAAGGAATATCTTGATTGGCTTAAGGGAAATGTAACTGTTCAAAATTTTATTCCTTACATTATTGATAAAGCCCAAAATAAAAAAGGTAATTATCGCTCTGATTTAGAAGGTGCAACTAATGTTGATGCATTATTAATAAATTCCACCAATGGATTTGCAGTTTTCATTGAAGCTAAGGTTTTATCAGATATATCATACCAAGTGAGTTATGATAGTATGCGTAACCAGATTATTAGAAACATTGATGTTATGTTAAGCTCTAATAATGATTTGACTGTGCCATTAAATAAAAGATTGCCAGATAATTCATTATTTTTACTTTTAACACCTCAATTATTTAAGGATAATCCGCGGACTAGATTATATGGATATACTTTTATGGATTACAAAAATAATTCACAGCTAATCGGCAATGATTTAGCTCATAGAAAATTAAATCCGACAGATTGTGAAAAAATAGCTAAGCGCATCGGATGGATTTCTTGGGAGGATTTGAAACTAATAAATGATGATTGTTGTAAATGGATTAAAACAAAAATCTGCCCATAACAAGGGCTCATACGCCACTGGGGTTTAAGTGGTTAGGCGTGCTTCACTCTCGCTCGCAAGCTTTCTGCACGGGTGACAAGTTCGCGTCCACGACATCCCCAGCGTCGCATAGCCCCGTCCGTTACCGCCAAGTGTAGAAAACAGAAACGACAGACATAAATTGAAATGTAAACCATTGTGAAAGGACAGAAAAACCAAATATTGACAAGACCAAAGAGCCGACACTCAAGCCGACCCGATGTTTTTTATTTTTTGCCCACCGCACATTTTTTAAAACAATTGCCGACCCACATTGCACACATTGCCAAAGCCCCACAAGCCAACGCTGAAACCAAAGCTTTGTCAAAGAGTGCAATCTTGCCGACCTGCAAACAACGAGTATTAACAAATAAAAAAAATATAAATTATGGCATTAACAGTTGAAACGATTGACATTTGGAGAGAATATCTGCAAGGTGTAATGAACAGAGCCAATCACCATGCTCAAAATGTAAATGAGATTGCTTTGGCGTTAATCGGAGCAATAATCTGGCGTTCAACAGATGAAGTAAAGGTTATGGAAAGAGAAGGTGAGGCTAAAAATATTTTATGGATGTGTATAAATGGCAGAAATTTTTGTTTCACCTATGACCACAACAATGGTGGGTTTATTGCAATGCGTGAAGGAAATAGTAGGGGGAATATAATTCACCGTTTTACAAACCAGACTACGAATTCAGAGGTAAAGGAAATTTTTGAGAACCTATGAACCGCTCTCTATATAGAAAAACCACAAAAGTAAATTGAAATGGACAAAATTAATCTCAATAAAGAAGTAAAGGAACTAAAAACACAGTTAGCTTACGCAAAGAATATAGGTTTCTTTTTCGGAGCTGGTACTTCTTGTGCATTAAACATACCTAATGTGGAGCAATTGACAAATAGTATAAATGTTGCATTGACAGGTGATTTTAAAGCCCATTTTGACCTAATTAAAAATGATGTTGTCACTTCTGCTTCGCCAAGAACACCGAATATTGAAGATATCCTAAATCATATAAGAAGAATAAGAGAACTTACAGGTGAAGCAGCAGGAAAATCTTATGTCGGAGTAAGTGGTGAAGCAGCTAAAAAACTTGACAAAGAAATATGTACAAAAATTTATGACCTCATTTTAGAGAAAGAAGAAGCCGCAGACCTTGAAACGACAAAGAAATTCTTTGCTTGGTTAAGCATTCTTAACCGTGAGTTTTCAAAAGAAGTTTTCACTACTAATTATGATTTGATTATTGAGAAATCTTTAGAGTCAAGTCAAATACCTTATTTTGACGGATTTGTTGGAGCATACGAACCTTTCTTTTGGCAAGAGAGCATTGATAAAATTGTTGGCAAGGACGACATGACACAAAACTGGATTCGTCTATGGAAAATACACGGTTCATTAAGTTGGTTTTGGAAAGAAGATTTAAAAACAAAGTCGCCTAAGATTGTCCGAATTGGGAAGGTTGAAAAGATAGAAGATGAGGAAGATGAATTAGTAATATATCCGTCAAAGGAAAAATATGATTCTTCAAAAAAGCAACCATTCGTTGCTTACTTTGACAGATTAAAAAACTATCTTCTAAATGGAGAACTGCTTTTTATTTTTACTGGTTACTCATTTTCAGACCAACACATCAACGAGATTATTTTTAACTGCTTACGACAAAACAACCGCTTGTCTGCGTTAGTGTTTTTTTTCAAAGATGAAGAAGTTGAGAGTTTACATAAACTGACTTCTTCTTACATGAATCTAAATGTATTTGGACCGAAAAAGGCAATTATAAATGGGAATTTAGGTGAGTGGGAGTTTCCAGAGTTAGCCGATTTCAAAAAGGACAAAAAACAATTTGACCATTTTTGGAGTGAAGCAGACAGCAAACTCACTTTGGGTGATTTCAAAGCACTTGTAAATTTTCTCATTACAAACTCTGGTAAAAAAGAAGCAATTGAATCAATCATAAAATGACAACTGACATTACATATTTAGGAAAAATCATTCGTGTTGACTCAGGCACAGTTGAGGTTGAGGTTTCAAACGATATACCTTCTGCTGCACCAATTATAAATGGAAGATTATACAAGATTGGGCAGATAGGCACATTCATAAAAATTCCTGTTGGGAATATAACAATTTACGGAATCGTATCTTCTGTAAGCAATACTCCAAGCAAAGGAGACGAAACTTTGATTAGGTATAATTTCGGTTCAAGATTCCTATCAGTTCAGCTTGTCGGGGAAAAAATTGGCGATGATGATTTTGAAAAAGGAATTGGAACTTACCCAACTATCAATGATGAAGTTCACTTAGTAATTGAAAAAGACCTGTTTGATATTTATGGAAAGCGTGATGACGGTTCAATAGAAATTGGTAAACATTCATCTTCAGAAAACCTTTCAGTTTATGCAAACCTTCACAAATTGGTTTTGAGACATTGTGCAATTCTTGGTTCAACAGGCAGTGGCAAATCAAATACCACAGTCAGTATTCTTAAAGCAATTCTTGATGATTATATCGGCTCACGAGTAATTTTAGTTGACCCACATGGTGAATACGCATCTGCTTTTCCTGATGCAAAAGTTTTTAAAATAAATGATACAACTAATCCTCTATATATTCCTTTTTGGCTAATGAATTTTGATGAGTTGGCATATTTCCTTGTCGCTGCAAGTCCGAAAGATGACCAAAAAACGGAATACAGAAGGTTTAGAGAATTCATTACCGAATTCAAAAAGAAAAACAACTCACTTATTGCGGGAGTTGTAAATAAAGATTTTATCACAGCAGATTCCCCAATCCCATTCAACATTAAAGAACTTTGGTGGGAAATGAATTGGTGGCTTAATGCAACATTTAGCACAGCCGTTAAAGACGACCAAACAAAAGCGACAGCACAGCAAACAAATGAAGGCGACTTTGAAAATCTTGTTGGAGCAACATTCACTCCTTATCCGCCAAACAACCAAGCGCCATACAAATCAAAGCATGTAGAGTTCTTTCCTTACGAAAGAAAAATTCTTTCAAGAATAAGGGACAGCCGTTTTGATTTTCTGTTTAGCCCAGGTAATTTTAAAGGTATAGCTGGCACTAAAGATTTAAACAATCTACTTAATGCGTGGATTGGCAGTTCAAGTAAACTTGCTATCTTAGATCTAAGTGGAGTTCCTTTTGAAGTTCTTGACATCACAGTTGGTTTGATAACACGATTTGTTTACGACAGTATGTTTTGGGGAAGAAATGAAACATACACAGGAAAGCAAAGACCGCTTTTTCTCGCGTATGAGGAAGCACATACTTACCTTAATAAAAATGACAGCAGCAATTACTCAAAACAAGCGGTTGAACAAGTTTTTAAAGAAGGAAGAAAATTTGGTTTAGGTGCGTTGGTTATTTCACAGCGTCCTTCTGAAATTTCCGAAACTATTTTAGCACAGGTCGGAACTTACATTGCCTTGCGACTAACTAATTCTGGAGACCAATCTATTGTGAAATCTTCTGCACCTGACAATCTAAACAGTTTAATAGACTTACTACCAGCACTAAGAACAGGTGAAGCAATAGTAGTTGGCGAAGCGATTAAAATTCCTTCAAGAGTTAGAATCAAACTTAACAATCCAAGACCGACTAGTGATGACCCGAAATTAGTTGAAGCATGGAAGAAATCACACCCAGAAGGTGCGGACAATTACAAAACAGTAGTTACAAGAATCAGACAACAAAAATTTTAACAATGAATAGAGAAAGCGTTCAATCCAGCATGATAGCTAGTTTAGGCTATGAAGCAGATACTTCAACTTTGGAAGTTGAGTTTAATAGTGGTGCAATATGGCAATACTATGATGTGCCCGAAAGTGTTTATTACGACATGATGAATTCAGGTTCGGTGGGAAAATTCTTTCATTCAAACATTAAAGGGCAGTATCGTGAAGCACAGGTTGGGTAGAAATTCTTTCTCTTTAATGCTTTTTGCAATAAACCAACGACTCAACGCTGAAAACCAACGATTTATCAATGTATTCAATTTGACAACAACAAATTGAAATAATCAAATACTCATTAATAATATAACTTAAAAAATGAAATCAAAAGTTTTAATTTGTGCAATTGGAGCTAAAGGATCTATTGGAACTACAATAGCTTCAGGGATTTGTGCGTTCAAAAAATTCAGTAGGGAATATGACAAATATCTGATTACAAACCCAATAAATTCGGATGTTTTCGGGAAAACAGAAGAAATGGAATTTTCTGGTTGGGAACAGCAAGATATATCTTATGAAATTGCTTATAGTAAAAACAAAACCTATTCAAAAGATTTGTTTTCAGAAATAAAAGATGATTTAAACAAAATAAAAGTTTTCCATGCACCCGATCCTGAAATTACAATTGAAGAACAGATTATTCTGATTAAAGCTAATATTTCTGAATTACGCAAACTTTATCCAGAACATAGTATTGTACTTGCAAATGTTTTACCAGGTTCAGATATTGATTACGATAAGAGTAAATATTTAACTTGGGACGAGCTAAAAATATTAAAAGGAGCTACTTATCAAGATTTGGCTTATTTGATTGCCGCAATAGAAGAAGGAATTCCATTTGCCAACTTTACACCAAATCCAATTGAATTACCTTGTGTTGTTGAAAAAGCAATTGAAAAAGGAATTCCAATTTGTGGACGTGACGGGAAAAGTGGTCAAACATATTTTAAAGTTGTATTAGCTTCGAGCTTTAAAGCAAGAGAGTTATTTGTTAATGCATGGTACAGTACTAATATTTTAGGAAATAATGATGGTAAAACTCTTAACGAACCGGGTAAAGGGATAAATAAAATTAATGCCAAAAAAGACGTTTTGAATAATGTCTTAGGATACGAAGTAAATGACCACTTAGTTAGAATAGATTACTTTAAGCCAAGAGGTGATTCTAAAGAAGCATGGGATGTAATTGATTTTACAGGATTTTTACATGAACCTATGTCAATAAGAGTTAACCTGCAAGGTAAAGATTCTATTCTTGCAGCACCAATGATTATTGATTTATGCCGTTGGCTCAATTATGCAAAGTCTCAAAAAATCAGTGGAGCTGTTTCTGAATTGGCTTTTTATTTTAAATCGCCAATTGGCGAGCATAGTTATTTTGATTTTTCAGATCAACTTACTGCTCTTAGAAGTCTTTTGTTACACTGAAACTATCATTTTGACTGTATAAATACCAATACATAAAACAAATCAAAGTACTTTAAATTATATAAAATGGATAAACTGATTTGGCCTAAATGGCCAGTAATTGATTGCAATAGCCTTCAATATACCTCAAGTAGCCTTATGAACGGCAGATTTTCCATTTCTGGCAATGAAGACAATTCGATAAGTTTTATAAGAATTGCAGAAAAGAAAATGGAACAATTTACTAAATCAAATTATGCGATTCTAACTGCAAATGGCTCATCAGCATTATTACTTGCAATGCAAAGTTTAAATATTGGAATTGGTGATGAAGTTATTTTACCAGCTATGACTTGGGTTGGGGTGGCTAGTGCTATTTTAAGAGTGGGTGCAATCCCAGTATTTATAGATACTTCAAGCACAAATCCACATATGGATTTTAAAGAGATTGAAAATAAAGTAACACAAAAAACCAAGGCTATTATTGCCCCTCATTTATATTCTACTTTGATAAATGTCGGATTACTAAAAATTCAATTCCCCAATATTTCGATAATTGAAGATGCATCACATTGTAGTGGTTTATATGAAAGTATTTTGAGGACTAATCAAACAGAAGCAGACATAATTATATTTAGTTTGCAAGCGACTAAATCACTAACTTGCGGTGAAGGCGGTGTAATATTGGTAAAACAAAAGGAATTAGCAAATAAAATATTAAGCCTTAGAAATGATTCTAGATCTTATGACAATATTCATTCTGAGACACTTGAATTAAGACCAGGTAATTATCATGGTGCTAATTTAAACTTATCAGATTTACAGGCAGCCCTATTGCTTGACCAGCTTGAAAAGCATAATGAAATTTGTTTACAAAGAAAAAAATCCATTAAACTATTTCAAGATTTGACTTGTCAAGATTCAAGTCTTGAAATTAGTTTTAGTTCTGAACTTACAGAAAACGGTAATTTTTATGGAATTCCGTGTAAGTTAAATTGCGATGAGAATACATTTCAAAAACGCAAAACTGACTTTGAAAAGAAGTTAAATTTATGTTTCTGGACACCCTATACGCCCATTCCACATTCGAACTTATATAAGCCGCATACTGTTAAGAGCTATTCTCAATCTCAAAATCAAGAGAAAGGGAACTTTCCAAATTCATTTGAATGGATAAAAAATAGGTTTATTATTCCACATCAGATATTTCTCTCCAGCGAAAAGCAAATAGAAATGCTTTATGATACTTTATCAGAAAAGAAAAAACCTCACATAAGTAAATCAAATTCAGAAGGCGTTTCGGTAATAGTACTTACCAAAAATAGAAAAGAAAAGCTTGTTGAAGCTATTAATTCTGTATTGATGCAAGATTTTAAAGGTTCAATTGAAATATTACTTATTGGTGATAATTGCAATTATTTAGATTGTATTGATCGGTTAAAATTACCCAAGAATATTAAAATTAAAAAGAACAATATTATTCTTGATAGATATTTTGATGAAAAGCCAACTGTTTGCAGAGTGGCAACATTAAGAAATATTTCAATCAATCTAGTCTCGCAAAATTTCATCTGTTTTTTAGATGATGATAATCAATGGGAGGAAAATCATATATCTTCACTTATTGATTCCATGAATCAACATAATTGCAAAGCTACATTTTCGTGGAGAAAATTGTTTTTAGAAAACGGTAAACCTTTTATTCCCAAATCTTGGCCATGGATTGGTTCTGATATTTCACAAGATGTCCTATCCGATATTTATTTGAATTTGGGTGTTTTAGATGAAAATTCAAATATTTTAAAAGATTGTTTTGAAGCAATATATCAAAATCGAGATTATGCAACAATAGATATGGGAGCATGGTTATTCAGAAAAGAAATATTTGATATAATCAAATTCAGAACTAATTATTCAGAAGAAGAAATTAATTCTGTAGTTACTGAAGATGATGTATTATTAAAGGATTTAAAGAAACTAAATTTCATAGTACATCCATCACAAAAAGCCACGCTAAAATATTATTTGGGGGGGTACTCAAATATGTTTAAATATGAAATCTAAAAGTTCACAAAACTGCAAACTTAATCTACTAGAATATAAGGGTCAGAAAATAATTCTGGAAAGTTACCCTCAATATGTAATGGTTGAATTAACGAGAAGTTGCAACTTAAGATGTCCTATGTGCCGCGATTCAAATGATTTATATAAAAGTCAGAATATGACAAATAAAATCTTTGAGAAAGTTAGAAACGAATTATTTGATAAGGCTAAATTGATAGATATTAGAGGTTGGGGAGAAAGTCTGATACTAAGTAATATTGTTGAGATAATAGAAAGCATTGCAAAAAAAGGAACTAAAATAAGAGTTGTTACTAATCTCTCTTACAATAAAAATAATGTATTTGAAGTACTCGCAAAATACAATTGTATGGTTGCTGTATCAATTGATTCAGTGGATGTTGATATTTTAAAAAAAATTAGGGGTGGGGCAAATCTTAATCTAATTAGTAAAAATTTATATCAACTTTCTAATCTTTACAAATTTTATAATGGTAATACAAAGAATCTAAGTTTTATAACAACCATTCAATATCCCGCACTGTCAACTTTGCATAAAATTATTCCCTTTGCTGCTAAGTTCCATATTCCTGAAATTACATTTTTCCCTGTTGATATCGATGATAACTCAATGCTATCAATTGAAGGCAAGGAAGAAGAAGTGGAAGAAATGTTAAAACAAGTTAGTAATTTAGCCAAAGAGTATAACATAAACGTTATACTTGGCTCAAGTATAGGGTGTTACAATTCTAATAATCAAAAAAATGAAGTTTGTATTCATCCATGGTCATATTGTTACATTACCTATGATGGAAAGGTTGGTTTTTGTGATCATCTTATTGGTCCAGCATTTGACAAAATGCTTATTGGAGATTTAGAATTAAATTCATTTAATGAGATATGGAATAGTCATCGCTGGCAAACTCTTAGATATTATCATTTAAATGATAGAAAGAATTTACAGAAAGAATTTTATCAATGTCTTTGGTGCTATGAAAATAAATACATTGATTTTGAAAACTTATTTGATTCAAAGCTAGAAAAATTAAAACTTACATAATCATGAAGGTTCTTTTAATATCTCCTGCTTTTGATGGTTTTGCAAGAGGAATACCCTTGGGACTTGGGTATTTAGGTGCAATCCTTGAAGAAAATAATTTTGAAACACGAATAATAGATATTGCGTCACAAAACATCTCAAACTTTGAATTTAAGCAATTATTGGAAGATTATAAACCTAATTTAATTGGAATAACATCAACTGGTGCAAATTATTTAAATGCCATCGAAGCAATTTCAATTTCAAAGAAAATTTTAGGCAAAGATGTCAAAATGGTTTTAGGAGGACCTCATGCTTCCTTTGGGGCAGAAACAATATTATTAAATCATTTAGAAATAGACTTTTGTGTAATTGGAGAAGGCGAATTAACATTTCTAAACCTTGTAAAATATCTCGACAAACCTATTGGAGATTTATCTAGCATAAAAGGGATAGCTTATCTTAGAAACAATAAAGTTGTCTTTACAGAACCCCAAATTAAAATTCGTAATTTAGACTTCTTGCCGTATCCAACCAGACATTTGTATGACTATCAGGATTTTCCTTCGACAATTTGTGAAAATATTGTATCCTCAAACTCGAATACTGAATTGATGGCAAGTAGAGGATGTTTGTATTCTTGTGATTTTTGTAGTACAAAAAAACATTGGGGGAATTACCGCAAGCATTCAACACCCAGAGTAATAAGCGAATTAAAGGATTTAATTTCTTTAGGTTATAGTGGCTTTTATTTTAATGATGATATATTCACTATTGATCGGAATTGGGTAATTGATTTATGTGAATCTATTATAAGTATTGGCATTCCAATAACTTGGTCTTGTGGAACAAGAGTAGATAGAATTGATTTGGAAATGCTTACTAAAATGAAAACCGCTGGATGTAAATACATCTATTTTGGAGTAGAATCAGGTAATAATTATATAATTCAAAATCAACGGAAAGGAACAACATTAAGGCAAGTGGAATTGGCTTATGAGCTAATGAAGGAAGTTGGTATCTATTCAGCGTGTGCTTTAGTCTTTGGTCTACCCGGAGAAACAATTGAGACAGCAAAAAATACAGTTGATTGGGTAAGAGACAAAATTCAACCAAATGAATTATGGATTTCCAAAGCTTGCTGTTATCCTGGTACTGGTCTTGCGAATTATTACGGAATTACATCAATTGATTATGAATCAAAGATAAATAATAGAAGTAAAAATGGATTGATTTATGGTTCAAGTGGAATTTATACTCCATTCTTCAATAAAAGGGAGCCAGTCAGTGAACTATGGAACTATATAAAATCTGAATTGGGAAATCGCGAACTTCTGTTTGCTGATGAAATTGATATTTATGAAAACGATTAAATTATGAATTTTGTAAAACATATACGATGGTAGAACTTCCAAATATATTCGATTTCTATAATTATTCCTTTATGGAGTTGGGCGTTGGTGCTTCGCCAAATAATAAACTCTATGAGTTCTATCATAAGTTAGCAAAAAAACAAACTTGCCAATCAATTATTGAAATTGGATATGGTACTGGTAAATTGACAAAAATTCTATTAGATAGCCAGTTAAAAGTTGTCGCAATTGATAAATCGACTAAGAGTAAAGAATTTCTTGAAAAAAAATGTAATGCATCAATACAAAGTGGCGATCTATTAATCCATAATTGTGATATTTTAGAATTTGATTCCGCTGAAAAATTTGACCTTATCATCGCAGTGGATGAGTTTATTAGTCATTTTCTATCCGAATTTGAAATAAATAGGTTTTTAAATAAAATAAATAATCTTTTAACCAATAACGGAGCATTTATTACTGATATAAGACTAGATTATGATAGTGACTTCAACCATGTAACTCAATATCCTTTGTTTACTTTTGTCGAGAACATTAATGGAGTAAAATACATTAACTGCTCTTCATGGAAAATTTTAACTGATGATAAAATAATATTTATACACTACAAATTTGAAGAACTTGATGAAAGTGGAACTATTATCAAAAGTTACATTCGGATATTAAAACACGGCAAAATTTCATTTGATGTGTTAAAACGTTCCGCCATCAAAAACAATCTGTCCTTGCATATCAAAACCCAAAACAATCTTAATTGTATTATACTAAAATTTATAAAAAAGATATGATACTATTTTCGATCATAATTCCGACATCAAATCGGCCTGAAAAGTTAAGGCTTCTCTTAGATAGTATTATTCGTAATGGCTTAGATATACAGACATTTGAAGTACTTGTAATTGAAAATGGGCATGAGAAGCAATGCTCAAAACTTTGTGCCTATTACACCTCTTTTCTTAATATTAAATACTACTTTATCAATACTGTTGGATTTTCAGCAGCAGAAGCTAGGAATAAAGGAATACACACCTCCGTTGGTAAATACATATTATTTTTTGATGATGATGTTATTTTGGCTCCAAATTGCATTAACGCGCACTTAAATTATCATTTTGCTAATTCTTATCCAAAATTAGTTTATGGCTTTAGAAGAAACATTTTGGTTGATGCAAAAATTAATCCTATAATCGGAACTATTGAAGAAGATGAAAGACTAAATTTAGAAAAGGAATTGTCCAACAAACAATTTTTATGGTACTACGCATACTCTTGCAACCTATCCATTGATGTTACAAATGGAAAAGTATACTTTGATGATAATTTTAAGACTTGGGGCAATGAAGATCAAGAATTTGCATATCGTCTACATAAAAACAAATTTGAAATAATTGTTGGTTATAATTGTACTGTCTCTCATTATACTGATTCAAATATCAGAAGTCCCTTTTTGAGGGAAAAATACGGTCTTGAATCAGATTATAAAGATTTTCTGATCTCTAGATTATTTTTTTTGACAAAGCATTGGGATGATATAGATTTAAGAAATTTTATAATTAGGGATTTGAAACTATATGAATTTAGGGATAAAAAATGGGTGCGAAATGAATTCCCTTCTTCAAATTTTGACTTAGATCAGTTGAAAGAAAAATTAAGTTATAATCAATAATTAAATGAAGTATTACCCAAAGCTTCTTTTCCTTGAAATTACATCTGAGTGTAATCTTAGGTGTAAGCAATGTTTTATGTGGAAATTAAAAGATAAAGAAAATAGATTGGATCCAATAGATTATTATGACTTGGTTAAATGGTTTAAAAGTATAAACAATGGTGTTGGAGCGATTATACTTACTGGTGGCGAAATATTTTTAAAATCAAACTTTGTGTTTTCTATTTTAAGTGAATGTAATAAATTGAATATTGAGTCTGTAATTAATACAAATGGCACTCTCATACCCATTGACATGCATCTTGAATTAATTAACAATGGTCCATCCAAATTAGTGTTTTCTATTGATAGTCAAAATGCTGCATTACATGATTATTTAAGAGGAGTAAAAGGAACCTTTACCAAAGTAACATCCACAATAAAACAACTCATAGCCTTGAGAAACAAGTCTCATTCAAATAGATGTAAAATATATATTAGTTCGATACTTTTAGATGAAAATATTAATGATATTGATACAATCATTTCATTTGCAAAATCATTAGAAATTGACGGAATTGTATTTCAAGTATTGTCTCCTTCATTTTACAGTAATGTCAAAATCGAAGATGATATATTCTTTAAGAAGCATTTCTTTAAGGATAAAGACGGAGCGTGTGCTGAAATTGATAAATTAATCGAATTTTCCATGAAAGACGATTTTATTTTAAACACTAGCTCTGATTTAATGGCGATTAAGGAATACATAAGAAGTCCCTATCGCACTATAAGGGTATTTTGCAAAGCTAATGAGCAAAATTTAATTATCGACCATATGGGCAATGTAAAATACTGTTACAACATGGAGACAATTTTTCAAGAGCTTGTTGGTAATATCCGATTTAATAGCATTTCTGATATTATATATTCTAAAAAATCAATGGAAGCGAGAGAAAGAATGGGTTTTTGTAATTTAAGTTGCGGTATTTTAAATTGTAATAAATAAACTGAATAATTTATGGAACAATTAGCCATCGCATTTGCAAGCACATTGCCAAAGCCCCACGAGCCAACGCTTCAACCCAAGCTTTGTCAAAGAGCTTGCAAAGCCAACGCACTGAGAGAAATTGTTTAAAAAATTTGCCGACACTTAAAAAAATAAAAAACGCTGACACACGAGCCGACAGAAAAGAAGAAAAAGTAAAATGATAATGCCACGGAAACTGAATAATGACAATGGTTTACATGACTGGAAAACAGAACACCAGGCGGTAACATGCGGTATATTTTATTGCCGAGATAGTGCTGTAATCAACGGCTGTGGCTCGCTTCAAACTTCATCGTGGCTTGACAGTGACGTGCTCCGTAATCGGCAACAAAAACATACCGCTGTCCGTTAGGGGCAATACAAAAAAAGATAAACTCACGTAGATAAAACCCAAATGAGCGACTATTGAATTAAAAATTCAGATAGGAGTTTGTATGAATATAAAATTAAAAATATGCCGATGAATTTTTCAGATATTTTAGTAATTGGAGTCTCAAGTAGAGCTCTCTTTAACCTTGAAAAAGAAAACGAAATTTTTGAAAAAGAAGGAATAGTTGGGTATAGTAAGTACCAACAAGAACATGAAAACGATGTTCTAGAGCTTGGCACAGCATTCTATCTTGTTCAAAGTTTACTTCACCTTAATCAAATATCTAGAAAAAGAATAGTAGAAGTTGTAGTTATGTCAAAAAACAGTCCTGATACTGGATTGAGAATTATGAACTCTTTAAGAGAACACAAACTTGATATAACAAGAATGGCTTTAAGCGGTGGCGAACCTCTATCTCCGTATATTGATGCGTTTGACATGGATTTATTTTTAAGTAAAGATTCAACCGACGTTCAATCTGTTATTGATTCAAAGAAATGTGCTGCAGCCTACATTTATGAACCTCCAACAGAATTTAAACCTTTAGACAATAGAGTGAAAATTGCATTTGATGCAGATGCAGTACTATTTTCAGATGAATCTGAGGCTCGATACAAAAAAGAAGGCATGGAAGCTTTTCATAAGTATGAATCAGAACATGAGGACGAACCTCTTGGGGAAGGACCATTTGCAAGATTATTAATAAAACTCTCTAAGATTCAAGAAGAATTGCCGACTAGAATTGAACTTTCACCCTTACGAATTGCAATCGTGACGGCAAGAAACGCACCATCACACATGAGAGTAATTAAGACACTTAGAAAATGGGGAGTTTATGTTGACGAAGCGTATTTCTTGGGTGGACTTTCTAAAGACAAAGTACTAAAGGCATTTGGAGCTCATATATTCTTTGATGACCAAGAAGTACACTTGACTGAATCTTCAAAAGTAGTACCTTCTGGGAGAGTTCCATACGCATTTGACTCTCCTCTAAAAAAAATTCCGGTAAAAGGTTCTGATTTAAAATTGGTAAATGATAATAAATAGAAAAATGTACTGCCCCTAACATTGTGTAGCATTAATGGCGGGTGAAGCACGTTCCGCAAGGTTCGTTTCCCGCATCAACCATTTAACGGTTTGAAAGGAGATTCGCCCGCAATCCGCCACTAATGCTACACTTCCCGTTATGGGCAAGGCTAAAAGACGACAGGAACTATGACAGAAAATTACACGATAAACCAAATCAGAGATGAAATAATAAAGTTCAAAAATGACCCTGACTTTCAAAAGTTGGAAAATTTTTACTATTCAAAATCATTCTCGGAAATTTTGGGTGTGAGCAGAAGAGAAATTAGCCATAGTGGATTTCTTGCTTGGCTACTAGGAAACTTGGAAAGCCATAATTTAGGTGAGTTCTCAATCAAAAAGTTCTTAGATATTATTTTAAAATTTAGCAATGACAAATTAAAAAGAAAACACAGCGACCTTTTTAACGCATTTGTTACGGAAGACTACTCAATCGAAAGACTATTTGTTAAATCAGAATATGCAATTAAAAATGTTGGTAGGCTTGACATTTATATCGAATTGACACTTTTGATTGCAGGAAAAACAAAGAACATTCGATTAATAATTGAAAACAAAGTTGAAAGCAAAGAGAATAACGACCAAACAAACAGCTACTTCAAATTCTTTAATCCTACGCAAAATGAAGATAATATTGTAATCTATGTTTACTTAACGCCTATTTCAACTCTTGACCTAATAGAACTGACAGAACCCGAGTGTAACTGTAAAGAGTTTATCCAAATAAACTATCAATCAATAGTTGACTATTTAATAGAACCTGCATTAAATCAGAACATTTCAGCTCGAACTCAAAATATACTAACTGAATATTTAAAATCTTTAAGCCAACCTTCTATCAACGAAGAAGCTGACGGACACAAACAAGAATTAATTATGGCACTTGGTAACGAAGAAAGAAAATTATTGTCAAGCTTTTGGGAAAAAAATCAAAAGTTGATTTTAGCCTCATTATATGCAATAAGTTCTGACCCTGAACAAGAAAAAGATACAAGGGACAGCATCAGAGAAGCACTAGACAGCTTATCTTCTGACAAAGACCGCAGTACTTATAACATAAAATACAACGGAGAAATATTCAGCAGTAATTTCAAAAAATCTGACATTGGACTGCAAACAATTAATTTGTTAAAAGCTAAAGGACTTATTGATGACAACATTATAAAATACCTTAGAAAGGATAAAAGTTGTAGTTTTTTACTACTAAAGAAAAAAGAAGAATTTACAGAAACAGAAATCAAATACAGAAAATATCGGACTAATGATTCACCTGAACTTATTTACAACGGTGAAGAATTTTATGTTGCACGAAATTGGGGAATTGGTAATATCCACAAACTCATAAATAAATTTACAGACAAATTCCCTGGACTTGAATACGAAACAAATTAATAGCGGACAAAGAAGCCCAGCCCATAACAGGCGTTTGGCTCAATGGCGGGTGACGTGGTTAATTGAACATTCTACCTCGCATCAACTTTTGTGGTGTGTTGACAGTTTTGTGCTCCGAAATCCGCCACTGCGCCAAGCGCCAAAACGTTG
>VSSQ01000698.1_pt1 | contig 17810 bp, 16 predicted proteins | sample 4763081 | NCBI WGS metagenome assembly VSSQ01 (sample SAMN12137344, study PRJNA551015) | bioreactor metagenome | isolation source: SDC9 anaerobic chlorinated ethene degrading culture | place: USA: Knoxville, Tennesee | collected 2015-01-01
TTTTAGAAAAGATAACTTGGATATTTTTTGCTATTTCATGGGTATTTATAGCTTTGTCCATTATTTTAATTTTATAATCTATTAAGTTAAAATAAATTAATAATAATAAATTTTTTGTTGTATTAGATGGAAAATTAATAAATAATGGTGTTTTATGAAAGATAAGTATTGGAAAATTTTAATTATTATCATTGTTTTTATAAGTATTCTTATCAAACAATTGATCTTTTTGAATAGTTAAATTTCAATAAACTAATTATATTAAATTTATTTAATAATAAAATAATCTTGAAAAAATAAGTTGTTAGTATGTTTTTTAATGGGAATAATTTTTGACTGGTTGGTGATTATTTGGATTTTTTCAAAATATTAATAGGATTTATTGCTTTATTTTTAGTTATATTTATTAAACATTTATTTTTACCCAATAACGTTTATTCTTTTATTATAAGTATTGTTAGTGCATTGATAATTGGATTATGGATAATATATTAATCTTTAAATATTTCTATATTTTTTAATTTTTAATAGCTTAAGATTTATTTACTATCTAAATTAATCCTTTTTATTATAATTGTTTAAAATGATAAAAATAATCTTGTAGCTATAATTGAAGCTAGAAATGAATATTTAGCTATTAAAAAGGCAAATATTTTTATTTTTAAATTATTAAAAAACCAATTAGTGTATTTGAATTTTTATTTAATTAATAATTTATTTAATATTATGATTATATTAAAAAATTAATAATTTTAATTTATATTTATTTTAAATTTTAAAAAAAGAAAGAAGGATAAATAAATTAATTTATCCTTTAAAATTTTTGTTTATTTTTTTCTTATAGCTATTCCTAAACAACTTAGAAGTACTAGTAGTATTATGTTTATCGGTATTCCGGTTTCTTTCATAGCTGCAGATGTTTTTACAGCTGGATTGTTACTTGTTTTTTTAATTGGATTAGGATTATCTAGTTTTTTAGGTTCTTTAGGAATTTCAGTATCTTTCGGATTTTCTGTTTCTCTTGGAGTATCAGTATCTTTTGGATTTATTGTAGTATTTTTTATTTTAATTACCACATCTTCACTAATTTCAGCCTCTGAATAAATTTCTGTCAAAATAGGATTATCTGTTATTGTAAAAATATCTGTAGTTGCAAGAATGCGATATGTTCCTGAGTTTATTGCAGTATATATAAATTGAGTTATACCTTCATTGTTAGTTGTTCCAGCTCCTATTAGTGTTTCATTAATGTAAAAATTGATAATTCTTCCTAAAATAGGATCTCCATTATTATCTGTAGCAGTTATTATTATTGTTATTGTATTATTTGAAATATTTGTCGTAATCGAAAGCTTATTTTGGTAATTCACTTTGTTTCCTGACCCAGACAAATCACCATTATTCAAAATGCTTTCATCAGTATTATTATCAAAATTATTGTCGTTAATAGTCGCAGTACCATTGTTTGTTATTCCATCTTTAGTGTTATTAGTTATGTTATTGTCGTTGATTATAGCATCACCATTATTATATATTCCTCCTCCATTTTCAGCATCATTGCCAGTTATATTGCTATTGCTAATAGTAGTATTATTGCCATTATTATATATTCCCCCTCCATTTTCAGCAGTATTATTTTCAAAATTAGAACCACTTATATTATTTCCATTACGGTTATTATAAATTCCACCACCATTAAAAGCATTATTATTAGTAAAATTGGAATCAATTATACTAGAGTTGTGACCACCATTATGAATTCCTCCCCCACTAGTATCTGCAGAGTTACTATCAAAAGTACAATTAATTGTTCTAAAATTATTTCCTGCACTGTATATTGCACCTCCAGCAGTATTTGCAGAGTTACTATTAAAAGTACTATTAATTATTGTAGCATTAATACCAGCACTATATACTCCACCGGCTGTGTTTGCATTATTATTAATGAATATAGAATTGGCTATAGTTAAATTAGGAGAAGTACCATATATTGCACCACCAATATTCCCTGCGGTATTATTAAAGAAATTACAATTATTAACTACAGAATAATTACCAGTAATATATAAAGCACCAGAACTACCAGTTGCACTATTATTGGTGAAATTAGAATTAAAAACATTAAAATTAATGCCATTAGCAGTATTGTACACTGCCCCACCTGTGCCACCACTATTATTAGTGAAAATAGAATTAGTCAAATTAAATGAAGCAGCATTGTTATATATTGCACCACCATTTTTAGTCGCACTATTGTTATTGAAAGTAGAATCAATTAAAGTAAGATTAGATCCTCCATTGTATATTGCCCCACCATGACCATCATTCGATGTTGTGATGTTTACTACACTATTATTTATAAATGTACAATTTATAAAGGTCAACCTTGTTCCTGCATAAGTATTTAAGATTGCACCACCATTACCTGTCGAATTTCCATTTAAAAAGGTTATATTTATGAAAATTACATTTCTATTGTTACTCAGGGTAAATATTCTTGATAGTTCTTGTGCATCTATGATTACATTTTCTTTTGGTCCGTTTCCTTGAATTGTTATGTTTTTGTTAATGGTTATGTTGGTGTCTTGACCTGTTTTGTTGTATGTTCCTGGGTTTAGGTATAATGTTTCGCCTGTTCCTGTGTTAGCTATGCCTTGTAATATGCCACCAGTGTCTGTGTCGCTTATTGTTTGGTTAGCTGCACTGATTGTTGTTAAACTGCAAATTATTAAAACTATTGCTAATAAAGTAAATGTGGTTATTTTCTTTAATTGCATAGTTTTTTCACCTCCGTTTATTATTTAATTGATTTATGAAAATATGATAATCTTGATTAGTAAAATTGGATTAGGGTATAATAATGCATTTTCAATAGTGAAAATGGATATATAATTTTACTAAAACATGGATTATCATACATTTTTTTTGATTAATAATGGTTGAATCTTTTAGCTATTCTTTTTTTTAAGATAGCTGGATTCTTTTTATTATTAATCAGAAGAAAACTATTTTTTAGGTAGTTTTCTTCTTATTAATAATGAATGCTCACTTTAGAATTTTTATGTTAAAATTTTTGATTTTTTAAACTTTGGAAAAATTGGTAAGTATCATTTTATTTTTATGGGTTTTTGGATTGAAATTTTATAAAAATTTACTTATTATATTTTTATAATTGTATATAATGGCATATAAATGTTGTGTAAAAAAGATTAAAAAATATTATTTCACATTTAAAATTTTATTATAAAAGATTTCAATACATATATATGGATACTAAAAAAGATTTATATAAAGAAATAAGCTTTCTTAAGGGTGGGAAATATAGGTTTTTAGTTCTTTCAGAGATTAATGATAAATTCAAAACTCCAACAGAGATTTCAAAATCTCTTAAAATTCCAATGCGAGAAACAAGTAGGGCATTACAAGAACTTAAATCACATGGAATGGTTGAAGTTTTAGATGAAAGTGTAAAGAAAGGAAGAACATACAGATTAACAAAAAAGGGATTAGAAACACTAAGAATATTGAAAAAAAATATGTAATATAATATTTAATTATTTCAATTAAAATAAAATTATATATCAAAAATAAAAAAATATAAAATTTCTTTGTTCATTATTCTAAACTATTTAATAAAATAATTTTTTAATATATATAGTTTATTTTTTATTAAAAATGATAAATGGAATATAAATGATATATAAAAAAGATTAAAAAATACTATTTCACATTTAAATCTTTATTATAAAAGATTTCTATACATATATATGGATATTAAAAAAGATTTTCATAATGAGATAAGCTTTATTAAGGCAGGTAAATATAGGAGTTTAATTATCTCAGATATAAATGATAAATTTAAAACACCAACTGAGATTTCAAAATCTCTTAAAATTCCAATGCGAGAAACAAGTAGGGCATTAAAAGAATTAAAAGATCATGATATTCTTGAAGTGTTGGATGAAACTGTTAAAAAAGGTAGGTTATATAAATTAACACCTAAAGGATTTGAAATTTTAAAAATATTAAAAAATAATAAGTATTTCTGATAATTTTTTGAAATAAACAGATTCTTTATTAAATATATATTTTTTAATATTATTCTGAAAAGTGTTTTGTCTTTTATAATTATGAGTATGTTTTTTATATTACATAACTTGTAAATTTAATATTGCTTATAATAAAAATTTTTGATATAAAAATCAATTTTTTACAGATTTTTTAAGTTTTATATTTTATTATACATTTTTTATAGATTTTTATTTTATTTATTAAGAAGAAAGGGTTAAGTGTTTATAATATATATAACAATATTCAAATAGTTTATTAATAATTAATAAAAATAATTTTAAGAGGTGCTGAATGAAACAAAATAGGCAAGCAATAGATACTATAAAAGGGTACTTTTATCAATTTGATAAAGCTATTTTAGAAATATTAAATCAAAATAATGAAAATACAGAAATAATAATTGAAGGGATAGAAGATATTGATATACATGAGATTGATAATAAATTAGCAATACAATGTAAGTATCATTCAAAACAAACATATAACCATTCAGTAATAAAAAAACCTATAATGTTGATGTTAGAACATTTTGCTCAAAATTCAGACTCAAACTTAAAATATTATTTGTATGCTAATTTTAATAATGGACAAGATAAACTTCCTAGTGATTTTTCTCTTGATTTTTTTAAAAATAATTTTCTCACTATTAAAAAAAAAGATAATACAGTTTATAAAGCTTATGAGGAATTTAATTTAACCAACGAGCAATTAGAAAAATTTATGGAAAAGTTAGAAATAGATATATCTGCTCTTTCATTTGAGGAACAAAAGAAAAGCATCAGGGATTTATTAAAACAAAAATATAATTGTGAGAATGATATATTAGATTTATATTATTCTAAAGCAGGCAGCATTATCAAAGAAGTTGCAATAAAACAGAGGATGCAAAATAGAAAAATAACAAAGAAACAATTTTTTAAGAAACTTGAAGATGTTAATAATAGTTTAGATAATTGGTATATTTTCAAAATTGGGGCTGAAAAATATTACAAATTAATGCGAAAAAATTATTTCACTCAGCTAAACATAAGTCCTTATGAAAGATTTTTTATCATTGAATGTGATGAAAATATAGTCGAAGGCGAATTGAAAAAAATAATTGGCCAATTGGCAAAAAAATGGAGTAAAGCAAGTAAAAAAACTCCAAAATCTTATTGTCCATATGTAATTTTTGAAAAACTGAGTGAAAATAAAGTTATTGAATTAAAAAAATCATTACAACAAGATAATTTTAATTTTCTAGATGGATATGATTTTAGAGGTGCTGATTTTTCAATTAAAAGTATAATAAGGGAAGTAAATTATCACAATGAAATAAAAGCAAAATTTGTTTTATTGACGGAAGTCGATTCAGTACTAAATAAAATTAATAATACTAAAGAGATATATCAATTTTATTTAAAAAAACCATTTTATGAGAACATTAAGCAATATCATATAAAAATAAAAATTGAAAAAACAGTAGATGTTTTAGATATTATTTAGGAGATATAATATGGGAAATAAAATAAATGCAGAGGTAATTTCAGTATTACCCAATAAAATTAAAATAGCTGTGGATAGTTTGGAAGACTTTAAAACAACGGAAGAAAATTTGAAAGTAGGATCCTATTTGCAAATTTCTGATAATGATAATGCTAAATTACTTGCAATAATTGAAAATTTTTCAATAGAAATAAAAGAAAAAACTAATGAAAGAAAACATATATTAGAAGCAAATCCGTTAGGAATGTTGATTGATGAAAAATTTGAACGTGGGGGAGATAGTATTGCTATACCTCCTAAAGATGTTAAACCAGCTAATAAAGAAGATATCAAAAAGATTTTTTCAGAATATGGATTAACTGAAAATGAAAAGTTTATATTTTCAAAATTAGCTTCTGATAATGAAATTCCTGTTCCTGTAGATGGGAATAAATTTTTTAACAAGCACATTGCTGTTGTAGGTTCAACTGGTTCTGGGAAATCAAACACTGTTGCAAAAATAATTCAAAATGTAGTTATTTCTAAAAAAAAGGAATATTCTGGATTAAACAATTCGCATGTTATTATATTTGATATTCATTCTGAATATAAAACTGCATTTCCAGATGCTAATTATATAGATATAAATAATTTAATCCTTCCCTATTGGTTATTGAATAGTGAAGAATTGCAAGAGTTGTTTATTGATACAGAAGCAAATGATCATAATCAAAGAAATGTTTTTAAAGAAGCAGTTGTTGAAAGTAAAAAAAATCATTCTACTGAATCTGATGAAGAAAAAGAAAAAATTCATTTTGATTCACCTTTGTTTTTTGAGATTGATGAAGTTTTAGAAAAAGCTAAATTTAAAAATGAAGAAATGGTACCTGGGAAAAACAATCCTGTAAAAGGACCATTAAAGGGGAAGTTATCAAATTTTGTAGATCGATTAGAAAATAAAATATATGATAAAAGATTAGAATTTTTATTAGGGCAAAATTCTAAAGAAATAGAGTTTGTGGATGTTTTAAAAACATTGATAAGTTATGGGGATAAGACTTCTAATGTAACAATTATAGATTTAAGTGGGGTTCCTTTTGAAGTTTTAAGTATTACTGTGTCTTTAATTTCAAGAATTTTATTTGAATATGGTTATTATCACAAGAAGTTAAGATATAAAACCAAAGCAGACGAAACTCTTAATAATAATGTGCCTTTATTGCTTGTCTATGAAGAAGCACATAAATATGTTCCTAACAGTGATTTATACAAATTTAGGGCATCAAAAGAATCCATAGAACGTATTGCAAAAGAAGGAAGGAAATATGGTGTTTCTTTATTATTGTCAAGTCAAAGACCTTCTGAAATTTCAGAGACTATATTTTCACAGTGTAACAATTTTATTGCAATGCGTTTAACTAATCCTAATGATCAAAGTTATGTGAAAAAGTTATTACCTGATACTTTAGGTGATTTAATAAACAAAATGCCTGCCTTAAAAGTTGGTGAAGCATTGCTAATAGGAGATTCTGTTGCTCTACCTTCAGTTGTTCGGATAGAAGAGTGTGATAATAAACCTTCTTCTAATGATATACCTTATTTTGAATTATGGAAAGAACAGTGGAAAGATTTAGGGATAGAAAAAATAATAGATGAATGGAAAAAGTAATAATAATTTTTTTCATTACAATTTTTTTTATTTGGATTAATGTTTTATTGTTTATTTGTTTTTTAATGAACTTTAATAAGAGATTATTACTTTAAGTGTATGATTAATAATAAATATTAAATAATATTTGAATAAGGTGTTTTTGTGCAATTATCTTCTATATCTATAAAAAACTTCAGAAATATTAATAATTTGGAAATGAATTTTTCACAGATTGAAATGATATTAGGTGAAAACAATATTGGAAAAACAAATATTCTTAGGGCATTGAAAAAATCTATGAATGGAAAATATTTTAGTGTTTATCAAGAAGATTTTGGAGATATTTCTGAATCCTTAATTATAAAAATTTCTTTCAGTAACCTCAATGAAACAGAAAAGGCATTGTTTTATGATCCTGAAGGTTTATTTAATCCTTTGAAGAAAGAAATAAAAATACAATTTGAAGCAGTTATTAATAATTTTGGAGAAATAGATAGAGAATCTCATTTTTTAAGGGAAGATAAAGAAGATTTAGCTGATAAAGATTTTAAGATTAAAAAGTTCATCCCTTCAGATTTCAAAAATTCAATTCCTTTTTATAATGTTTCCACTGACAGGAGTATAAAAGATTCAATTTCAAAAAACGGCGATTTGTTTAATATTTTAAAAAGTTTTAAGCCTGAAAATGGAAGTCCTACTGTATATTTCGAAAAAAAATTATATAATTTGATAGATGAATTAAAACAAATGATAATTGAATCAAATTTCAAATTTAAAGAGGATATTGATTTTTTAATACATAAAAATTGGTCTAATCAAGATTTATTAAATGAAAATAAATTTTTTGAAAATTTAACTGTTGTAAAAGAATCAACCGAAGAAAAACACATTATAGAAAAAACTAATGAAGTTATTCTGTTTTCTACTAGATTAAAAAAAGCATTGATATCAGAAAATCATTTGAACAACACAGAAATTGGTTTGAAAGAATTAATGGGGTTGGAAAATATTGAAAAACAGTTATTCTCTGAATTAAAAAATATGGGATTGGAGGATAATATTAAATTGAATACAATTTTAACAAAAGAGAATATTTTTAATTTAGTTAGTATGGAAATTAATGAAATTTCAATATTCAATCAAGGTGATGGATATAGGAACATATTAAATTTATTGATTAAATTGACTTCTTTATATATCTCAGCAGAAAATAATGAATTTGATGAAAGAAAACCGTATTTAATAATTTTAACAATTGATGAACCAGAACTTTATTTACATCCTCATTTACAAAGAAGCTTAATAAAACAGTTAAAAAAATTTCAAGACAGATTTTTTGAAATTGGAATTACTTTACAAATAATATCTTCTACTCATTCTTCGTTTATAATATCTCCATTAGAAATAGAAAATTTAACTTTTATTAGAAAATATGGGTGTAATTTTTTCCCAATAAAAATTTATCAAGATGAATTTAAGTCGGAACCTAAGATTAATAAACATTTAAAAACATTATTGATTAATTATTCTGAAGTATTTTTCAGTCGATTTGTTATTATTGGTGAAGGTAAAACTGAAAAAATTGTTCTCCCCATTTTTGCAGAAAAATTAAATATGGATTTTGATGATAAAGGTATTTCTTTTTTAAATTCTGGAGGAGAAGGCAATATTAGTCATTATGAAAAAATTATTAATAGATTGAATATTGATTATGCTATTTTAGTAGATAAAGATAAATCTGATGATTATCCAGAGGAAGGTTATATATTTATATCAGGTGAAACTGGGAAAGAAGCTTTTGAAAAAGAAATCATTAATTCTGTTGATACAAATATTATTTTAAATGAATTGAGCAATTATGAAGATGACACCGATAAACTAAATTACATGAAAAGCAAGTTTCAATATATTAAAGGTTATAATCCTCAAAACATAGTTGAAGCATATAAACATATAAAAAATAATGATAAAAACAAGTGTAAAAAGATTGTTTTCAAATGGCTTAAAAAGAAAAAAGGAGATTTTTTTTGGATAGATCTGTCAAATTCTATTCCTAAAAATCAAATTCCTAGTATTTACAATGATTTAATTTCCTTTTCTGTTAATAGTTCTTCTAAGGTGGATTAATTGAAAAATAATAACGTTGAATTGGATGATATTCAAAGGAAGATTGTTTACTCCAATATAAAACAAAATATCATTGTTAATGCTCCTCCGGGTTCTGGAAAAACAACTATCATGGCAAAAAGAATAGATTATCTAATTCAAAATCATTTAATTAAATTTCCTTTTAGAATTCTTGGTTTAACATTTAGTAATGCTGCTGCAAATGAAATGAAATCTAGATTATTCTCTAATGAACTCACTAGTAAATTACAAATAACAACGTTTCATTCTTTCGCTTTTTCTATATTAAAATCTTATGCAAACTATATTGGGTTGAAAAATGATTTTAAAATATTATCTGATCATGAAAGTAAAAAATTGAAGAGGAGATTAATTATTAAACACTTTAATAAAGAATTAAATGAAATTATTCCCCAAAACAAAAAAAATCAAATTGATATTTATCAAGAAAAATATAAAGTATGGATAAATGAAACATTATTAAAATGCAATAATTATAAATCTGTTCTAGATTCTAAATTTAATTTAATCATGAACGAATATAGGCAGAAACTAAAAGATAAAAATGTTTTAGATTATGATTATCTTTTATATTATTCAAATATGCTATTTGAAAGTAATAGTAACGTTTTGAAATATTATTCTTCAAGCTTTCGTTATATGGTTATTGACGAGTTTCAAGACACTAATGTTCTACAATTTAATTTAATAAAAAAAATTATTTTGAGTTCTAATAACTTAGTTAATATTTTAGTACTATGTGATTCTAATCAGGCTATTTATGCATTTCAAGGAGCAACGACTGAAAATATAGAAAATGCAAAAAAAGAATTTAATTGTAAAGAATTTAATTTAAAAAAAGATTATAGAATTTCTTCTCCAGAAATAAAAAAAATTAAAATTAATGTTTCATTAAAAATAGATGATTTTTATACAACCTTAATGGATGAAAACGAGAAAATACCTTTAAATTTATTTGATAATGAAAATAATGAATTAAGATTTGTCATGAAAATATTGAATGAATTAATTAAAGATGGTGTGGATTTAGAAGATATAGCTATAATTGCTCCTGTTGAGTGGCGTTTAAAAAATTTGAAACGTCATTTGCTAAAAAATTCAATAGATCATGTATATGTTCCAAGTTTGAGCAAATCTAAAATAATAGAAAAGTATAAGAATATTTTTGATTCATTATTGTCTTTTAAAAATGAAAATAATACTCTCAACCAGACTATTTTTAATATATGTTCTAAAAATAGAGTTAATGTTAATACTGATGCTATTAAACTTTTAATATCAATTTCTAAAAGATATGATAAAAAATATAATAATTTATCTTTGAATGATAAGATAGAAAAGTTCTATAATGAATTCCTTTTAGATATTAATATAGAAGATTTATTAAAAAATTCATTTAAAGATAAAATATTTCTTTCTACAATTCATGGAGTTAAAGGTCTTGAATTTGAAAATGTTATTATTATAGGACTTGAAAATAAGGTTATTCCTCATCATTCTGTTTGTGAAAAATGTAATAATGGAGAAAATGTTTTATTAGATGAATTGTCAGATGCACTTAAATTACTTTATGTTGGAATTACACGTGCTAAAAATAAGTTATATTTAACAGGAATTGGTAGAAGAACAGGAATTATAAAACATGGTACTTGTTTGTTAAAAGGTTGTTCAAAATATATTTATAATTAAAATTTTAATTAATAATAAATTGGCATTTTTTTAATTCTTAGAATCTCCTAAAATCAGGATTTATTTTTATTCCAAAGTATTATTTTCATATTTATTTATATTTTTAAGTTCTAATCTTCACCAATAAATTGATAGGTTTTCAAAAAGTATTAGTTTATATTATTACTCAGTTTGTTTAGCTATGCAAAATCTGCATACTTCATTGGGGTTTTCTTTTTGTTTGTCTTTTACAGGACAGAAATATGTATTATCTTTATAAGTAACTTTTAAATTACCTGGAAAAGGGGTTCTTTTGGGTGAATTGGTTCATTTAATATAAAAGTAGTTTATAAACCAATAACTGTATAAATTATTGGGAATTTATCATTTTCATTTTTATATAATTCTTTGTTGTTGAAATGAGCTTTTAGTAATTCAATAGCTTGTGAAAAATCTTCTTTATTATCAATTTCCAAATTATAGCTATTTTTATCTGCTTTTACATCTTTTATTCTCATATTTTAATCCTAATTTTATTTTTAGATATATTGATTTATTATTCTTTTTAAGACTTTTTAAAATTAGAATTTTATTTTCTTGTTAATTTAGTTTATATGTATTACAAAATAGTTTAATTTAGCTTTTTTAATATTTTATAGATTTTAAGAATTATTTTTTTTCTATTTTCCAAAACTTATTTTTATAATATTTCTATATTTTTTATTCTTTCATTAATTTATTATGCAAATTGTTTAAAAAGAGTTATATATTGTTGAATACAAACAAAAAATATAGAAATATAATTGATAACTATTGAATCTTTATATAAAAAATAGGTGAAAATACTATGGAGTATAAAACAAAAGATTTTAAAATTAAATTTTTTATAATTTTTAGTACTTTGATATTATTATTTTGTATGTTATCAGTAACTATAGGGGAGGTAAATAGTGCAACACTAACAAATGATACAAATCAAAAGGCAATTACTAATAAAACATTTGATTGGGATTGGGAATATGAAGATGTTGTTAAAAAAGAGGGTAAATATTACAAAAAATATGTTAAAGATGTAGAAACTTGTTATTATGAATATGATGAAAATAGTTATGATAATCTTAAATATCTTTACTCAAAACATAAAAAACAAACAAAATTAGAAGAATTATATGCAGAAAAATTTGAATATGGTTGGAATGTTGATGATAAATATAAATATAAGGGTAAAGCTTATATTGAATACATTAATGAAATAGATGTAGATTTATATGATGATAAAGGATGGTTTAGTTATGATTATGAGGTAAAATGTAAAACAGTATCTTTTAATCTACCTAAAAAATATGTAGCTTATTTCACTGATTTAACCAAAAACACTAAAAAACTTATTAAGAAGAATGGGAAAACAAGTATAGGTCCTGATAAATATTGGAATGGTAAAAAAATCCATTCAGGTGTTTTAATCATTATTTATCAGTACAAAGGTAAAGAATATACTAAAAAAATTCAGGTTAAAGCAGGTAAGAAAAAATATTTGTTGATTCCTAAAAAAGCAATTATTAAAGATTCTATTGGTATATTAATTGCAAAGGGCAAAAAAATAAAAGTTAGGGATGTTTTTGCATATTTGAAAGGTTGAATATTTAAAAACTTTATAAACTATATATAAATTTAAGTTTTTTATTATTTTAAATTATCATTTTTTTAATTTTTCAATTTCTTTTTTTAAATTTTCATTTTCTAATTTTAATTTTTCAATTTTTTCATTTTCAAAATTAATTAAATTTCTTGTTTAGTTTTTTATTTTTCTCTAATAAACCATAATCTTCTAAAAAATACTATTTACTCAGTTTGTTTAGCTATGCAAAATCTGCATACTGCATTGGGGTTTTCTTTTTGTTTGTCTTTTACAGGACAGAAATATGTATTGTCTTTATAAGTAACTTTTAAATTATCTGGAAAAGGAGTTCCTTTAGGATGAATTGCTTCATTTAATATAAAAGTAGTGTATAAACCAATAATTGAGATTCTAGTAATTAAATAGCTTGTGAAAAATCTTGTTTATTATTGATTTCTAAATTATAGCTATTGTTATCTGATTTTGCCTCTTTTAAAGCAGTGCTTATGTTTTGGATTTTAATATTTAATTCTTTTGCTATTTTTAAAGGATATATTAAATATTCACCGTTAAATTTAAGAATATTAAATCTTACTTTTGATATTCAAACATAAGCTAAAATCTTTATATTTTAATATTCATTCATATACTTTTTTCATTCATATAATTATAAAGTTAGTATCTATTTATAAAGATTTAAATACAAAAGAATATTAAAAGTATAATGATAATATTAGGATAGTATTATTATATAAAAATTATAATAAAAAATGAGAGTAATTTGTATGGGGAAAAAAAGTAGAATATTGATTGTGATAATTATTGCTCTTGTTTTTATAATAACTTGTTTATCAACCTTTTTAATTTTATATAATAATACAAATACAAATAAAAATTTCAATAATATGTCAAAAAACAATTATTCGTCCATAGGGGATTTTGAAAGTGAACCTGACGAAAATGTAGCTATTATTTCTGGTGAAAATAATCCTACAAGTAACAATGGTAATGATAAAAATAATAATTATGCTAATTTGATTACTACTTCAGGTAAAAAAGAAAATAGTAATTTTGATCCAGATTTATTTAAAAAAGATCCTAATTATCCTAATGGTGAAAAAATTAATGAAAGTAATATAAAAATCATCACAGATTAATAATTTTTTGGAGGATTGTAATTGTCAAAGTATTGTTCAAATTGTGGAACAGAGAATAAAGAAAATTCTACATTTTGTAGGGGTTGTGGAGAAAGACTATCAAAGATTCATTCAACATCTAATAATAATAGTCTTAAAAATGAGAATAATAAAATCTTAATTGGAATTATAATAGCATTGATAATAATTATTGCAATTATTGGGACTTATGCTTTTGTTACTTTGAATAATAATGAAAATTCTGATACTACTACCAGTTTTGCTATTGAAAATAAATCTAATAGCTCAGTTTCTAATGTGAATACTAAATCTTGGCATAAAATAGATTCATTTAGTGGTGTAGGTGATAAAATCATTACCTTAAATGCTGAGGGAAATAAAATAAGAGTTACATCATCAGCTATGCCAATAAAAAATTATGCTGATAACTTTATGTACACTACTGTTACTAGGAATGGTTATGATGTTGGTTCTTCTCAGTTATCGTGGAATAGTAATAGTGCAGTAGCTACAAAATCAGATAGTATTGAATTTACAGGTTCTGGAACTCACTATATCAATGTATTAACCTATGAATTACAATATTGGAACTTAGAAATTTATGAATACTATTGACCATTTTTAGAATAATATAGGATGGATTAAATGGATAAACCAAAAATATCGGCTGATGAGTTTTTAAATAATGATAAAAGAAAGAAAATTTATTGTACTAATTGTGGGAAAGAATTATTAGAAGAGGATAATTTTTGTCTGAATTGTGGTAAGAATCTTAAAAATAATAATAAATCAAACAAAAAAACTAAAAAAATTATCATATTTTCAATTGTTTTAATAGCTATCATTGCAATTGTTGGAGGAATTTTATTAATTAATCAAGAGGATAATTTTCCTGTTGAAGTAGTAGCAGGGGGAGAAACATTTCATCTACCTGAAGGTTATGTATTATATGATTCTATTGATGATGAGTATGGTGTTTCCAATGTTTATAATAGTGATAATAGTGGTATTATGATTGGAATACAGGTTTATCCTCTTTCAATGGAGGAAGCAATTGCAAATATCGAAAAAACTGGCAATATTATCTATGATTATAATGCTAGTTTTGGTGGTTATTCGGGAATAAGGTGGGGAAATTCACTTGTTCAAACATTCACATTTGAAAGAAATGGTAAAACTATTGATATATCAATTTCACCATTAAATGAAAATGAATTTAAAGAATATGAAGACTATATTCCAAAAATAATTGAATAAAAACAAAAATAAAAGAGAGTTTATTCTTTTGACAAAATATTGTCCTAGTTGTGGAGAAGAAAATGAAGATAATTCTTTATTCTGCGGAAATTGTGGAAAGAGATTATCAAAAACACATAAAAGAAATAATAAATTCTTAATTCTTGCAGTTGGATTATTACTGATAGCTATTGCAATTATTGGGTTTTATGCTTTTGTTACTTTGAACAATAGTAATGAAAGTATTCAAAATAATCTAATTAATAGTTCTAATGCTTTAGAAGTTAGTCTTCCTACAATATATACTGATAAAGTTCCTATTGGGAGTAATACTGAGTTTTCCAGTGACTCTAAAAAGCTCATGGCTATAACATCAAGTGATAATTTTGTTATTACTATGACTCAGAAATTTGAACATTCAAATTTTGAAGTATATGAAGATCCATTTGTTGGTTATCTTACTATTAGTCCTAGAAGTTCTGATATCAAAGTAATATCTATTGAAGCAAAGCAAGGAAATGGTATTGATGGTTTTTATTGGCAAAAATATAATATAGACTCAAAAGACGAAACAAGCATAAGTTTGGGGGAAAATATTATTGCAAATGTTTATCAAGATGGAAACTGGGGTCAATTAACGTACATTATCAGATATGAAAAAACATAAAAACACTCTCTCACTTTTTTATAATAAAAAATTTTTTAAGCTTAACATAAATATTAAAAATCATTGATATAAAAGGATGATAAAATGATGAATAAGAAGAGAATATTAATCCTAATATTTGTTCTTACAATAGCTGTAGTATTTACAATAGCTAGTGTTAGTAGTGCTTCAGCTGCTACAAAAACTGTGAATTTTAAAAATAGTGGAACTAAAAATGTAAAAATAGGTCATGGTGATTATATAGGTTTATATTATAGTACTTATGGAAGTCAATATCCTCCAAGAACTTTAGAAATCAGCCTATGGAGTAGTAATTATTATCCTAAATACTATAAAATGACTAAAGCTAAAGTTTATTTTAAAAAAAGCAATGGACAAACAGTTTACAAAGTTTATAAAGGCTCTTATGTTACGAAAAAAGTCCATAAGGGCTGGAAACCTAAAAAAGCCATAATATATTATAAAAAGAAATAAAAAAGAGATATAAAATATAAGAATGAAAAAGAAATAATGAATAAAAAGAAAATATTAATCTTATTTCTTATTTTCACTATAGCTATTGGATTCACTATAACTAGTGTTAGCATGGGATCAGTTAATGGATATACAAAATATCAATGTCAAATTAAATAAAAACAATATTGTGGAGCTAATTTCTAACAATTAAATAAAAATTAAATGAGAAATTTCTAAAATTGTTAGTATTGGCCTCTTTTTAAATATCATTTATCTTAAACATCCAATTGGTAATATTTTAACACCATCGGGTCTTGTATAAGCTAATTCTGTTCCTGTGATAATAGCTAAAAAGCTTGGTTCTTTTATATTTAATTTACCTTCTTTTATATCTTTTTTTATTAAATTATCAAGCTTTATTAAATTTTTTGCACCTTTTTCAAGCCCATTACTACCTAATTTAAATTCAATAAGAGCATATCTTCCATCTTTTAAATGTAAAACGCAGTCTGTTTCAAGTCCATATTTATCTCTATAATATGAGATTTTTCCATCTACTGAACTAGAATAAACATTTAAGTCTCTTATACACAAATTTTCAAATATAAATCCGAATGTATTTAAATCATATAATAATGATTCTGGTGTCAAACCTAATGAAGCTACGGCAATTGATGGGTCTATAAATTCTTTTTTTGAACTTGATCTAATAGCTGTAACTGATCTTATATTGGGGTTCCAAGCAGGGACATTATTTATAACAAATAATCTTGTTAATGCATCAATATAAGAATAGTATGTTGGTTTAGTTATATTTGTAAAATTAGCTTGAACATCTTTTATTATAGTTTCATGTGATGCTAGTGTTGATATGTTTCTTGCATAAGACTGAATAATAGTTCTAACTCTTTGAGGGTCACGTTTAACTCCATCAACAGTAGATGCATCACTTTCACAGATATTATCGACATAATTAGATACAACAAAAAGCTGTGATTTTTTATTTTCCTTATTTAAGCTATCTGGCCATCCTCCACGACAACTAGCAAAAATCAATTCTTCAATTGATAATTCTGATTTAATACCATCAATATTAATATCTGGTGAATTAAATAAGTCCATAATAGATATTTTGCCATTTGATTCTTTACTTTCAAATAGACTCATGGGCCTCATAGTTAGTCTATTTATCCTACCAGTCCCTGAATGCATTATTTCACTTTCATCTACTGAAGTTGAGCCTGTTAAAATATATAATCCTACTTCATTTAAATTATCAACACTAGTTCGCACTGCGTCCCATAATATTGGTGCCATTTGCCATTCATCAATTAATCTTGGAGTTTCTCCTTCTAAAAGTGCAGATGGTTTAATAGAAGCTAATTCTAAATAAGACTTTGATTTATCGGGATCTTGTAATTTCAATACACTTTTTGCATGTTGTTCAGCTGTTGTTGTCTTACCGCACCATTTAGGTCCAACAATCACAATTGCTCCAATCATTTCTAACCGTTCTTTTAGTATATCATCAATTGAACGTTTTAAATATTTTTTCATATAAATAACTCTATTAAATTTATTAATTATTTATTTTGTAATATGTTATTTAACTATTTTGCGGTATTTTATTTTACTATTTTGAGGTATTTTATTTTACTTTTTTGAGGTATTTTA
>VSSQ01000578.1_pt1 | contig 17786 bp, 20 predicted proteins | sample 4763081 | NCBI WGS metagenome assembly VSSQ01 (sample SAMN12137344, study PRJNA551015) | bioreactor metagenome | isolation source: SDC9 anaerobic chlorinated ethene degrading culture | place: USA: Knoxville, Tennesee | collected 2015-01-01
TAAAATACTTCAAAAGAAAGCAAAGTCTGTCGTAAAACACCTAACTTCCCAGCCTTAAAAGTGTAACCGGTTTATAGTATCGTTTTACGGTCAAATACGTCAAGAATATGAAAATAATATTTTATCTCAGTTGTTTATTTTTGTTATACGGATGCGTTTTTAGCTACGACCCTGCACGTGGTTTACTTCATGTTCGTAATAATTCAAGTGAAGCTGTTTATGTTTACCTGAATTATGGAAATGCTGATTCTCTGCCGTTAGTTTCTGGATTAGAATTATTTGCTTTTATAAATGCGAATAAGGAAGATGCGTACGCTATTGGTGGAAGTCGTAAAAAACCATCTTTTCCAAGTAACGAAAATGAGGTAACACTTTTTTTTATTACCGAAAAAACAATGCGTAGTTATGATTTAGAAGAAATACATAAAAATCAAATGTTTGTGAAGAAAATAACCCTGACAAAAGAAGAATTAGAAAATGAAAAATGGATTGTAACTTATCCATAAACACAGAAATCTAGGGTATTAATTTATTTTGTATAAGATGATAAAAAAGATTTTATTTGTTTTTGTAATGTGTTCAACTTTAAATAAAACTATACTGTATTCTCAAATTATGTAATTAAATAACAACGCGAGTATGAAAACTGTATTAATAACTACCATATGTCTATTTTTGAGTATGGTTTAATGTAAGACTACTGTTGACAGAATATGGAGCGAATAAATAAACTATTAATAATTTTGAGTGTTGGAATCGTTCTTTTGATTTCAATTAATGCGTGTAGTTCCCATTTCCCAGGTGAAAGTGACATGGTTGGCCAATGGGTAGCCGATAGTAATGCTGTTTTAGTGTTTAATAAAGATTCATCTTTTACTCTTAGTGGGTTAGATTCCAGATGTTGGTTGTCTGAGGATGATGTTTATTATTCTGATTCTATATTAATAAACGGAGAAGGTAAATGGTCTTTGCGTAAACGATCCTCCAAAGAAATAGCTTTGACGTTGTTTTTTGAAAAGATGTCTGTAATGAATAAATCGACAGCAAAGGAAAAAGGAATTAAACCAAATAATTATACGGTATCCATTCAAGGAACTAAAAAAATAATGTTTTACACGCCTGCTTGGATTATATATATATCTGATGGGGAAGAACTTAATTCGTGTCGTTTTTATAAGATTGATGAAAAGTATGAGAATGAATAAGATATTGATATTATACTAAATTTTTTAGAATCACTAAAGTTCCGGTTAAACTAAAAAAGTTTGATAAACCAGGCTTTTACAACAATATGAAAACCTTTTTCATTAATGAAGGGCTGGTCGATGAAAGTAGTTAGTTTATTGATCTTATTGCAATACAAAATGCATCCGTATAAATAATATAAAGCTACAGCAAATGAATTTTTTTGAATACTTATTTTGTCGTTTGTATTGGTGGAATACTAAAATTGTAAAGGAAAAAGAAATGCCAGTGTATTATTCTATAATGGGAATTTCTGTTTTTCACGGATTTAGTGTTATTCCTATATTTGGGATTTTATATGTTTTGATATTTGACTCTTTTTATATAAAAGATACGGCCATTGGATTGGATCCTTTTTTGATTATTGGAATAATTTCCTTAGCCATAGATTTCTTATATTTTAGAAATAAACAACCGATATTGTACAAGCAATTTAAAAAGATTCCTAAGCAGAAGAAAAAGAGAATGGATGCTTTGTGTATTATTTATATCGCGAGTATTATCGTAGTAAATACATTATTTATGTTCTATTTTAGATCTAAGAATGCTGGATAATTACACTTGTATTTATTCAATATGCTTTTTAGTATTGATTTGTGGGATAATGGAAAGGTATAATTCGTATCATAGTGCTAAATAGTTGTATTTTAAATTTGTATAATTTCAAGAAGATGGTAAAAATTATTGCATTGTTTTGTGTTTTGTCTATCAATCTACTTGTTAATGCTCAAGTAGATACTTTAAAATGTGAGGAGTCTTTTACTCATTATGATACTTTATTAGGAGAAAATCTAATTGTTATATGGGAAACTCCTCCCTCATTGAAAGAATGTTCTGGGCAAGACGTAGATAGGCTTGAGGAGTTTGCTAGAAAACAGACAAGCTACGAGTGCATTTTAGTTGACATGATAATTGATTCCGATGGTATTCCAATCTGTTTTAGATTTAAGCAACAGATAGAACCGGTGATTAAAGCTAAACTTACTGATAAATTGAAATTATTACGTTTTAAACCTGCTATAATACGGAATAAAAGAGTAGAGTCAATCTACACAATAAAAATCTGACCTCTTTCAAAGTTCTCATTACTTCTTCCGGTATAAAAAAAGAAATCTTTTGGTGGCTATGGAAGAAGGCAACCTGGATTAACGTAGGCAACCGGCTTTACTAGTTTTAGTTGTGAATCTGGATGGTTTCGCCGCTTTGGGTTACGTTGTATCTTCTTAATGCAAACTTGGAGGGACCGGAGTAGGGGGTGCCTCCGTTGCTGATGTCGTAAACGGTTTTGCACTGCGGACAGGTGGCTGTGCCGTCGTTGTTGCCGGGTACAATCACAACATCGCGACGGGCTTCGTTGGGGCAGCAGCGGTCGAACGCCATATATAGGTTGTCGTAGCTGTGTACGATAAGCAGTCCCGCATAGCCGGTATATTCTCCGGCGGCTCGGGGGGAGGTAAATTCTTTATAACTCAGCAGAGGCACCAGGTCTTTGTCGCTGTAGCGCAAATCCAGTTTAAACCAGACACGGGCATAGGGTATATCCGATTCCGTTATTTTGGAACAACTGCAGATTACCATCAACAACAGTACTACAACAGCTCTTTTCATTCTTGGGGTGTTTGTTACGGTTTAAGAGATTAAAAACAGGTCTGCTATTGAAACGGAAAGCAGACCTGTTTCTTATTTCAGGAACGCAGAATTGTTTCAATTTCATTCAGCTCTTCGGCGGTGAAGTCCGGATTCTGAAGTGCGTTGAGGTTGTCTTTAAGCTGCTGAACGGAGCTGGTTCCCACAATGAGCGAGGTTACACGCGGGTCTTTCAGCACCCATACCAAAGCCATCTCGGCCAGTGTTTGTCCCCTTCGTGCGGCTACCTCATTCAGCTTGCCTACCTTCGCTATCACCTGGGGGGTAACCTGTTCTTTTTGCAGGAATCCCGAGGGCTTGGCTGCCCGCGAATTTTCGGGTATGCCGTGCAGGTATTTGTTAGTAAGCAGTCCCTGTGCCAGGGATGAGAAGGCGATGAGTCCTACGCCGTGTTGCTTGCCTACCTCCAGTACTTCGGGTTCTACGTCGCGCACAAGCATGCTGTATTTGCACTGATGCAATAAACAGGGGGTGTTGTGGGCCGAGAGGTATTTGTAGGCTTCGGCGGCCTTGTCGGCAGGATAGTTTGAGATGGCGGTGTAAAGGGCTTTGCCTTGCTTTACGATATCTACCAACGCCTGCATGGTCTCTTCAAGCGGCGTGTTGGGATCGTACCGGTGACTGTAAAATACATCGAAGTATTCGAGGCCGGTGCGCTTAAGGCTTTGATCGATGCTGGCATGCAGGTACTTGCGGGATCCCCATTCGCCGTATGGGCCGGGCCACATCAGATAGCCTGCTTTGGAAGAGATGATCAGCTCGTCGCGGTATCCCTGCAGTTGTTTCTTGAATATTTTACCGAAATTGCTTTCTGCCGATCCGGGAGGGGGACCGTAGTTGTTGGCAATATCGATGTGGGTGATTCCATGGTCGAAGGCGTAAAGGATCATCTTTTCTGCCTCTTCCTGGTTGTCGATGTCGCCAAAATTATGCCACAGGCCCAATGAGATGGCCGGAAGTATAATGCCCGATCGTCCGCAACGGTTGTATTTCATACCATTCGTGTAGCGGTCTGCTGCTGCTGTGTAGTCCATAGAAGATAGGTATTAATGGTTTTTGTATTGGTTTATCAGACGAAAGTACAAACAAAAAAAATAGCAGCCAAAGATCATTCCGATTCTTTGGCTGCTGCAATGCATATTGTTACGATAACAGCGTTTGTTCTGCTTCGTGTATCTTGCTGAATGAGAACCCGTCTATAACCTGCTGCATGAGTGCAGATACGTGGTCGTTGCACAGGTTGCCGATGCTGCCTTCGTGGGTGTGACTTACAGCTTTCTGCGGTGTGAACCGTCCGGCTTCAATCTCGAGGCCCACCTGTTTGTAGGCATCGCGGAAGGGTACGCCTGTAAGAACCAGCCGGTTTACCTCTTCCACACTGAAGATGAGCGAATATTTATCGTCGGTCAGAATGGTTTCGTTTACCTTTACCTCCTGCATCATCAGGGTAACCATACGCAGACAGTCTTTCAGTTCGTCGAATGCCGGCAGGAACACCTCCTTGATAATTTGAAGATCGCGGAAGTAACCAGACGGCAGGTTGTTGCTGATAAGCGTGATTTGCTGCGGCAACGCCTGAATCTTATTGCATTTGGCCCGCGTGAGCTCGAACACATCCGGATTCTTTTTATGGGGCATGATGCTGGATCCGGTAGTAAACTGATCGGGCAATTTGATGAATCCGAAATTCTGACTGTTAAACATACAGGCATCGAAGGCCAGTTTGGACAGGGTGGCGGCTATTCCCGCAAGGGCGAAGGCCACGGTGCGTTCCATTTTGCCACGTCCCATCTGGGCATATACCACGTTGTAGTCCAGCGAGTCGAATCCAAGCAGATCGGTGGTAAGCTGACGGTTCAACGGAAACGACGAACCATATCCTGCAGCCGATCCCAGGGGATTGCGGTTGCATATCTTGTACGCTGCCTGCATAAGCTGCAAATCGTCGGTAAGACTCTCTGCATAGGCGCCGAACCATAATCCGAAGGAGGATGGCATGGCTATCTGCAGGTGGGTATATCCGGGCAGGAGTACCTCTTTATAGCGGTTGCTCTGACTTAACAATACATCGAACAGGCTGGATACAAGCTGTACCACCTCTTCAATCTGGGCGCGGGTGAAGAGTTTAAGGTCCACCAGCACCTGGTCGTTGCGTGAACGTCCGCTGTGGATCTTTTTACCCATATCTCCCAGCTTGCGGGTAAGCATCAGCTCTACCTGCGAGTGTACGTCTTCAACTCCCTCTTCAATTACAAACTGACCTTTATCGGCAATGGCATAGATGTTCTTGAGTTCAGCCAGCAGAACCGGCAGCTCTTCTTTGGCAAGCAGCCCGATGCTTTCAAGCATGGTGATGTGTGCCATGGAGCCCAGAACATCGTATTTTGCCAGGTAAAGATCCATTTCGCGGTCTTTACCTACTGTAAAGGCTTCCACCTGTTGGTCTACCTTTACATTCTTTTCCCAAAGTTTTTGAGCCATATTGCTAATTAATAGGGCAGCGATGCAATAACCACAGCTATTTTATCCAGGGCATCCTGCAGGGGTTTGGAAACCATCGGCTTGATAAACGGATTAAGATCGGCCTTGATCGTCATCTTCATCTTCGTATCTTCGGGGGCAACCTGTTTCAGTTGAATCCATAAGAACAAAGGTACAGGTGAATTCGTTGTTTCAAACTTGATGGTTTTGTTGGGTTCACGTTCCACAATGCGGAACGTGATTTTACCTACCGGTGCCACAGCGAATGAACATGAATCGCTGTCGAATTCGAAATCTTGTATTTTATCCTGGGGAAGGCGGTCTTTAATCCGCTCCAGGTTGGATAAATCAGAGAGCATGGTGAAGATGCGATCTTCATCGTGCGGGATTGTTTTAACCTCGCTAACAAATTCTGTCATATGTTGGGTTTTAAATCAGGCTTCGGGATTCCAGTTAGCCGGATCCTTGCGCCACTCCTGCAACGTTTCGATATCCGATTCGTCGATATAATTTGTACGTACACCTTCTTCAATCACAGCATCGTAATTGCTCAAAGTGGTAAGTGTTACCTTGGCATCCTTAAATTGTTGTGTAGCAATAGGGAAGCCGTGTGTAAAGATGGCTACCATACCGATTACTTCGCAACCGAAATTGCGTACGGCTTCTACAGCTTTTAAACTGCTTCCTCCTGTAGATACCAGGTCTTCAATAATCACCACTTTCGATCCGGGTTTCAATTCGCCTTCAATCAGGTTTTCCAAACCATGATCTTTGGGGGTAGACCGGATGTATACAAATGGCAAATTAAGCAAATCGGCAACCAAAGCTCCTTGTGCGATAGCACCTGTGGCAACCCCGGCAATGGCGTCTACATCTTCATACTTTTCGCTGATAACCCGGGCAAGTTCCAATTTGATAAACGTACGAACAGCCGGATAAGAAAGTGTCTTTCTGTTGTCACAGTAGATAGGAGATTTCCATCCCGAAGCCCATGTAAACGGATTAGCCGGTTGCAATTTAACGGCTTTAATTTTTAATAATTTCTCAGCAACTAATCTTTCCAGTGTTTTCATACAATCCTTTATATTTGATATCGTTTGCAAAAATAGACAATGTGATTGATAAAGCCTAAGGAAACCGATTAAAATTTCCTATATATTTAGGCTATGGATAACGTTAAGATACTGATATGTGCCCCTTCGATGGCGTTTATGCGTTGGGCACATGCTTCGATTGTGGCCCCGGTTGTAAGTACATCGTCTACCAGTAAGATGTGTTTACCGGTAAGTTTTTGGGGTGTGTTTACGTGAAAAATATCCTGTACGTTTGTCCACCGCTCGAACACATTCTTATGTGTCTGGGTGTTGGTCTGCTGTTTCCGTACCAGCGAACGGCTGTCCACCGGTATTTGTGCCACATATGCTATGCCCCGGGCAATGCACTCGGCCTGGTTGTACCCTCTGCGTCGTTGTCTTCCGGGGTGTAGCGGTACCGGGATTATCAGGTCAATGCCCTCGAAAAAGTCCTCTTTGTACAGTTCGGCCGCCGCCAGTTTGCCCATTTGGATGCCTGCATCTTTCTCGCCCCGGTACTTGATGGCGTATATCAGTTGCTGTACCTTCCCCCCCTTTTCGTAATATAAATAGGAGGTAGCCTTGGTGACGGGTGTTTTGCCGGCAAAAAGCTGTTCGGCGGGATTGAATGGCCGCTTGTGGAAGTGGGTGCGCGGCAGACTGTACAGACAGCTCAGACAGAGCGTTTTTTCGCCTTCTACAAGCGGTTCGTCGCAAAGCAGACACAGTCTGGGGAAAAAGAGATGCAACAGGTCATTCCATAGTTTCATCGTCGCCTCCTTTTACCAGTTGCTGCAGACAGCGAGAGATGAGGTTGCTTTCGAATCCCCTGCCTGCGCCAAAGCGAAGGAGTTTCAGATAGGCATCGCGGGCATCTTTGGCTTTGATGCTTTTTTTCTTATTTGCAAGTAGCTCTGCAAGCAGTTCGTTGTAATATTGCTCGTCGATACTTCCCAGGGATTCTTCGCGTAAGGCGGGGGAGATCCCTCTGTTGCGGAGCTCGAAGTCGATTTTGATTCGTCCCCATTTGTTGAACCGGAGTTTGTCGTTTACAAAGCTCCGGCAGAAGCGTGTTTCGTCGATAAACTTTTCCTCTACAAGCCGGCGGATGATACGTTCCTTCACCTCCGGAGACGCATCGGCTGCATCCAGCTTCTTTTTTACATCGTGGATGCATCGTTCCGCCGCCGAGCAATAGGCTGCGCAAAGGTGTAATAGTTCGGCTTCGGTTTTCTCTTTCATCGTTTGGCTTGTATAATCCGGTCCTTACCCGGGATGTCTTTAATAATCTCTATATCGGTATAGCCCTCTTCTTCCAGCAATCCGGCTACCTCGTTGCCGTACTGGGCGTTGATCTCGAAGTACAGCGATCCGCCCTTTCGTAGTTTCTCGTTACCGAATCGGGCGATGGAGCGATAAAAAATAAGCGGATCCGAGTCGGTTACAAACAGGGCCAGGTGTGGTTCGTAGTTCAGCACATTGGCCTCCATCGAATCTTTCTCGCTCAGTTTTACATACGGAGGGTTGCTAACAATCACATCAAATACACCGTGAATGTCTTCCAGCGCTTTCCTGGCCAGGATGTCTGTTTCGACAAAGTGTACTGTCACCTTGTTCTTTGCCGCATTTCCGGCGGCTGTTGCAAGGGCTCCCGGCGAAACATCGGCCGCAACAACCCGGGCTTCCGGGAGGTGTGCAGCCAGGGTTACGGCTATACAGCCGCTTCCGGTTCCGATATCCAGGATGCGTATGCCCTGCTGACGGTGCCGGGACAGGATACGTTCCACCAGCTCTTCGGTCTCCGGTCTGGGTATCAGCACATCGGGGGTAACGTTAAAGTCGAGGTCGTAAAAGCAGGTGGTACCCAGAATGTACTGGATAGGTTCCTGGTTCTTTAACCGTGTAACAATCGCTTCGATGTCTTGTTTCTGTGTATCGGATATTTGTATATCTTTGTCGAACAGTAGACGTTGCTGGGGGATGGAACAACATCTTTCCAGTATCATTTTAGTGAGACTTCGGATTTCTTCTGCTGAAAAAAGTCCTTTCAGGGAGTCTTCGATGTAATTCCGTATCTCTTTCATGGGCACATGTTTTTGTGCAAAAGTAAGTTAGAATTGGTAAAGTAGCAAGGAAAATAATGCAGATTGAAGAGAAATATATGGCCAGATGTATTGCATTGGCCCGTAAGGGTGCCGGCAATACTTCGCCCAATCCGATGGTTGGAGCCGTAATCGTTCATCAGGATAAGATAATTGGCGAAGGCTATCATCGCCGATGCGGAGAGGCTCATGCAGAGGTGAATGCGGTAGGGATGGTTCAGGATAAATCGCTGCTGACCGATTCTACGCTTTATGTGAGTCTGGAGCCTTGTTCTCATTTTGGGAAAACTCCTCCATGTGTGGATCTGATTATAAAACACCGGATTCCTCGTGTGGTGGTAGGCTGTAAGGATCCTTTTCCGGAAGTGTCCGGCAGAGGGGTGGCTCGTCTGCAGGAAGCGGGAGTAGAGGTGGTTGCCGGTGTGCTTGAACAGGAGGCGCGGGATTTGAACCGCTATTTTATGACGAGCCAGCTTGCCCGCCGTCCCTACATTATTTTGAAATGGGCCCAGAGCCGCGATGGATTTATAGATGGAGCCCGTAAGGGCGGGGTACATGTGCCGGTTGTTCTTTCCACCCCCCAAACCATGCGGATGGTACACAAGCTGCGATCTGAAGTGGATGCCATTATGGTGGGTACCAACACGGTGCTGAATGATAACCCGTCGCTGACGGTGCGGAGCTGGTCGGGGCGTAACCCTGTCCGGGTGATTGTAGACCGTACGCTGCGCATCCCCCACGGATTCCATGTACTGGACGGAGCTGTACGTACCCTGGTGTTTACGGAAAAGACTCCCGGAAACAGGCCGGGGGTAGAGTACGTAGAGGCCAACTTTACATCCGATATTCTGGATACGGTATTATCTGAGTTGCACGCCCGAAAGATTCAGTCTCTGTTGGTTGAAGGGGGTACCGAATTGTTAAATAGTTTTATTGCTGCCAACTTATGGGATGAAATCCGGGTGGAGACGGCTCATGTGTATCTTAAGGACGGAGTGCCTGCCCCGGCGCTGAATCTGTTGCCCCAGTCTACGATATTGCATAACGATTCGAAAATTGACTGGTACAGACGAACCGATTTTTAGATCGGATTCTGTGTATTGACACTAAAATAATATAAATATTGATTAAATATGGGGCGGAAAGCAAAAAATGTTTCTACTTTTGTGCCTTATATGATTAAACTTATGCTTTTGATGAAAAATAAAGTAGTACTATTCCTGGTTGGTAGTTGCATGCTGGCACTTTCTTCCTGTTTGGGAAATGATGAGGTGGAAACTGTTACAATCAAAGATCCTCAGGTTAAAGCCTTTTCACTGTCTAACGACTCTGTCCCCGGATTGAATAGTGTTAAGTTTTCCATAGATCAGCTGAACGATCGTATTTATAATATCGATTCCATGGATTATGGAACGAAAATCGAAAAGGTGGTTTGTAAATTTACTGCTGCATCCGGCTTCTCGTCTATTCAGGTAATTCAGGAAGCAACCGGCGACACCATCTGGTGGAACGGTTCCGATTCGCTTAACTTCTCTAAACCGGTTACATTTATCACTACTGCATACGACGGTGTTACTAAAAAGACATACCGTGCCCAGGTGAATATTCATCAGGTGGTGCCCGATTCGTTGGAATGGGGGTTATACACCCATACGATGTTACCACAGGCTGTACAAAAACAGCAGGTGCTGATGAGTCCCGACAGTGCCACTCTTTACATGTATGCAAAGGGTGCTTCCGCACATGAATTGTATACTTCGCCGGCTACTGATAAGCCGGTGTGGACCAAAAATCAATTGACAGGTTTCCCTGCCGATGCGTTAATCAAACAGGCTGTATTCTTTAATAACGAGGTGTATGTACCTGCTGCATCGGGTGCTTTGTACCGTTCGGCCGATAAAACTTCTTTTGTTCAGGTAGCAGGAGCTCCTAAGGTGGTTGCTGTTTACGGGGCAATTAATGAAGATAACAACTCGGCTCCGGCATTGTCTCTTTTAGTGGACGACTCGGGTGTATACCGGTTTGCAGCAATGAGTGAAGCCGGCGTATTTACCATGGGTGAGATCGCTCCGGATCAGTTCCCTGTTTCCGGATTCTCGGCTCTTTCTTACAACTCGATGTATTTTGCCCGCTTAATGACCGTAGCCGGTAAAACTGCTGCAGGCGAACTTACCAATGCGGCCTGGAGTACTTTTGATGGAAAGTCGTGGGCGCTTCTTACAGATGCTTCTTCTTCCTACTTTGGAAAAAGAGAAGGTGCTTCGCTTACCTATTACGATGATAAGTTCTTCCTGATTGGTGGTTTTAGTACCGCCGGCAAGGGAACAAGTGATATTTATTTGTCTATCGATAAAGGGGTATCCTGGGCTTTAGCCGATTCGATGGTAATGTTACCCACTATATATACTGGTAGAGGCGATGCTTCTGTGGTAGTGGAGAAATCAAAATTCATGCTTATTTTCGGAGGGAAGAGTACAACTGGTGGCTCGGAACTGAACGAAACATGGCACGGACGAATTAACAGATTGGGCTTTAAAGAGTAGAATGTTCCTTTGAATCATAATTTTGCACTGCTTTTAACGTTAGGAATGGTGTGATAAATAAATTCGAAGGATATGAATTCAACTTTCTTTAAACAGGCTTTTCTGATTTTTGCAATCAGTTTTTCCTTTGTCTTTACGAAGGCACAGGAATATAAATATGAAATAGGAGGAATGGCTGGCGGAGCCTTTTATATGGGCGATGTCAACAAAAGCAGTTTATTCAAAGAGTTGAATCCTGCTGCCGGCGCTGTTGTAAGATACAACACCAATTTCCGTTGGGCGCTTAAAGGATCTTTGCTTTGGGGAAAGGTTTCGGGAAGCACCGATAATACGGATAACGTATTTCCGGGAGCGATGCCGGTATCTTTTACAAAGAATATAGTAGACCTGGGGGGGCAGATCGAGTTTAATTTCTTTCCGTATAGCGACAAGTATACATACGCTTATACAAAAAGAATGACACCGTATATTTTTACGGGACTTGGTTTAACAACGTCTTTTGGAGAAGGAAATACGTCTGCCGGTGTTAACCTGCCTCTGGGCATAGGGATTAAGTACAAGTTGATGAACCGGGTAAATATCGGGTGCGAGTTTTCATACAGAAAACTGTTTGGAGACAATCTGGATGTTACCGGCGACAACCAATTGCTGGATGATCCCTATAAAATGAAAGGGAGCGCATTGAAGAATAAGGATTGGTATTCTTTTTTGATGCTTTCGGTTACGTGGGACTTCGGACCCCGAGATCGGCCCTGCAACAATGAGAATAGTTATTATTAAGAATACGAAACAGAAATGTCTTTGATAGAAAAAATTGACAGAAATAGAATGCCACAGCATGTTGCCATCATCATGGATGGGAACGGCCGTTGGGCAAAATCACGGGGAAAAGACCGTAGTTTTGGTCATATGGAGGGTGTCGTTTCTGTACGAAAAGTGGTTGAGGCGGCAACTGAACTCGGATTGAAATACCTTACGCTATATACTTTTTCTACCGAAAACTGGAGTAGACCCGATGAGGAAGTTCAGGCTTTGATGGGACTGCTGGTATCTGCTATCCACAGGGAAACCCCCGATTTAATGAAAAATAATGTACGTTTGCTGGCTATAGGGGATCTTTCCAGATTACCTGCCGATGCGCGTACTACTCTGATGCAATGCATAGAAGAAACTTCTTCCAATGATGGGACAACCATTGTACTGGCTTTGAGCTATTCTTCCAGATGGGAGCTTGTGGAGGCCGTAAAAGCATTGTCGGCCGAAGTGCTTGAAAAGAAAATTATTCCCAACAATATAACCGAAGCAATGGTTTCGGAACATCTTACTACTCGTGGTATCCCCGACCCGGATCTGTTGATCAGAACCGGAGGTGAAAAGCGAATAAGTAATTTTTTGATGTGGCAATTATCGTATGCAGAACTGTATTTTACAGATGTGTACTGGCCGGATTTCAGAGAAGAGGAGTTGTATGAAGCTGTCCTGGATTACCAGTGCCGCGAACGTAGGTTTGGTAAGACAAGCGAGCAATTATAATTATTAACAATAGCTGTTATATGTACAAAAGAATAGTGCTGTTTTTTATTTTTCTTGGCTATGCTTTCGGAGCTTTTGCCCAGGAAAGTGACACTACAAAAGTTGAGAATGAATCGGGCGAAGTTCCGGTTATTTCATATTCGTTATCACCGAAACAATACAAGATTGAAGACATCAAGGTAACGGGTGTGAAGACTTATTATGATGATTTTGTGTTAATCGGATTCTCCGGATTATCTGTGGGCGACATGATAACCGTCCCCGGAGAGGAAATTACAGCTGCTGTAAACCGGTTTTGGAAGCATGGCCTTTTCTCTGATGTGAAGATTCTGGCTTCCAAGATTCAGGATGATAAGGTGTGGTTGGAAATTAAACTTAAACAGCGTCCGCGTATTTCGGAAGTTAATTATAATGGAATAAAGAAGGGTGAGCGTGAAGACCTGGAAGCAAAACTTAATTTAAAGAAGGGTTTTCAGATTACACCGAACCTTATTGACCGGGCAAAGATTGTTATTCAGAAATTCTTTGATGGCAAAGGGTTTAAGAATGTCGATGTGCAGATTGTTCAGAAGGATGACGTTTCCAAAGAAGGTGAGGTTATTGTTGATATAAACATCGATAAAAATGAAAAGACTAAAATCAATCAGATCATTTTTACCGGAAACTCTATGCTAAGGGATGCCGATCTGAAGAAAGCAATGAAGAAAACAAACGAAAAGTTTGCGTGGAAGCGTTGGAAGACAAGTATTAAGGAGATGTTCAGTACGAAGAAATTCGTTACAGAGGAATACGAAAAAGATAAAAAGAATATAATTGATAAATACAATGAACTTGGTTATCGCGATGCGGTATTATTGGCCGACAGCGTAATCAATCACGATGAGAAGACAGTTGATGTGTATCTTTCCATCAGCGAAGGTCAGAAATATTATCTGAAGGATATCAACTTTGTTGGTAATACGCAATATCCTACCGATCAACTGATGGCGATCTTAGGTATGAAACCAGGCGAGGTGTACAACCAGAAGAAGCTGAATGAGCGCCTTACTACAGATGATGATGCTGTGTCTAACATATACTATAATAACGGATATCTTTTCTTTGGTGCTGATCCTGTGGAAGTAGAGGTAGAAAATGACTCTATCGCCCTCGAGATTCGTATCCAGGAAGGTCCTCAGGCTACTATCAACCGCATTATCATTAATGGTAACGATCGTTTGTACGAAGATATTGTTCGTCGTGAGTTACGTACAAAACCGGGTATGTTGTTCAGTCGGGAAGACTTGATCCGTTCCGTTCGTGAACTTGCTCAGATGGGTCACTTCGATCCGGAAAACATGAACCCGAATCCTGTTCCGGATTCGGACAACGGAACTGTGGATATTCAGTATAATCTGGTATCTAAGGCAAACGACCAGGTTGAGTTTTCTGCCGGATGGGGACAGACAGGGGTTATCGGTAAGTTGAGTTTGAAGTTTACCAACTTCTCTATGAAGAACTTCCTGAATCCTTCTACCTATAAAGGTATCATACCTCAGGGAGAAGGACAGACACTGACTTTAAGTGGTCAGACAAACGGTCGCTACTACCAGGCATACAGCGTATCCTTTATGGACCCATGGTTTGGTGGTAAACGTCCCAATACACTTTCGGTAAGCGCTTACTTTTCAATGCAGACTGATGTTAGCAGCAATTTTCTTAGCCGCAGTTCATATGGTATGAATCCATATTATGGTATGTATGGTAACTCTATGTATGGAAATTCTATGTACGGAAATTCTATGTATGGTGGTAACTATGAGTTGGCGTACGACCCCGATAAGTCTATTAAGATGCTTGGATTGTCTGTTGGTTACGGTAAACGTTTGAATTGGCCGGATGACTATTTCCAGTTCATGCTTACCCTCAACTATCAGTTGTATATGATGAAGGACTGGGCTTATTTCCTAGTTCAGAATGGAAACAGCCACAATGTAAACATGGAATTGATGTTGCAACGTAACTCAGTGGATAATCCATTGTATTCACGTCGTGGTTCGCAGTTCTCTGTCTCTGTTTCAGCAACTCCTCCTTATTCTTTGTGGGATGGTAAAGATTATGCTTCTATGGCAGACACTGATCAGGGTAAATTCAAACTTATCGAGTACCATAAGTGGAAGTTTAAAGCTAAAATATTCTCTCCATTGGCACCTCTTACTGTTAAACGTACACCGGTTTTGATGTCTCGTGTTGAATATGGATTTTTAGGTTATTATAATAAGAATAAACGCTCTCCATTTGAAACCTTCTATATGGGGGGGGACGGTATGAGTGGATATTCAACTATGTATGCAAACGAAACAATCGGTCTTCGTGGTTATGAGAATGGTAGTCTTGCTGGAAACAACGGATATAACTCTTATGCTTACGCTTACTCACGTCTTGCAATGGAATTACGTTATCCGTTCTTGCTTGAGCCTACTTCTACTATTTATGGGCTGGCTTTCGTTGAAGCAGGTAATGCCTGGCAAAATTTGAAAGACTTTAGTCCGTTCGACTTAAAGCGTTCTGCAGGTGTGGGTGTACGTATCTTCCTTCCTATGATTGGTATGATGGGTATCGACTGGGCGTATGGTTTTGATAAGGTTAACGGACAGCGCAATGCTGGTGGAAGTAACTTCCACTTCATAATCGGTCAGGAGTTTTAATTAATTAATGTGAAATATAGTGTGAGATATAAACTGTCGGTTATATTTGCAGTCTGACATATATTGTTGAACCAATAAAAAGGAAAGAATATGAAAAAGATTATCTACATGTGCACGATGCTTGTTCTTTGTTCTTTTGCGGGCATGGCACAGAAGTTCGCGCTGATAGACATGGAATATATCCTGAAGAATATCCCCGCTTATGAAATGACTAACGAACAGTTGGCCCAGCTGTCTCAGAAATGGCAGGGCGAGGTGGAAGCCATTCAGCAGGAGGCTCAGAATATGTACAAAACATATCAGAGCGACCTGGTGTTTCTTTCGGCCGAAATGAAAACGAAACGTGAGGAGGCTATTGTTAAGAAAGAACAAGAGGCGCAAGAGTTGAAACGTAAGTATTTTGGAGCAGAAGGAGAGCTGTATAAAAAACGTGAGAGCCTGATGAAACCGATGCAGGATGAAATCTATAATGCTGTAAAATTAATATCGGAAGAGAAAGGCTATCAGGTAGTTGTAGACAGAGCTTCGGCTATGAGCATCATTTTTGCATCACCTAAAATTGATATCAGTAATGAAGTTTTACTAAAGTTAGGTTATTCAAAATAATTGCTTAAATTTGTGCGCTTTATAAGAATTAGTAACATGAAATATAAATTGAAAATGAAGAAACTTATTATCTTTTTAATGATGATTCTCCCTCTGGGAGCATTTGCCCAGGATGTTAAAATTGCATTTGTTAAAACACAGGAAGTGATCATGGCTATGCCTGAAGTTTCCGCGATGGAAAAGACAATGACAGAGCTTAACGAGAAATATAAAACTGAGTTGAAGCAGATGCAGGAAGAATATCAGAAGAAGTATTCTGACTTTGTTGCTCAGCAAGATTCTTTGACAGAGAACATCAAGTTAAGAAGAATGCAGGAAATTCAGGATATTCAGGAACGTATCAACAATTTCGTACAGGTAGCTGAACAGGATGTTCAGAAAAAACAACAGGAATTGTTTACTCCTATCCAGCAAAAAGTACAAGCTACAATCAAAGCTGTAGGAGACGAGAAAGGTTATATGTATATTATCGATCCTTCTGTATTACTTTACATAGGTACTTCAGGAGTTGATGCGACTCCGCTTGTAAAATCCAAGTTGGGACTGAAATAATAAAATACAATATTGTATCCTGAGGATGCCTTTCTTTGGAAGGCATCCTTTTTTATATGGGAGGAATCTATATGCTGACAAACAATCCGGGTCCGATCGGCCTTTTTGATTCAGGTTACGGTGGACTTACTATTTTTGAGAAGATACGTGAAGCAATGCCCGAATACGATTACTTGTATCTGGGCGATAATGCTCGTGCTCCTTATGGATCGCGCTCTTTTGAAGTGGTTTACCGCTTTACCTTGCAAGCCGTCGAAAAACTATTTGAAGAGGGATGCCACCTGGTAATTCTTGCCTGCAATACGGCATCAGCCAAAGCCTTGCGTACGATTCAGCAAAATGATCTGCCCCATATAGATCCGAACCGGAGGGTGCTGGGGGTAATCAGACCAACCGTGGAGTTGGTTGATTCAATCAGTAAATCCAAACATGTTGGTGTGGTAGGTACAACTGGTACGATATCATCTCAGTCGTATTCGCTGGAGATAGGGAAGATGTTCCCTCACATCAAGGTTTCGGGTGAGGCATGCCCTATGTGGGTTCCGCTGGTTGAGAATAACGAGTTTAATGGTCCAGGTGCAGATTACTTTGTACAAAAACATTTGGATCTCCTCTTTACGAAAGATCCTCAGATTGACACCATCATATTGGGATGTACTCATTATCCCTTGCTAATGGATAAAATAAAGAAATATGTGCCTTCCGGAATTACGCTGTTAGCACAAGGTGAGTATGTGGCTGCAAGTTTGAAAGACTATCTGATGCGGCATCCCGAGATGGATCAAAAGATAACAAAGAATGGTGTAAGCCGCTTCCTAACCACCGAATCTGCCGCTAAGTTTGCCGAAGCAGCCTCTATTTTTCTGAATCAACAAATTGACGTTCAGCAAGTAGCTATCGATTGATTCAATGGCTGTATCTGGTCGCGTACTTTATAGATCCTGGACAAAGGTTATCGTGGTAGCAACGTCAATAGCATTGTATCTGCTACGCACTTTATTTGCTAAAATCAGAAGTCGTAATAGTCGTGATGAACACATATACAATCTTTATTTCTACCCTATCTTTCCTCAAGCCTGAAGCATAACAGTCGTTGATGCACAATCATTGATTGCCTTCTGTTCTGATACAATATATTTTGATGGACCAATTGCTTCTGATGGAGTAAGTCTACGGTATACCCATATGACATATAGAGAGAATGCACTAACAATAACCAATCGAAGGTGATTGACTAATCTTTAATTAAAGCCGATCTGCCCGAAATAGTTTGAATTCCGGATGCTGAAGGAGTTGAGGAGACAGGAGTTAAATTAC
>VSSQ01000699.1_pt1 | contig 17751 bp, 18 predicted proteins | sample 4763081 | NCBI WGS metagenome assembly VSSQ01 (sample SAMN12137344, study PRJNA551015) | bioreactor metagenome | isolation source: SDC9 anaerobic chlorinated ethene degrading culture | place: USA: Knoxville, Tennesee | collected 2015-01-01
GTAGATGTTTCTTAATTTTTAATTATAGTTTACATCTAGTACTTGTTATCTGATACTGTTCCCTGTTACCTAAAAAAATAAAACAACTGTGCACTGTGCCTTGTGAACTGTGAACTGAAAAATGCTTCGCAAAATAAATCAACTATGCACTGTGCCTTGTGAACTTTTCACTAACAAAGAGTGGGGTGGTAGTTTATGATTGATGTTACAACAATGAATAATAAAGAAATTATTCTAAATGCAGATCATATAGAAAAAATTGAAGAAGTTCCAGAAACTTTAATAACATTGACTAATGGAAAAAAGTATATAGTTCTTGAAAGTGTTGAAGAAATAGTAGAAAAAGTAATTAGATATAAAAATAAAATTGTTACTTATAGGGTATAGTTGGAGGTAATTATAAAATGAAAAAGTCAGACTCATTAACTTCCATTGGATTAATATCAGGTATAATATTAATGTTTTATGGTATGGTTCTTGGTGGAAGTAGTCTTAAAATTTTCTGGGATCTATCATCAGTATTAATAACAGTAGGAGGATCTATTTCAGCCCTTTTGATAACTTATTCTTTAGAAGAAGTTAAAAATATTGGTAAATTAATGACTCAAGCTTTTAAGGAAAATAAATCATCTGCAAAAGAGATAATTCTTAGTTTTACAGAACTTTCCAAGAAAGCTAGAAGAGAGAGTTTACTATCTTTAGAAGATGAAATTGCTAATATGGAAGATCCTTTTTTGAAGAAAGGTCTACAAATGGTTGTAGATGGTATTGAACCAGAAACTATAAGAGAAATATTAGAACTAGAAATTGGAGAAATGGAAAATAGACATGAAAAGGGAGCAGGACTTTTCTTGTCTTGGGGAGCTTATGCACCAGCTTTTGGTATGTTAGGTACATTAATAGGTTTAATTCAAATGCTTGCAAATCTAACTGATGTAGCCAATATAGCATCAGGAATGGGAAAAGCATTAATTACAACATATTATGGATCACTTTTAGCAAATATGTTATGTAATCCAGTAGCGGCAAATTTAAAGCAAAAAAGTGCAAAAGAGGTTGGAGAAAGAGAAATGATGTTAGAAGGTATACTTGCAATACAATCAGGAGTAAATCCAAGAATTGTAGAAGAAAAACTAATAACATATTTACCACCTAAAGAAAAATTAGAATATTTAAATAACAATATTGAAAATGGTGAAGGGGTTGTTATTTAATGGCAAGAAAGAAAAAGACTAGTGAAGGCGGACTAAGAGGTGATGAGTGGCTTCCAACTTATGCAGATACAGTAACCTTATTGCTTACATTTTTTGTTCTTTTATATTCTATGGCATCTGTTGATGTTGAAAAAACAAAAAGTATAGCGCAGGCATTTACTTCTATGATGAATGGAAGTGAAGGAACTAGTTTACTAGAATATAATATGTATAACGGTGAGGTTCCTTTAATAGGAGGAGAAACAGAAGATAACATAGAAGGTGGCGAAGAATTAACTGAGCAAGAAAGAATGTATAAAGATGTTAAGGAATTTGTTAATGATAATAATTTATCTTCTGTTGTAGATATAATTGATGATGAAAGAGGAATAGTAATACAACTTAGGGATAACATATTATTTGAGACATCAAGTTCTGACTTAAGAGAAGACAGTAAGGAAGTACTAAACAAAATAAATTCTCTTATAGAGTCTGTCGAAAATCCTATATTAGTTGAAGGACATACAGACAATAGACCTATAAATACAAGTAGGTTTCCATCGAATTGGGAGTTGTCTGCAGACAGAGCAGTTAATGTAGTAAGATATTTTATTGAGAGCAAGGGACAAAATCCTACAAGATTTAGTGCAGCAGGTTATGGTGAATTTCATCCAGTAGCGCCAAATGATACTTATGAAAATATGGCTAAAAATAGAAGAGTAGATATTTTAATTGTAACAACTGAAAAGGAGGAAGAATAAAAGTGGCTGAGGAGAAAAAAGAAAAGAAAAAAGGTAATAAGTTGATTTTAATTATTGCTATAGTAGCAGTTTTAGGCGGAGGAACATTTGGAGGAGTATATTATTTTATGAATAAAGATAATGCCTCACAACCAGTTGTTATACAAGAAGATTTTTTTGAAGTTGGTGAAATATTTGTGAATTTAAGTGATGAAGGATCAAAAAGATACATAAAGCTTAATCTTTCAATAAGTTATGATAGTAAGAATAAAGATTTAGCAAAGGAAATAGAAGATAAAAAAGTTGTAATTAGAGATATTGCTATATTCTATATAAAATCCTGTAAAGCAAAGGATTTTGAACCAGCCAATGAAGCAGTGTTAAAAGGTGATATAATGACTAGAATTAATCAAAAGTTAACATCAGGATTACTGAAAGATGTTTATATAAGTGATATTATAGTACAATAAAGGAAGTAGATTTAAAAGATGGATTTAGTATTTTTAATATTTAAGTTAATATTTGCATTAACGATAGTACTTGGGCTTATTTATATATTATTTAAAATAAGTGGGAATAAACTTAATAAGATTAATGAAGGAAAATACATTAAGGTTTTAGAAAGAACTCAAATATCTAAAGAAACCTCAATAGTAGTGGTAAAAATAGGGAAAAAAGGCTATGTACTGAGTTCATCTAATAATACTACTGAAAAATTGGATGAGATATCTGAAGAAGATATATTTCTTTTAGAAGAGGAGAAAAGAAGAGAAAAAGAAAAAATAAATGACCAATATGAAACAGCTGTAAAAAGCTTAAGAGATAAAATAGATAAATTTAGAAATAAATATAATTAAAAGGAAGATTTATATGAATAAAAAGAAGAAATATATATTTATGCTGATAATGACAGTATTTCTGATATTTACTTTTAATAAAGCTGTAAATGCTGAACCAATAAGTATACCAGATTTAAATATTTCAGTAGGCGGCGAATCTACTTCTCCTCAAAATTATGTAGATAATATAAAATTATTGATAGTACTAACTATTTTAACATTATTACCTTCAATAATAATTATGATGACATCTTTTACAAGAATAATAGTTGTATTTTCTTTTTTAAAGAATGCATTAGGAGCTCAGCAATCAATTCCAAATCAAATACTTATTGGATTAGCAATATTTTTAACCATATTTATAATGCAGCCAGTATATACAGAATTAAATGAAAACGCATTTAAACCATTTATGGAAAATACAATAACACAAGAAGAAGCTATGGAGGCTGGAAGTAAGCCTTTAAGGAACTTCATGCTAAAACAAACAAGACAAAAAGATCTAGAATTATTTATTGAAGCATCAAAACTAAATAAAGAGGAAATAACAAAAGATAATATCCCATTAACAGTTGTTATCCCAGCTTTTGCAATAAGCGAACTAAAAACAGCATTTCAAATAGGATTTTTATTATTCTTACCTTTTATAATAATAGATATGGTAGTGGCAAGTGTTCTTATGTCAATGGGAATGTTTATGCTTCCACCTGTAATGGTAGCATTACCATTTAAATTATTATTATTTGTAATGGTAGATGGTTGGTATTTAATGGTTAAGTCTTTAATAATGAGTTTTGGAGGGTAGGTGATAAATGTGAGTGAAAATTTAATTATAGGAATAGTAAGAGATGCATTATATACATCATTAAAAGTAGCTGGTCCAATATTAATAGTATCAATATTAATTGGATTAATAATAAGTATATTTCAAGCAACTACTCAAATACAAGAACAAACATTAACATTTGTTCCTAAGCTAATAGGAATAGCGGCTGTTGGGCTTATGTTATCAAGTTTTATGTTGCATACATTAGTAGCCTTTACAGAAAGAATATTTGAACTTATTATTAAGATATCTACTTAGGAGGTAGGTAAGGTATGATAGATACAACCTACTTTTTAGCATTATTTTTTATATTTTTAAGAGTTACGGCTTTTTTTGCTATAACCAATATATTTTTCCCAAATGGGACACCGAAAACATTAAAAGCTATGTTTTCATTAATATTTTCCTTTGCATTACTTGGAGGAATAGATTATTCAAATATAAATTTAATTACAAGCAATTATTATTTAATTATTTATATGATTTTAGAAGTTACCAATGGGTTAATACTGGGATTAATATCTAATATAGCTTTTGAGGTAGTATTAATGGCAGGAAGCCTGATAGATGTACATATAGGATTAAGTATGGTTAATACTATAGATCCAAATAGTAAAACAAGTACAACAATAACTGGAAATTTACTTCACTATGTAGCTTTAATGATTTTTTTTGTAGTAGATGGGCATCATATGCTTATAAAATCACTTATTGAAAGTTTCATAATATTGCCAATGGGTAAGGGGCTACTTTATCCAGATACAATGATGACACTTATAGAAGTTGTAGGGAAGTATTTTGTAATAGGATTGAAAATTGCAATACCTATAGTATTGATAATAATATTAACAGACCTTTGCATGGGACTTATCTCAAGAGCAGTTCCACAAATAAATGTGATGATACTTGGAATGCCAGTTAAAATGTTAGTTGGTATATTAGCTATATCAATATCATTACCAATTATAATAAAACTTTTTGTTAGCAGTATAAGTTATATTCCCGATATTTTTAGAAAGATAATCACATCTGCTCCTCTTGTTCTTCTAATATGGGCAGACGAAAAAACTGAAGAAGCTACTCCTAAGAAAAAAAGTGATTCTAGGAAAAAGGGGCAAGTTCCAAGAAGTAAGGATATTGGTCTTGCAATTACCATGGTAGCTACAGTTCTAGTAATTGTTGCATTAAGTGGATTTATAGTATCTTCCTTAAAGAATAATGTAATATACTTTCTTAATGATATGGGGACTATGGAGGTTACAGAAAGTAGCTTGAAGGGTATAAATACTCTTATTATAAGTAAAATGGCAATAGTAATAATGCCGGTTATTTTGCCTATAATGATAGCAGGAGTTGTTGCTAGTTTGCTTCAAACAGGATTTTTAGTAGTTAAAGATGCTATAAAGCCTTCATTTGGCAAATTAAATCCAATTAATGGATTTAAAAATATGTTTTCTAAAAAGGCCTTAGTAGAATTAGTAAAGAATTTAATACTTATATCAATAGTTATTTTTATAGCTTATTCCTATATACGAGATAACTTTGATAAAATAATGCAAATAGGAAATTTATATTTACCTACTCTAGGCATAGAAGTTAAATCTCTAATAGTTAATATATTTATAAAAATAACTATACTGTTAGTTGTAATAGCAGTTATAGATTATATTGTTCAATATATACTTTTTCAAAAGGATATAAGAATGACAAAGCAAGAAATAAAAGAAGAATATAAACAAATGGAGGGAGACCCTCAAATAAAATCCAAAATGAAACAAAGACAAAGAGAAATGTCACAAAGAAGAATGATGCAATCTGTAGGAGATGCTACTGTAGTAATAACAAATCCTACGCATTTAGCTGTGGCAATTAAATATGAAGAAGGTAAGATGGAAGCTCCAAAAGTTGTAGCTAAAGGAGCTGATGCAATAGCAATAAAAATTAAAGAAAAAGCTATTGAGTCAAAGGTTCCTATAATAGAAAATAAACCTTTAGCAAGAATGCTATATAGCACAGTAGAAATAGATAAGGATATTCCACAGGATATGTATCAAGCTGTAGCAGAAATTTTAGCTATGGTATTTAAGTTGGATAAGAAAAAAAGACGCACTAGATAATAAAGGATGGGATAAGGTTGCTTGCAAATGAAAAATTTAGTTTAAATAAAAATATGGATGTATTAGTAGCCTTTGGTGTACTTGGTATTGTACTTATGATAATAATACCTCTTCCACCGTTGTTATTAGACATTTTATTAGCATTTAATATAACACTGTCAGCAGTAGTTATAATGATTACTATGTTTACCACAAATGTACTTCAATTATCAGTATTTCCAACGTTATTACTTGTAACAACTCTTTTTAGATTAGGTCTTAATATATCATCAACAAGACTTATATTAAGCGAAGGAGATGCAGGAAGTATAATAGAAGCCTTTGGTGAATTTGTTATAGGTGGGAATTATATTGTTGGTATAATAATATTCTTAATTATAATAATTATACAATTTGTAGTAATAACTAATGGAGCAGGAAGAGTTTCAGAAGTATCAGCAAGATTTACATTAGATGCAATGCCAGGTAAACAAATGAGTATAGATGCAGACTTAAATGCAGGAACTATAGATGAGGCAACTGCAAGAAAAAGAAGAGCAGATTTACAAGCAGAAGCAGATTTTTATGGATCAATGGATGGGGCATCTAAGTTTGTAAAAGGAGATGCTATAGCAGGTATAATAATAACTATAATAAATATTGTTGCAGGTATTGTTATAGGTGTAATGAGTGGCATGGATATTGCAAAGGCAGCACAATTATATACAAGGCTTACAGTAGGAGATGGTTTAGTTAGTCAAATTCCAGCTTTACTAATATCTACTGCATCAGGTATATTAGTAACAAGATCAGGAAGCTCAGATAACTTTGGTAAAACTTTTAGTAAGCAACTTACTGCATTCCCTGTTGCATTAGCAATAGTTTCAGCAGTAATGTTTTTCTTAGCTTTAATTCCAGCAATGCCAAAACTTCCATTTTTATTAGCAGCAGTGACAAGTGGGGTTGCAGCATATCTTTTATTTAAAGAAGATCAAAAGAATCAAGAAGCAGAACTTGCAAAAGTTGAGGAAGAATATACAGAAATGGAAAGAAAAGAACCAGAAAATGTTATGACTTTAATTTCTGTTGAGCCAATGGAAGTAGAAATAGGTTATGGGTTAATTCCTTTGGCAGATGAATCAACAGGTGGAGATTTACTGCAAAGAATTGCATCTGTTAGAAGACAATGTGCAATAGAAATGGGAGTTGTAGTTCAACCTATAAGAATAAGAGACAATCTTCAACTAAAAACTAATGAATATGTAATAAAAATAAGAGGAACAGTTATAGCTTCAGCAGAGCTTATGGCAAATATGCTTCTTTGTATGGATCCATCTGGAGATAACTCTCAAATAGCTGGAATAAGAACTATAGAGCCTACATTTAATTTACCAGCAGTATGGATAAATAAAGATCAAAGAGAAGAAGCTGAAATAAAGGGATTAACTGTGGTAGATCCAACTACTGTTATGGTTACTCATTTAACAGAAACTATAAAAGCACACTCTTATGAATTACTTGGAAGACAAGAAGTTCAGTTAATAGTAGATAATACTAAAGAGAAATATAGTACTGTGGTAGAAGAACTTATACCTGATCTTATGACTATAGGAGAACTTCAAAAAGTATTACAAAACTTATTAAGAGAAAAAGTTCCAATAAAAGATATGGTAACAATTATGGAATCTTTAGCAGATAATTCTAGGCTTACTAAAGATTTAGAATTATTAACAGAATATGTTAGATTTGCACTAGCGAGAACAATTTGTAATACAGTAATAGATGAAAATAGAAGTATAACAGTTGTTACATTATCTCCTCAAATAGAAGAAATAATAGCAGCTAATACTCAAAAATCTATGCAGGGATCTTTCCCAGCGGTTGATCCAGATACAACTACTAAGATACTTAATTCTATAAGAGATGAAGTAGATAGAGTTTACTTCTATAACAATCAACCAGTTATACTAGTATCTCCAAACATAAGACCAGTATTTAGGAAACTTATAGAAATGGTATTCCCACATATAATGGTTATATCACTAAATGAAATTCCAAATGATGTTGAAATAAGAACAGAAGGAGTTGTCTCATTATAATGGTAATAAAAAAATACTTAGTAAAAAATATGAATGAAGCTCTTACTAGAATAAGATACGAACTAGGTAAAGATGCTATTATAATAAGTCAAAGAAAAATAAGAGAGTCAGGAATTAAAGGATATTTTAAACCTAAGTTAATTGAAGTTACTGCAGCACTTGAAAATAATAAAATAGATAAAAAAAATAAATTTGCTAGAGAAAAAGAAGAGGATATGGATTTTAGAAATTCTCTAGATAGTATAAAAAAAATTATTTCAGAAAAAGATAAGAAAATAATTAAAGAAGAAGTTAAAGAAGATAAAAATAATTTAAATAATAATGAGAATATAAAAAATGAAGTCAAAGAAATTAAGGAGTTATTAAATAAAGTTATAAAAAATACAAATAAAGAAGAAGAAAAAGATTTAATATCAGAGTATCTAAGAGATATGGATATTGATGAAAAACTTTTAATTGATTTATTGACGAAAAATTATGATAATATAGATGAGTTTAAAAAAGATTTCATGAATTTATTAGAAAAAGAAATTGATATCAGCACCAACAACTTAAGAGGAAAAGTGGTTTTGGTGGGTCCAACAGGAGTAGGAAAAACCACTACTATAGCTAAACTTGCGGGAAGATTAGCCTTAATAGAAAAAAAGAAAGTTGGGTTAATTACTATAGATACCTATAGAATAGGAGCTGTTGAGCAACTAAAAACTTATGCTGAAATTATGAATATACCATTTAAAGTAGTTATAACCTTAAAAGAGATGGAAGGTGCTGTTAAGGAACTGGAAGCTTGTGATGTAATTTTAGTAGACACAACAGGAAGAAGCAGTAAAAATACAATGCAAATATCAGAACTTAGAGCATTTATTCAAAAGGTTAATGCTGATCATATAATGCTTGTGATGAGTGGAACCACAAAAAATAGAGATATTCAAACAATTTTAGAGGGGTATAATGAACTTGCTTATGAAGAATTAATTATAACTAAATTAGATGAAACCAGTACTTATGGCTGTGTGTACAACATAGTAAAAAGGTCAAATAAACCTATAGCTTATATAACCACAGGGCAAGATGTTCCAGATGATATAAAAGTACCTTCAAAGAATGAAATAGAAAAACTTATTCTAGGGGAGGAAACTATATGTTAGACCAAGCAGAAAGTTTAAGAAGGTTAGCAAGAGGTGAAATACAAGAAAGCTTTAAAAGAGATGCTAGAATAATAACTATAACATCAGGTAAAGGTGGCGTTGGAAAAAGTAATTTTGTAGTTAATTTGGCAATTACATTAGTTAAAAAAGGCAAGAGAGTATTAATATTTGATGCAGATATAGGAATGGGAAATGATGATGTTTTAATGGGAATATACCCTAGGCATAGTGTTTTAGATTTAATTAATGGTAAATTAGCTATAGAAGATATAATTGTTGATGGACCAGAAGGGGTAAAATTATTACCAGGCGGAAGCGGATTAAATAATATAGAGGATTTACAACAAAATCAAAGAGATATTTTCTTGAAAAAAATAGAAATGTTAGAAGGATTTGATTATATATTTATAGATACAGGTGCGGGAATAAGCAGAAGTGTCTTAGCCTTTATAGCCTGTAGTGATGAATTAATATTAGTAACTACTCCAGAACCTACTTCATTAACAGATGGATATAGCCTATTAAAAGCAGTAAATCATTTTAAAATAAAAAACAAAGCTAATATAGTTGTTAATAAAGCATTAGACAAAAAAGAAGGAAGCCAAACCTTCATAAAATTTAAGGCTGCTGTAAATAAATTTTTAACACTAGAAGTTGATTATTTAGGAAGTATTTATGAAGATAGAAAACTTGTTATGGCAGTAAGGGAACAAATACCCTTTGTAATTAGTTATCCTAATTGTGATGCTACTAAATCTATAATTGAGATAGCAGATAAAATTATGGGGAAGAAAAAAGAAGCCATAGGTGTTGGTGCTCAAGGTTTGTTTAGAAAATTATTTAATATTTTTTCTTAGGGGGATTATAGGTAATGACAAAATTAGAACTTGGTATAAATTGTAAAATTGATGTTTTATGGGGAGAAGATATTTATAAATCAACGATTCAAGATATAAAGGATGAAGAAATTTTAATAACAGTTCCAGTATCTAATGGAGTTTATTTAACTTTAGGAGACGGAGAAAAATTAGAACAAATATTCTATGATAATAAAGGAAATGTTTTTGGTTATAAGAGTGAGGTTTTAGGGAGAATTACAGAAAATAATATTCCATTTTATAGGATTGGAAAGCCTTTTGAAATAACTAGAATACAAAGAAGAAATTATGTAAGAGTTAATATACTACAAGTGATTAACTATATAAAAGAAGAAGAACTTGAAAAAGAAATAAAAGAAGAAGAAAAATATGAACATGCACTTTTACTGGACTTAAGTGGTGGTGGCATGAGAATTAAAATAAAGGAAGAGTTATCATATAATGATATTATAGTTGCAAACTTAATTCATGATAATGAAAAGATAATTGTAAGGGGAAAAATCGTAAGGATAGAAAAAACAGAAGATAAGAAGTATGTATGTGGAATAGATTTTAATGATATAGACAATGTAACAAGAGAGAAAATAATAAGAACAGTATTTAGGATAATGAGAAAACAACGAGAACTTATCTAGAGGAGGTTAACAATATGGAATGTCAAAGCCCTATAATTCATAAAGAACAAATTGTAGAAAAATATATACCACTAGTTAAATATTTAGCTTCTAGAGTTATGATTGGTAAAACCAAATATATAGAATATGAGGATTTAGTAAGCTATGGAATTGTTGGGCTTTTAGATGCAATTAATAGGTACGATTCAACAAAAGGTATGAAGTTTTCATCTTATGCTACTTTAAGAATAAAAGGGTCAATGATTGATGAAATAAGAAAAAATAGACCCATTTCTAAAGGTGCTATGGATAAGTTGGCTAGATATAATGAATGCGTAGAAAAACTCCAAAATATATACATGAGAGAACCAAATCTAAAAGAAATTGCAAATGAACTAAAAATATCAGAGGAAGAAGTTTCTCAAATTGAAAATTATATAAATTATATGTCAGTGATGTCTTTAGAGTCTATAATATATTCAGATGATGATGATGTTACTATTATGGAGACATTAGAAGATAAAAATTCTGTTTCACCAGAAGAATCTTTAGAAGATAAAGAAAAGTTAGAAGTTCTTGAAAAAGCAATAGAAGATTTGAAGGAAAAGGATAAGCTTATATTAAAGTTATATTATTATGAAAAGTTAACTTTAAAAGAAATAGGACAAATTTTAGAAGTATCAGAATCTAGAGTTTGTCAGTTACATAGTAGAGCCATAAGGAATTTAAGGGCAGTAATGCAAAAGATAAATTACATATAAATTATACTTAGATAAATAAGAAAGGGAGGATTATATGCTTCCTGTATTAATAATGTTAATAGGAATTATACTTATAATTTTAAATGTTAAAGCTATAAAAAAAGAAGATAAATCCTTTGAAAATATACTAAATAGAGAAGAAATGAATAATAATAGGGATTATGATGTAGAAATTATTTCAATAAGGAAAGATTTAGCTGAAACTGTTTTAGATTTACAAAAGGAAATTGAAGAATTAAAAAAATCATTAAATCATATAAAGAATAAGAAAGAAGTAGACGATAATAAAAAAAATATAGATAATTATAAAAAAGAAGATTCAGAACACATATTAAAGGAAGATATAATAGAAAATGATATAGTATCAGAAATAAATTTTAATAATGAAGAAAAACTTCAAAATGATAAAATGGAAAGTGTGAAGTCATTTTTAGAAAATGGATTAACTGATGATGAAATATGTGAGAAACTATCCATAGGTAAGGGGGAAGTACTATTAATAAAAAGTTTATTAAGAAAATAAGTATAGTAATTGATTTTTTAACTGACAGAAAAATACTTATGGGAATAGGCATTGGAATGGTATTAACTTCAATATTTATGTTTGGATATAGTTATAATAAAGAACTTTCTAATGATAAAATAGAAGAAAAGGCTAGAGGCCTTGGAATGCACTATGAGGATGAATGTAAAGTATTATTTAAAGGAGTTGAGGATAATGATTAGGAGTTTATATACTGCTGTATCAGGATTAATATCATTAGAGAATAAGCAATCTAATATAACAAATAATATAACAAATGCAAATACAACTGGATTTAAAGGTGATAACTTATCAATAAAAAGCTTTGATGAAGTTATGATTCAAAATAGAGATAAAGTAGTTAATGGTAAAAATATAACTCAGAAGCTGGGATCAATAAGTTTAGGTGCTAAAATAGATAGTGTAGATACAACATTTACGCAAGGACTTATAAAAAGCACAGATAAAAAAACAGATTTTGCTATAGAGGGAAGAGGATTTTTTGCTATACAAAAGCAAACTAATGCAGGTAATGAAGTATTATATACAAGAGATGGAAGCTTTAAAGTTGGAAATGATGGATATCTTATGAATACTGATGGGGATAGGGTTCTAGGAATGAATAAAAGCACAGGAACTCTTGAACCAATCTTTGTAGGTGGAGATGACTTTGTATTAGATAGAAATAACAACTTGTACATAGGAGATAGAGCAACACATACTTTAGCAACAGCAGATTTTCAAGATTATAACACATTGGAAAAAATAGGGAGTAATTATTATAGAGGAGAAAATCCTATATATAATGCACAAGTTTCAGTTACTCAAGGCTCATTAGAAGGTTCAAATGTAAGTGTTTCAAATGAGATGGTAAATATGATTACTACAATGAGAAGTTTTGAAACTAATCAAAAAATAGTTCAAACTATTGATGAAACATTAGGAAAGGCTGCAAATGAAATAGGCGCAGTTAAATAGTAGGAGGATGAATTTATGCTAAGAACATTATGGACTGCAAGAAGTGGAATGAATGCAAATCAAGATAAGTTAGATGCAATTTCTAATAATTTAGCGAACTCAACTACTATGGGATATAAGAAAATAGAAGTTGGGTTTAAAGACTTATTAACAGAATCTTTAGATAGGATGGGAACTCCAATTAATGATAAAGATGCCGTAATTGGAACAGGTACAAGAACTTCAGAATGGTATAGAGACAACTCTCAAGGTATGTTACAAGAAACTTTAAGAGGTACAGACTTATCAATTGATGGCTCAGGTTATTTTAAAATAATTTCATCAGATGGAGGAGAAGCCTATACAAGAGATGGTGCTTTTGCAATTGATGCTAATGGTAAAATTGTAGATAATAGAGGAAATAAATTAGAACTTAATTATTTAAATGGGTATTCTGAGAATAATGTGGTATTTAATAAAGATAATTTTCTTGTAGATAAAAAAGGACAAGTTTATATTAAAGATAGAGGTAACTTTATACAAGTTGCAGAAATTCCATTATATACAGCAGTAGGAGATAGAGCATTTTTATCAATTGGAGAGAACTTATTTACTCCAGCCCAAGGAGTAGAGGTGCAAAGAACTACTAACTTTGACATATACCAAGGATCATTAGAAGGATCAAATGTAGATATTGCAACTGAATTCTCAGAAATGATACTAACTCAAAGGGCTTTTGAACTTAGTTCAAGAGGAATTACAACTGCAGATGAAATGTGGGGAATGGTTAATAATATGAGATCTAGATAAGAGTGGGAAGAATGAAAAGTGAAAGAGTTGAGGAAATAATTCAGCATAGCTGAATTATAAAATAAAGGCTGAGAAAATACTAAAATCTCAGCCTTTTTAATTTATTATTTTGAAATTCCATTGGAATTTTATAAATAACTGTTCATTTTTTCACTATAATTTAGTTTACTAAATTATTTAGCAGTTACTGCAGCTGTAATTGGTGGTACCACTTGTTTCTTTCTTGAAAGCACTTTATCTAAGAACGCCGTATTATCTTTTAATGTAATATTGAAAGCTTTCTCAATTATTTCTGGTCTATCACCAGCAACTAATATTTGAGATCCTTCATTAAGAATATCTGTAAGCAATAAAAGTACAGTATCTAGTTTTGCTTCTTTTGCTTTAGTATTCATATAAGTCAACATTTCTTCTTTAAGTGGCATAAATCCTTCAATATCCATAGTATTTACTTGTGCTATACCAACCCTTGTATCTTCCATAGTAAATGGCTTGAAATCTTGATTAAAGATTTGTTCTACTGTTTTTCCTTTTAATGAAGTTCCAGCTTTAAACATCTCTTTAGCAAATTTTTCAACATCTATTCCAGCTATTTCAGCTAATCTTAGACAAATATTTTTATCTTGTGGTGTACAAGTTGGGCTTCTAAATAGTAATGTATCAGAAATTATAGCTCCACATAGAAGTCCAGCAGCTTGCTTTGAAGGGCGTATTCCATTTTCAAAGAAGCATTTACCTACTATAGTAGAAGTACTTCCAATAGGCTCACTTCTAAAATATAAAGGTCCACTAGTTTGAATATCAGCAACTCTGTGATGATCTATTATTTCTAATATTTCAGCATCTTCAAGTCCATCAACTGATTGACTTCTTTCATTATGGTCAACTTGGATGATTTTCTTCTTATAATTAGAAATTAAATGATATCTTGATACAGCTCCAATTACTTTGCCATTTTCTGCAATAACCGGATAACTTCTATATCTAGTTTCTATCATAACTTTTTTTACATCTTCAACTAAATCATTAGTTGAGAATGTAACTAACTTATCTTTAATCATAACATAACCGACAGGAATACTTTGAACTATAAGTCGTGATGTAGTAAATGAATCATGTGGAGTAGTTATAACACTTATATTAGCCTTTTTAGCTTTTTCTGTTATTTTGCTACTTGGAGTATGTGATCCAGTAATTATCATAAGAGATATATTAAGATCAAGTAAGGCGTTTTGAACTTCTTCTCTATCTCCAACTATAGCTATATCCCCAGCTTCTATGTAATCTTTCATACTTTCAGGCTTCATTGCAGTTACTGCTATTTTACCAGGAAAAGTTTTTCTTTTAGAATCTACATAAATTTCCTTTGCAGATAGTGTATCTATAATATTTTCGATTGAAGTATTACTTTTTGCTAGAATTCTATTATCCCAAATATCCATATAACATGAAGTTAAGTTTGAGATAGCTAAAACTCCCAATAAATGATCATTTTCGTCAGCTACTGGTAAAGTTTTAATGTTTTTATTTCTCATTATATTCCAAGCTGTTTTTAAAGATATATCAGGAGATACAGGAGTTATTCTATCAAACTCTAAATCTTCTACCTTTAATTTCACAGTCTTTAGCAATTGAGGAGCTTCAACTCCAAAATAATCAAGAATATATTGAGTTTCTTGATTTACATTTCCAAGTCTTACAGGTACTGCAGGTATATTGCCTGTCTTATTTTTAAATTCAGCATACGAAAAAGCTGCACATATCGAATCAGAATCTGGATTCTTATGTCCTGTTACGTAAATTATGTCTTTCAAATTAAGACCCTCCTTAGTTAAATTTTATATATACATATTCTATATTTATATTGTTAATTTGTAAAGCTATCTATATAAAGTATATGTAGAAATATGTTGAATTACTCTTATTTACATGTACATGTTTTAATTAATAAATGCAGCATATACATCATACTTCTCTAAATGAGCTTTCTTAATAAAATCAGTTATTCTTACATTCAATTTCATTAAGTGTTCAATTCATCTACATTATCAATGTGTTACGGAGTTAATGGATTTATTTAAATAGAAAATTAACATATCAATTATTAAAAAAAATCATATCTTAGAATTTACTAAATATAATATATAGAAACTATTTTAAGGAGGACAACCGGTGATACAAGAAAGAGAAATATCAAGGGGTCTATCTACAAAGGAAGCAGAAAAAAGACAAAGTACTTATGGATTAAATGAGTTATCCCACAAAAAGAAATCATCACCTATATTAATATTTTTAGCTCAATTTAATGACTTTATTGTTTGGGTATTAATAGCTGCAACTGTAATTTCAGGCTTAATGGGAGATACTGCAGATGCAATAACAATACTTATAATAGTGGTTGTAAATGCAATAATGGGGTTTGTACAAGAATATAGAACTGAAAAATCCTTAGAAGCATTAAAGGAATTAGCAGCACCAACTTGTAAGGTTATTAGAGATGGCGTTTTGAAAGTAATAAACTCAATAGAAGTTACTATAGGGGATCTAATAATATTAGAAGCAGGAGATAGAATACCAGCAGATGGCACATTTATAGAAAGCTCAGGGATAATGATTGATGAGTCACTTTTAACTGGAGAATCAGTAGGAGTTTCTAAGGATTCAAAAAAAGGAAAAAACCAAGGATTTATGGGTACTACAGTATTGAAAGGTAGAGGTATTTTACTTATTGATAGTATTGGAATGAATACGGAAATGGGGAAAATAGCAAATCTTTTAGATAACATTGAAGAAGATAAATCTCCATTAAGAGAGAGACTAGATTCACTAGGTAAGATACTAGTAGCATTATGTTTAACAATATGTGCAGTTGTAACAGTACTAGGAATATTAAGAGGTAATGAAATTACAGAAATGTTTTTATTAGGGGTTTCATTAGCAGTTGCAGCAATACCAGAAGGTTTAGCAGCTATAGTAACAGTAGCGTTAGCATTAGGTGTTTCAAGAATGTTAAAGAAAAATGCTTTAGTAAGAAAATTACCAGCAGTAGAAACTTTAGGGTGTACATCAGTAATATGTTCAGATAAGACGGGTACATTAACACAAAATAAAATGACTGTAAAAGAAATTTATATTAATGGAAAAATACATGATTTAGATAAAGATCAATTAACCAATCATTCAACAATTATGAAGGCTTTAGTTTATTGTAATGATTGTAATTATGATTTTAATATTAAGAACATAGATAAGGCTTTACATGGAGATCCAACTGAAACTGCATTGATAAAAGCATTTTTTAAAGATGTTAACTTGTTAAAATCCTTTGTATCCAATGCAAAAAGAATATATGATATTCCTTTTGATTCTTCTAGAAAAATGATGAGTGTTATAGTTAGAGAAGGAACAAAAGAAGTTTGTTATATGAAAGGTGCTCCAGAAAGAGTTATAGATAAGTGTAGTCATATACTTGAAAATGGCACTATAAAGCCTTTAACTACTCAAAAGAAAAAGCAGGTTGCATCATATATAGAAGCAATGTCTAATAGAGCTTTAAGGTGTATAGCAGCAGCTTATAAGGAAAGCAATTTAGTAAAGAGTGAATCTTTAGAAAATAATTTAATCTTTTTAGGAGTTGCAGGAAGTATTGATCCTCCAAGAGTTGAAGTTAGAGACGCAGTATTAAAATGTAAACTTGCAGGAATTCAACCTGTAATGATAACTGGGGATCATAAAAATACAGCACTTGCAATAGCTAAATCAATTAATATTTGTAATACAGATGATCAAGCTATGACAGGAGAAGAAATTGAAACAATTAGCGATGAAGATCTTATGAAGAAAGTTAAAAACGTCAGAGTATTTGCAAGAGTATCCCCACATCATAAGCTTAGAATAGTTAAAGCTTTTAAAAAACAAAATAATATAGTTGCAATGACTGGAGATGGAGTTAATGATGCTCCAGCAATAAAGGAAGCAGATATAGGAATTGCAATGGGAATATCAGGAACAGATGTAACTAAGGAAGCAGCTTCCATGGTATTAATGGATGATAATTTTGCAACAATTGTATCAGCAGTAGAAGAAGGTAGAGTTATATATGATAATATAAGAAAATTTATAAGATATTTATTATCTTGTAACTTAGGCGAAGTATTAACTATGTTTCTAGCATCATTATTTTATTTACCTAATCCACTTACACCAATACAAATATTATTTGTAAACTTAGCAACTGATGGATTACCGGCAATTGCTCTTGGAGTAG
>VSSQ01000701.1_pt1 | contig 17632 bp, 18 predicted proteins | sample 4763081 | NCBI WGS metagenome assembly VSSQ01 (sample SAMN12137344, study PRJNA551015) | bioreactor metagenome | isolation source: SDC9 anaerobic chlorinated ethene degrading culture | place: USA: Knoxville, Tennesee | collected 2015-01-01
TCATCACCTCGAACAACGAGAAGGAGCTGCCCGACGCCTTCCTGCGCCGCTGCTTCTTCCACTACATCAAGTTCCCCGAGGCCGAGACGCTGAAGGCGATCGTGAAAGTGCATTTCCCCGGCATCAAGGAAGCGCTGCTGACCGCCGCGCTGACGCAGTTCTACGAGATCCGCGAGACGCCCGGGCTGAAGAAGAAACCCTCGACCTCCGAGGTGCTCGACTGGCTGAAGCTGCTGCTGGCCGAGGATCTGGCGCCCGAGGACCTGAAGAAGGAGGGCGCGACGCTGCTGCCGAAGCTGCATGGCGCGCTGTTGAAGAACGAGCAGGATGTGCATCTGTTCGAGCGGCTGGCTTTCATGGCGCGCCGCCAGCCCGGGCGCTGAGCGCGGCCCACCGGGTTAGCACGAACCGTCGCAAGGGGGGCGCCGCCCCCCTCGGCATGCGGCCTCACCCCCCGGGATATTTGGGGCAATTGGAAGACGAGAGCGGTCCTGTGCTTCCAATTGCCCCAAATATCCCGGGGGTGAATTTTCCGAAGGAAAAGAGGGGGCAGCGCCCCCTGCCTTCCGCCCCGGGCCGGGCCGCGAAAATCCCGCGCAAGGCCGCTTGACGGCGCCCGGCACTTGGCTTAGGTCTGCGCCTGCACCATGCGGGTATGATGTAATGGTAGCCTGTCAGCTTCCCAAGCTGAACGCGCGGGTTCGATTCCCGCTACCCGCTCCAGCCTCTCCCCTCAGTCCGAAACCGGAACCAGGCGGTAAAGCGCTCCCTCCTCGGCGTCGCTGATGATCCAGACATGGCCGGCACCATCAACCGCGACGTCGCGCACGCGCCGGCCGACAGCAGCACTCCGATGATCCATCGCCACCGCATCGTGCCCTCCGTTTCGGGGCTGTCTGACATGCCTGAGCGCGCCTTGCACCCTTCCCCTTGGCCGCATCCACCGCTATCAGGCGGAGACACAACCACAGGAGGGCCCGATGGCCGGGATCGAACGCATCGAATGCGGCGCGCGGATGAGCGGCGCCGTCGTCTACAACGGGCTTGTCTGGCTGGCAGGCCAGGTCGGCACCCCGGGCGCCAGCGTCGCCGAGCAGACGAAAGACGCGCTTGCCGAGGTCGACCGGCTGCTGGCGCTGGCCGGCTCGGACAAGACCCGCATCCTCAGCGCGCAGATCTGGCTTGCGGACATGGCCGATTTCGCCGAGATGAACGCGGTCTGGGATGCTTGGGTGCCGCAGGGCGCGACGCCCGCGCGCGCGACGGGCGAGGCGAAGCTCGCCGCCCCCGACTACCGCGTCGAGGTGATCGTTACCGCGGCCCAAGCCTGAACCGCGCCCCGGGGCGAATGCCGGCGAGGGGATGCGGCGCGCCTTCCCTCGCTTCCAATTGCCGCAAATATCCCGGGGGTGAGCCCGCAGGGCGAGGGGGCAGCGCCCCCTGCCCTTGCGCCCTCAGTCCAGCGGCATCCGCGCCTCGATCATCCCCGCGTACCAGCTTGCCCCGAAGGGGATCGCCTCGTCGTTGAACTCGTAGCCGGGGTGGTGGAGGATGGCGCTGTCACCATTGCCGCAGAAGATATAGGCGCCCGGCCGCGCGTTCAGCATGTAGCTGAAATCCTCGGCCGCCATCTGCGGCGGAAAGTCGGTGTCGACGCTGCCCGCGACCGCCTGTGCGACGGCGATGGCGGCGCGGGTGGGCTCGAGCGCGTTCACCGTGGCGGGATAGCCCGGCATCCAGTCAAGCGCGGCGCTTGCCCCCGCGGCCTCGGCGGTGAGGCTGGCGATGCGGCGCAGCTGCGCCTCGGCCGCCGGGCGCAGATCGGGGTCGAGGCTGCGCAGCGTGCCGCGCAGCTCGGCCGTCTGCGGGATCACGTTATAGGCGCCGGTGCCCGCCCGCAGCGTGCAGACCGACAGCACCACGGGCGCAAGCGGGTCGGTCAGCCGCGAGGCCACCGTCTGCAGCGCAACGACGATCTGGCTTGCGACCAGCACCGGGTCGATCGCCTGATGCGGTTTCGCGGCATGGCCGCCGCGGCCGGTCACGGTGATGCGGAACTGGTCGCAGGCCGCCATCACCGCGCCCTCGCGGATCGCGAAGGTGCCGAGCGGCACGCCGGGCCAGTTGTGCATGCCGTAGATCTCGTCGATGCCGAAACGCTCCATCAGCCCGTCGCGCACCATCTCGTCGCCGCCACCGCCGCCCTCCTCGGCGGGCTGGAAGACCAACACCGCGGTGCCATCGAAGGCGCGGGTCTCGGCCAGATATTTCGCGGCGCCAAGCAGCATCGCCATATGGCCGTCATGGCCGCAGGCGTGCATCTTGCCGGGCGTGGTCGAGGCATGGGGCAGGCCCGTCTCCTCCTCGATCGGCAGCGCGTCCATGTCGGCGCGCAGCCCGATCGCCCGGCCCTGGCTGTCGGTGCGGCCGCGGATCAGCGCGACGACACCCGAGCGACCGATCCCCTCGACCACCTCGTCGACACCGAAGCCGCGCAGCAGATCCGCCACCCGGCCCGCGGTGCGCGGCAGGTCGAACATCAGCTCGGGGTGGGCATGGAAATCGCGCCGCCAGGCGATGATCTCGGGCAGCAGTTCGGCGAAACGGTTCTTCACGGGCATCGGGCACCTCCAGACGCGCCAGCCTGCGGCAGAAGCGGCGCGCCGGCAAGCCCCTGACGCGCCGTCAGAAGGTCGGGCCGAGGTCCATCTTCGTGCCGTCCGAAAAGCGGGCGAAGCGGAAGCGGCGCAGATCGTGGCCCGGGTCGCGGCCAAGCATCCGCGCCGCCATCACCCGCCCGATCGCCGGGCCGATGCCGAAGCCATGCCCCGAGAGCCCGGTGGCGATGAAGAGCCCGGGCACCGGGCTTTCGTCGAGCACCGGCACGGTGTCGGGCATCACGTCGATCATGCCGGCCCAGGACCGGATCAGCCGCGGCATGCCAAGCGCCGGGAAGGCCCGGGCAAAGCCCGCCTGCACCTCCTTCAGCCGCGCCAGGTTCGGCGCGGGGTCGAGGACGCGCAGCCGCTCGAACGGGCTTTCCTCCTCCTCGCTCCAGCGCCGCGGCGTGGTCCAGCCATCGGGCCAGCCGCGCCCGGGCGCCCAGGGGCGCAGCCGGGTCTTCGCCCCGTCGCGGCGGATCTGCGGGAGATAGCGGGCGAGGTTCCGAAACGCGTCGGGGCCGATGTAGAAATCGTGCCAGGTGCCCGAGGCGAGGGTGTAGCCGCCGTCGAGCCGGCGCCGCCAGGCGAAGATCTCGTCGGTGGCCGAGACCTGCGCCATCTCGGGCAGCGGTTCGGTCTGCGCGACGGTCGAGCGCACCGCAAGCTGCGGCAGCCGCACCCCCTCGCGCGCGGCGAAAAGCGACGACCAGGCGCCGCCCGCCAGAAGCACCTGTGGCGCGGTGATGCGGCCCAGTTCCGTCACCACGCCGATCACCCGCCCGCCGGCGCGGTCAAGCGCGCGCACGGCGCAATTCTCGACGATCTCCACGCCCGCGGCGACGGCGAGGCGGGCAAGCAGCGGCACCGCCACCCAGGGCTCGGCGCGCGCATCCGAGGGCGTGATCAGCCCCGCGGCCCAGCCCGCGGTGGCAGAAAGCGCCGAGAGCTCGGCGCGCGGCATCAGCCGGCTTTCAAGACCATGCTCGGCCGCCAGCCGCACCCAGGCCTCATAGCCCGCGACGGCGGCGGGGTCATGCGAGAGATAGGCGACGCCGGCGCGGCGAAAGCCGAGCTCGGGGCCGATCTGCGCCGCGAATCCCTGCCACAGCTCGAGCGCCTCGAGCATCAAGGGCAGCTCGGCCGGGTCGCGGCCCTGGGCGCGGATCCAGCCCCAGTTGCGGCTCGACTGTTCGCCCGCGATCCGGCCCTTCTCGCACAGCACGACGCGCTGGCCCGCCTGCGCGAGATAATAGGCCGTCATCACCCCGGCGATGCCGCCGCCGATCACCACCACGTCGGCCTGTGCCGGCGGCGGGCCCGGGTAAACGACGCGCTCCGCCTCGGAAATCACGAATGCCATCTGTGCCCCCTGCTGTGCCGCCCCGAAGCTCGCGCCGCGGCGGGCCCGCGTCAAGCCCGATGCCGCAGCGCGGCACAATCTGTCTCCCGCGGTCCACGGCGGGTTGGCAGGCGGGGACCGGGGCGTTAGGCTTTCCGCAGACGAAAGGATCCCGGTGAACCTCCTGATCTTCAGCGACCTCGACGGCACCCTGCTCGATCACGCCAGCTATGATTTCGCCCCGGCGCGGCCGCTGCTCGCCTGGCTTGCCGCACAGAACGTGCCGGTGGTGCTCGCCTCCTCGAAGACCGGGGCGGAGATTGCCGGCTGGCAGGCGCGGATGGGGCTCGGCCGCTGGCCGGCGATCGTCGAGAACGGCGCGGCGCTGCTCGATGGGGCACCAGACGACACGGGCTATCGCGCGATCCGTGCGGCGCTCACCACCCTGCCCGCGCCGTTGCGCGCGCGCTTTCGCGGCTTTGGCGACATGAGCGTGGCCGAGGTGGCGGACGTGACCGGGCTGCCGCCCGGGGAAGCGGCGCTCGCGAAGCAGCGCGCCCATTCCGAGCCGGGGCTGTGGTCGGGAACCGGGGCGGAGGCGGAAGCCTTCCTTGCCGCCCTTGCGCCCGCAGGCATCTCCGCGCGTCGCGGCGGGCGGTTCCTGACGTTGTCGCAGGGCGGCACCAAGGCCGGGCGGATGGCCGAGCTGATCGCCCGCTTCCGGCCCGAGCTGACCATCGCGCTTGGCGATGCGCCGAACGACACCGAGATGATCGCGGCCGCCGACCGCGGCGTCATCGTGCGCAACGATGCCGGCACGCCCCTGCCCCACCTCGCGGGCGAGGACAGCGGCCGCATCCTGCGCACCACCCGCTCCGGGCCCGAGGGCTGGGTCGAGGGGCTGACACGGATCCTGCGCCAGACCGGGATCGCCACAACAGGAGAGGCCCATGGCTGACTTTCACCAGAACGGCAATATCGCGCAGTTCCACGACCTGCGCACCCGGCCGCTCGAGGAACTCGAATACCGGCTCGAGACCTTCGCCCAGACCCGCAAGATCAGCCTGATCCTGCCCTCGCTCTTTTCCGAGCTGGAGGGGGCGGCGCTGGCCAAGATCCTCGACGAGCTCTCGAAGGTGAAATACCTGCACCGCATCATCATCGGCCTCGACCGCGCCGATGCCGCGCAATTCGCCGAGGCGAAGCGCTTCTTCGCGCGGCTGCCGCAAAACCATGTGGTGATCTGGAACGACGGGCCGCGGGTGCGCGCGGTGATGGAGCGGCTGGCAGCGCAGGGCATCGGCCCGATCGAGCCGGGCAAGGGCCGCAATGTCTGGGGCTGCATCGGCTATCTGATCGCCTGCGCCGACAGCGCGGTGATGGCAATCCACGATTGCGACATCACCACCTACGACCGCGGAATGCTGTCGCGCCTCGTCTATCCGGTGCTGCATCCGCAGCTGCCTTATCACCTGTCGAAAGGGTTTTACCCGCGCATCGGCAATGGCCGGCTGGGCGGGCGGGTGACGCGCAACCTGGTCAGCCCGCTGCTGATCTCGCTGAAGAAGGTGGTGGGCGACCGCGACTACATCGACTACCTGCGCGCCTTCCGCTATCCGCTCTCGGGCGAGGTCGCGATGCGCACCGCCTCGCTGCCGGACCTGCGGCTGCCGTCGGACTGGGGGCTCGAGATCGGGGTGCTGTCGGAGGCCTGGCGCAACCTCGGCCCGCGCGCCGTGTGTCAGGTAGAAATCGCCGACAGCTATGACCACAAGCATCAGGAGTTGTCGCACGAAGATGCGCAGACCGGGCTCAACCGGATGTCGATGGACATCTGCAAGGCGATCTTCCGCAAGCTCGCCGCCGATGGCACGGTGTTCTCCTCGAACATCTTCCGCACGCTGAAGGCCACCTATTACCGCCGCGCGCTCGACATGCTCGAGGTCTATTCGCATGACGCGATGATGAACGGGCTGGCCTTCGACCGCCACGCCGAGGAGAAGTCGATCGCGCTGTTCGCCGAGAACATCACCAATGCCGGGCAGGTCTTCCTCGACACGCCGCAGGAACAGCCGTTCATCCCGAACTGGAACCTCGTGCATGCCGCCGACCCGGAGCTGATGGCAGATTTCCGCGCCGCCGTCGCCGCCGATCAGGCCGGGGCCTAGCCGGTGTTCGAGATCCAGCGGCACTGATAGGGGGCGAAGGCGATCGTGCCGTCGGGGTCGATCGCCTCGCCCGAGAGCAGGTCGCGCCAGTCCTCGTCGGCAATCAGGTTCAGCGAAAAGGCGTCGATCACCACCGTCTCGGCCGAGACGTTATGGAGCGCGAAGATCGACTGGCCGCGGTCAAGCGACTGCCGCCAGACGCACAGGAGCCGGTCGTCGGGGGCAAGCGTCAGCTGCGTCGCGTTCGGGTGAAAGCCGGGCTGGCGGGCGCGCAGGCGCAGCCGCCGCTTCATCTCGGCCATCACCTGCGCCGCGGCGGTCGAAGGGTCATCGAGCCGCGCCCGCAGCGCCGGATAGTGCCAGCGGTGGCGGTTGATCGCCCGGTTCATGCCGCGCCGCGCCACCGCCTCGTGGTCGTTTTCCGTCGCGGTGAAGGAGTGGAGATAGAAGGCCGGGATCCCCTCGAGCGACATCACGATGGTCTGCGAGCACAGGAAGCGCGCGATCCGGTCGCCCTCCTCGCCCGCGAAGGTGCGCCCCATCGCGTCGAAATAGCTGCAGTTGAGCTCGTAGGGCGCCTCGCCGCCGCCCGGCAGCGCCCGCATCGACACCAGCCCGCCATTGTCGCGCACGCAGTCGATCATCGCCGCGATTTCCTCGGGCGGCAGGATGCCCTCGACCGGGCGCATGCCGATGCCGTCATGGCTCGCGGTGAAGTTGAAATAGGCGCAACCCAGCGGCGCCGGCGGCATCGCCCGCAGCCAGCGCCGCAGGTACCGCACCGTGCCCGACAGCATCGCATGCAGCACCAAGGGCGGCAGCGGGAACTGATAGACCATATGCGCCTCGTCACGCCGGCCGAAATAGCTCAGGTTCTCGGCCTTGGGCACGTTCGTCTCGGTCAGCAGGATCACCGGCTCGGTCGCGTAATCCGCAAGCAGCCGCATCAGCTTCACGATCGCATGGGTCTGCGGCATGTGGATCGAGGGCGTGCCCGGCGCCTTCCACAGGAAGGCCACCGCATCGAGCCGGATGATCCGCACGCCTTCGTCGATATGCAGCCGCAGGACGCGCAGGATCTCGAGCAGCACCTCGGGGTTGCGGAAATCGAGATCGACCTGATCGTGGCTGAAGGTGCACCAGACATGGCGCGGCCCCGTCGCCGTCGTCACCGCGCGCAGAAGCGGCGAGGTGCGCGGCCGCACCACCGCGCTCAGATCGTCCCCGGGCGAGGCCTCCATGAAGAAGCGGTCATAGGGCGGCTGGCCCTGGAGATAGGCGGTGAACCAGGCACCCTGCGACGAGACATGGTTCAGCACCATGTCCGACATCAGGCTGAAGGCCGCGCCGATGCGACGGATGTCGGACCAGTCCCCAAGCGCGGGGTCGACCTCGCGGTAATCCATCACCGCGAAGCCGTCGTCCGAACTCGACGGGAAGAAGGGCAGCACATGAACGCCGTCGACCACCCCGGTCATCTCGCGCCGCAGGAAATCCTGCAGCAGATCAAGCGGCTTGTGCGCGCCGTCCTCGATCGAGTTGCCATAGGTGATGACGATCGCGTCGCGTTCCGACCACAGGTTGTTCGAGGGCCGGCGCGGCCGCTGCCGGCGCGTGCGCCCCTCGGGCCAGAAGGCGGCAAGCACCGCGCGGGCAAGGTCCCCGGCATCGCGGGCGGGATAGATCTGCTGCAGCAGCCCCCGGAGATGGGTCTGCAGGATGGCATGTCCGGCGGGCCTGTCGATCGCTCGGGTCCTCCTGTGGTGCGGGCGGCGTGTGCCCCATCAGACCCCGCCCCGGCACCAAGGTAAAGCCCCGATGCACCCTCGGACTTCGCCGTGCTCTCGCTGCCCGCCCGGGCGGCAAGTCCCGGACGGGCTGCCGCTTTTCGCACCGCGCGGCGTCAGCAGATGCGCGGCAGCTGCTCGCCCACCAGCATGTCGACGATCCGCGCCCCGCCAAAGGCCGTGCGCATCCGCACCTGTCCCGGGTGCGCCGCAACCGCCGTGCCGATGATGCAGGCCCCCTGCCCCTCGGGCCGCGCCCGCATCGCGGAAAGCGCCGCCCCGGCCTCGGCCTCGGGCACGAAGACGACCAGCCGCCCCTCGTTCGCAAGGTAAAGCGGATCGAGCCCGAGGATCTCGCACATGCCCGAGACCTCGGCACGCAGCGGCAGCGCCTCTTCCGAGATCTCGATGCCGCAGCCCGCCGCGCCCGCGATCTCGTTCAGCGCCGAGGCAAGCCCGCCGCGGGTCAGATCCCGCGCCGCCCGCGCCCCGGGCGCCGCCACCAGCACCGCCTCCATCAGATGGCCAAGCGCCGCGCAATCGCTCTCGAGCGCGGTCGAGAGCGCCAGATCGCCGCGCGCGGCCAGGATCGTCGCGCCATGATCGCCGAGCACCCCGTTCACCAGCGCGACATCGCCCGGCCGCACCCGGCCCGCGCCCATCTCGCGCCCGGGCGGCACCACGCCCACCCCGGCGGTGGTGACGAAGACCCGGTCGCAGGCGCCGCGCCCGACGACCTTGGTGTCACCGGTGACGATCCGCACGCCGGCGGCCTCGGCCTCGCGCGCCATGGTGGCGACGATGCGGCGCAACAGCGCGATCTCGGTCCCCTCCTCGATCACGAAGGCGGCCGAGAGCCACAGCGGCCGCGCGCCGCTGACCGCCAGATCATTCACCGTGCCGCAGACGGCGAGCTTGCCGATGTCGCCACCCGGAAACTCGAGTGGCGTCACCACGAAACCGTCGGTGGTGAAGGCGAGCCGCGCGCCGGGCTCGGCCAGCGCCGCGGCGCTCAGCTGCGCCGCATCCTCCATCCCCGGCGGCTCGAAGACGGCGGTGAACACCTCCTCGATCAGATCGCGCATCGCCGTGCCGCCACCGCCATGGGCCAGCGTCACCCGTTCGTCCCGCAATGCCATTTCATCTTGCTCCAAATACCTCGGGGGTCCGGGGGCAGCGCCCCCGGCGGGTCGGGGGCGTCACGCCCCCGAACTCATTCCGCCGCCGCCCGCGCCCCGCCATATTGCCAATAGGCCGCACAGGCGCCCTCGCTCGACACCATCAGCGCACCGAGCGGCATCTCAGGGGTGCAGCCGCGGCCGAATTGCGGACACTGCACCGGCTTCATCCGCCCGGTCATCACCGCGCCGCAGGCACAGCCCTCGGGATCGGCAAGCTCGGTGCGCACGCCGGCATAGCCCACGCCGAATTTCTCCTCGGCATCAAAAGCCCTGTAGGCGGGCCGGATGCGCAGCCCCGAGGCGTCGATCTCGCCCAGCCCCCGCCACTCGAAGGAGGGCCGCTTCTCATAGACATCGGCGATCGCGGCAAGGCTGACGGCATTGCCGTGCTCGGGCACGACGCGGGCATATTGGTTCTCGACCTCGGCCCTTCCCTCGGCGATCTGGCGCAGCACCATCATCACCGATTGCAGCAGGTCGGTGGGCTCGAACCCGGCGACCACAATCGGCTTGTGATAGTCGCGCGCGATGAAGTCATAGGGGTGGATGCCGATCACCATGCTGACATGCCCGGGACCGATGAACCCATCAAGCCGCATGTCGGGGTCGTCAAGCAGCGCCCTGATCGGCTCGGGCACGGTGATGTGGTTGCAGAAGACCGAGAAATTCGCCAGCCCCTCGCGCGCCGCCTGCTGGATCGCCAGCGCGGTCGAGGGCGTCGTCGTCTCGAAGCCGAGGCCGAAGAAGACGACCTCGCGTTCCGGGTTGCGGCGGGCAAGTTCGAGCGCATCGAGCGGCGAATAGACCATGCGGATATCGGCCCCCGCCGCCTTCGCCTGCAGCAGCGAGCGTTTCGAGCCCGGCACCCGCATCGCATCGCCGAAGGTGGTGAAGATCACCCCGGGCTTCTCGGCGATCTCGATGCACTCGTCGACGCGCGCGCGCGGCAGCACGCAGACCGGACAGCCCGGGCCATGCACGAACTCGACCCCCTCGTGCACCAGCTTGTCGAGCCCGTAGCGGAAGATCGAATGGGTGTGGCCGCCGCAGATCTCCATGATTGCAACGGGCTTGTCGCGGGTCGCGCCGATCCTGTCGGCGAGCTGCGCGATCTCGGCCAGCAGCGCCTTCGCAGCCTTCGGGTCGCGGAATTCCGAGGCGAATTTCATCCCCGTCCCTCCAGCGCCGCGTCACCCTCGGCCATCTGCGCAAGCGCCTCCTGCGCCTCGCCCAGATCGTGCAGCGCGGCGAGGGTCTTTGCCGCCTCCTCCTCGTCGATCAGGCTCATCGCGAAGCCCACATGAATGAGCACCCAGCGGCCGAGCAGCACCTCGAGCGGCCCCTCGGCGACGCAGGCCACGTTCACCTCGCGCCGCACCCCCGACACCTCGGCCATCGCCATCAGCCGCCCCGCATCGGTGATCGCCACGATCTGTCCCGGAATCCCCAAGCACATCTCAGATCTCCTCCTCCTCGCTTGCCGCCGAGGGATCGGTGATCCCGTAACGGTCCAGTTTCGCCCGCAGCCCGACCCGCGACAGACCAAGCTCGGCCGCCGCCCGGCTCTTGTTCCAGCGCTGCCGCGTCAGGGTCTCGCGCAGGATCCGCATCTCGATCAGCTCGATGCGGTCCTTGAGCGAGCCCTCGGCGGTCATCACCTCTTCCGCGGCCCGGTCCGCCCCCTCGTCCGAGGGCGCCGCCTGCAGGATATGGCGCGAGATCAGCTCGGCGCCCAGCACATTTTCCTGCGCGAAGATCAGCATCCGGGTGATCTCGTTCGTCAGCTCGCGCAGATTGCCGGGCCAGTCGTAGTTTTCCAGGAACTCCAGCGCCGCCGCCTCGAAGCCGAGGATCGGCTTGCCATGCGTCCCGGCAGCGTCGGACAGGACCGCCTGAGCGAGCATTGCGACATCGCCGCGCCGCGCGCGCAGCGGCAAAAGCGTGATCTCGCCAAGCGCGACGGCATAGTAGAGATCGGCGCGAAAGCGGCCCTCGGCAACCGCGCCGCGCAGATCGCAGGCCGCACCCGCGATCAGCCGCAGGTTGGTGCTGACGCTTTCCTGCCCGCCGACCGGGGTGATCGTGCCCTCGGCCAGCATCCGCAGCAGCGCGAGCTGCAGCGCCGGGCTCGCCGCCTCGAGCCCCGCCAGATAGAGCGTGCCGCGGTCGGCCTTCTGCGCCAGCCCGATCCGCGCCATGCCGCCCGGCAGCACGCCGCGCTTCGCCCCGAACAGCTCGATCATCGCCAGCTCCTCGGGCATGCCGGCGATCGACAGCTCGTAAAACGGCTTGTCCGAGCGCAGCGAACCATAGTGCATCGCCCGCGCCATCTGCCCCTTGCCGGTGCCCGGCTCGCCGGTCAGCAGCACCGGCACATCGAAGGTCGCATATTGCCGCGCGAGCTTGACCGCCGCGTTCATCGCGGAATTCGGGCTGCGCAGGATGGTCTCGAACCCCATGCCCTCGCGCAGCGCGCGGCGGCGCTTCTCGACCCGGGTCTCGGTCGTGGTGTTCAGAAAGCGCATCTCGAGCGACAGCCGCTCGTTCTCGCGGGCGAGCGCGAACATCTTCGCCGCGTTGCGCGCCGCCGCCAGAAGCTGTTCGGGATGCCAGGGCTTGGCGATGAACTGATGCACCCCGGCCTCGTTGATCGCCGCCACCATCGAGTTGCTGTCGGTATAGCCGGTGATGACGATGCGCACCGTCTCGGGCCAGCGCTCGCGCACCTCGGTGAGGAACTCGACGCCCGAGCGGCCGGGCATGCGCTGGTCGCAGAAGATCACCTGCACCCACTGATCCTCGAGCACCGCGATCGCCTCGTCGGCCGAGGGCGCGGTGAGAATCTCGAACTCGTCCTCGAGCGCCATCTTCATGGCGAGGGCCGAGTGCGGCTCGTCATCGACAAGCAGGATCGCCGGGGTGGAGGCCGCCATCACGCGCCCTTTCGCGCAAGACCCGCGCGCAGCCAGTCGAGCCAGGCCTGCATCCCCTCGCCGGTGCGGGCCGAGACGCGCAGCACCTCGATCGCCGGGTTCACCCGCTTCACATTCGCCTCGTAAAGGTCGAGGTCGACGTCGCAATAGGGCGCAAGATCGACCTTGTTCAGGATCGCCAGCCCCGCCGCCGCGAACATGTCGGGGTATTTCAGCGGCTTGTCCTCGCCCTCGGTGACGCTGAGGATGGCGACCTTGGCGTCCTCGCCGAGGTCAAAGGCCGCCGGGCAGACGAGGTTGCCGACGTTCTCGATGAAGAGGAACGCGCCCTCGGGCAGGCCAAGACGCGCAATCGCCGCCTCGACCATCCGGCCGTCGAGGTGGCAGCCCTTGCCGGTGTTCACCTGGATCGCCGGGGCGCCGGTGGCGCGGATGCGGTCGGCGTCGTTCGTGGTCTGCTGGTCGCCCTCGATCACCGCGAGCGGCACCTCGCCCAACATCTCGATGGTGCGGCACAAAAGCGTGGTCTTGCCCGAGCCGGGCGAGGAGACGAGGTTCGTCGCGAAGGCATGGCGGGCGGTGATCGCGGCGCGGTTGCGGGCGGCGAAGGCGTCGTTCTTCGACAGGATGTCGGTCTCGATCTCGATCAGCCGCTCCTGGCTCATGCCCGGAACCTCGGTGCCGGCGGGGCCGTGGCCAAGGTGGATGTCATGTCCCCCCTGCGCATGGCCGTGGTCATGCAGCGCCCCGCCAAGGGCCGGGATCGCCACGCTTTGCAGCGGTGTGGGATGGGGCGCGGGATGGGTCACAAGCGGAGCCCCCGCCTGCCCGGTCTTTTCCAGATGGGCGCGGAACGCGTCCTCCACGCTGTGTCCGCCGCAACCGCAAACCGTGCACATCAGAGCACCTCCAAATCCTTGATCCGCATTTCCTCGCCGCCCTGCACAAGCAGCTTGCCGCCGCCGCACTCCGGGCAGGGATCGAGACGGTGGCGGATCTCCACCGCCGCCCCGCAGTCATAGCACAGCGCCTTGCCGGGAAGTTCAATCACCTCGAGCGTCGCACCCTCGGCGACCGAGCCGCGCATCACCACGTCGAAGGCGAAATCGAGCGCCTCGGTCTCGACACCGGCAAAGCGGCCGATCTCCAGCCGCACCCGGGTGACGCGCGAAAACCCGTTCACGCGCGCCGCGTCCTCGATCACCTCGCGGATGCCCTCGGCAATCGACATCTCATGCATCGGCCAGCTCCTGCAGATCGACCGCCACGCAGGGGTCGAGAAGATCGACAACCAGAGCCGCAAGCCCTGCCTTCGCCGCGGGCAGCGTGGCGAGCGCGCGTTCAAGCGCCCCGCCCGGGGCCAGCAGATGGTCGGTCGGCGTCACGCGGGACAGCGCCGTCACCCGCCCGGCCTCGGTCTCGGCGCGCAGGGCATAGGTGCCGCGCGCCGCGGCGACCAGCGCGGTGCCGTCCTCCGTCACCCGTGCCGGGCGCGGTGCGGCACAGAAGGCATCGAGATCGACAAGCCGGCCAAGCGCGCGCCACAGCGGCCCGCGCCCGAAGGCCGCCTCGGCCGCGCGCATCAGCGGATCGTCGGCGACCCGCCCGGCAGGCGAGTTCTCCTGCGCGGTGAGCGCCATCGGTTCGGTCAGCGGCGGCAGATCGGCCGTCGCCTCGCCCGGGGCAAAGCGCGCGGCAATCTCGGCCAGAAGCGGCGCCATGCCGCGCCCCGAGGAAATCCAGCCGGCGAGATCGGTGGGCCGCGCGCCGCCCCAGAGCGCCACGCTCAGCCCCACGCCACCCTCGGCCCAGCCCGTGGGCAAGGGCCGCGGGTCGAGGCCCAGAAGCCGCGGCCCGCTCAGGCACAGCTTCGCCAGATGGTCGCGCAGGATCTCGCGTCGGGTGTCGGCGGCATCGGCCGGCAGGCCGAGCGCCAGCCGCGCCGCCAGCCCCTGCGCCGCGCCGCACAGGTTGAAGAGCCGCGGCATCAGCTGGGCCACCTCCTCGGCCGGGCGCCCGCGCATCAGCGCCGCGACCGGCAGCGGCGCGGGCGGCACGATCTGCACCGCAAGCGCCGCGCCCGCCGGGCGCAGGGTGATGGCGAGCGCCGTGCTCATGCGGCCCCCTCGGGCGCCGGGTCCTCGGCGAGCCCCGCCGAGATCAGCCGCCGCCGCGTCGGCGCCACCGCCTCGGCCGTGTCCTCGGCCTCGGGCGCCTCGGCTGCCGCCAGCTCGGCCTCGCGGCCGGCGCGGATCTCGGCGGCGCGGTCGGTCTCGGCCCGGTTCTCGGTCTTGAAGAGTTCGACCATGATCGCCCGGGCGACGTCGCGCGCCTGCATCTGGGTCTGGAAATCGCCCATCGGCGAGAACAGCGAGCACGCCTTGTAGCCGCCGCCCATCTCGCGCACGTTGTGGATGAACTCGTAACGCCCCGAGGGGAAGTCGATCGCCTCCTTCGCACCGGGGATCAGCGCCGACCAGTCCTCGCCCTCGGCGGGCAGCAGGATCAGGTTCATGAACCACGGGCTGACCAGCACGCCAAGCGCGCGGCCCTCGTGCGCGACGAAGCCCACTGCTTCGACCGAGAGCGCCTTGTTCACCAGGGGCACGTCGCGCATCCTGGCGTTCCAGATCTCGCGGAAATCGGCCGCCAGACGCTCGGCCTGTGCCGCCACCCGCTGCGCCTCGAGCAGCGCAGGCGCGCCCGGATCCTCGCGCACCATGAACTGTGCCTTCGGCGCGTCGCAGGTCGGGCAATGCCAGTCCTCGGGCAGCGCGACAAAGGGCGTGCCGGGCAGGATCTGCCGGCTGTCGTCGCCCTCGGCCGGGTCATAGGGCGTCCAGCAGATCTTGCACTCCATCACCGCGCGCTCGGAAATGCGGTCGTTCGCGCCAAGATACGAGCCCTCGAAGCCGCTCATCGGATCGCCTCCAGAACCTCGCGGATGCGCTCGGCGCTGTCCTCCAGATCCTCGCGCGCGGCCATCGCCACCTCGGGCATCGCCGTCACCTCGAAAGTGTCGAGAATGAGCGTGTCCATCGAGTTGAAGAACTGCACGCGCCAGACATGCGACAGCCCGGTCGCGGTGATCCGGCAATTGCCATAGCCGCGCGACAGGATCGTCACCGCGCCCTCGCCAAGCGCCGCATCAAGCCAGGCAAGGTCTTCCTCGGTATGCGGCAGCAGCGTCAGGTTGATCACATGCGGCAGCCCGCCTGCGAAACGCGCCGACTGGTCCTCAAGCTCGGCCATCAGCGCGGGGGCGTTCACCACGCCCGCGGGCCGCGGATGGCGAGCTCCGCGCGCGGCGCGGAAGGGCTCGAAGGCGCGCGAGATCGCGGCGGCGGGCACTGCCCCCACCTCGATGTGGTCGATGCCGGCGCCGATCACGCTCCAGACCCCCGCGAAGACGCTTTCCTGCACCGCAAGCGCCGGGATGCCGCGGATCTTCATCGCGACCTCGCCCTGGCCCATGGTCTCGGCGATCAGCGCCCGGTTCGGCGCGTCGAGGGGGGCAAGGTCGAAACTTGCCATGCCGCCCGCGGCGCAGACCTCGGCGGCATCGGCGATCTCGGCCAGAAGGGCGAGCGCCGGGCCGAGGTCAGTGGCATCCTCGACCTCGGGCAGATGCGTCGCATAGGTGCGCATGCCGTCGGGCAGCTGCATGTAATGCAGCTCCTCGCCCTCTTCGGGCTGCGAGCCCGGACCGAACCCGACGGGCGGCAGGTGGAAGTTGGAAACCATCGGCTCAGCCTTTCGCGGTCAGGATGTGGGTGGTGCGGGCGATGTAATCGTCCCAGTCGCGGATCTTCTCGATCGCGCCGAGGAACACGCCGTCGCGGTAGAAGAGAAACGCCGGCGTGCGCAGGGCCCGGGTTTCCTCGCGCAGCTGCGCCTCGATCGCGTCGCCGACCACGGCGCAGTCGAAGGCGTGCTGAAAGGCCATGCGCAGCTCGGGCAGCACCACGGCGGCATCGGGCGTCTCGAGGTTGCGCTTCGCATCGCCCGGCACCAGCAGGCAATGCGCGCCGGGCCGGGTGGTGAACTCGGCCAGATCCGAGCGGTTGCCCAGAAGCGGCCAGCCCAGCTCGGCGATCAGCCGCGCGACAAGCGGGTGCATCACGCCCGAGGGGGCGGCATCCGGAAGAACGAGATCGTGCATCGGGCCCTCCTCAGACGCTGGTCTTGCCGGCGTCGAGCGCGGCCTGCAGATGGGGCGGCAATTGCGGCGCACGCGCCTCGAGATCGGCGAAGGCGTCGCCCAGCCCCTCGCCCGCCATCAGCGCCCGAAGCCCGCCAAGCGCCGCCGAGATCTTCGCCGCCTCCTCGGCCGCAAGCACTGCGCGCGCGGCACCGAGGAAGGAGAGGACCCAGTCCCCCACCACCGCCTCGGGGGTGAGCGAGAGATCGACGATGACCGCCCGCCCGTCCTCGAGGGCCTCGCCGCGGATGCCCTCGACCGCCGTCAGCTGCACCGGAATGCCCACACACATCACGCAGTCTCCTTGGCTGTCGCGGGGAAGAAACGATCGTCGCCGGTGCGGCAGGCCGCCGCGGCCGAGGGGCGGCCGGTCTCGTAGGCGCCGCGCCGGATCGAGGCATCGGCGAGATCGCCGGTCTCGGTGCGGCCATCGCCCACGGGCACGCCCCAGCGACAAAGCTCGGCCACCGCCTCGGCGATCGCCGGGCCGATCTGCGCCACAACCGCCGGCCGCAGACCGCCGCCGTAATCCTCGAGTTCGACCGGCTGGCAGCCGATCAGCGTCAGCCGCGCCGGACAGCCGCCGGTGAATTGCGCCGTCGCCAGCACGTCCTGAAACCCGGTCTGGTGCAGCGACATCTTCTTCGCGCCCATGAAGGCCGGCACGTCCCCGTCGCGCAGCACCCGCAGCGTGCCCGGGGGAAGCCCGAAGTCGATGGCATCGAAGATGAGAAGCGCGTCGGCCTCTTCGAGGAAGGGCAGCAGGTAAAGGCCCTGCGTGCCGCCGTCGAGCAGCCGCACCCGGTCAGGGAGCGCGCAGCGCTCGGCCATCTCCTCGACGCAGCGCACACCGAAGCCCTCATCCGCCCAGAGCACATTGCCGATGCCGAGGACAAGCACCCGTTCAGGTCGTTCAGCTGGCATAGGTCCCTCCCCTTGACCGTCTGCTGGCAAGAGGCTTTTCGCCCCCGATTGATTCCGAAAGTAATCTTTCCGCCGCTTGTCGCCGCCGAAAAATTCAAGCCCCGGGCATTGTGCCTCATAGCCTTGAAATAAAACCGAAATCCGAAAGAAATCCTGCTCAGCGAGAGGGGAATTCCGATAATGAGCTTACCACCTAGCAGCGAAATCCGGAAATTCATTTTCCGCATGGCCGCCCTGAACGCAAACAGTATAGATCGGGGCAAGGTTGTCGCGGAATCGGACCAAGGATTTCGCGGGGCCCCGGATTTAGATATTGGTGAACGCGGCCAACAACATGTTGGCGCTCGTCGCATCGCCGCCGAGATCCTCCCGAAGCCGACTTCCTCAGGGCGACCGAACCGGTCGCCCGTTGTCTTTCCAGACCTGCCAGAGGGCT
>VSSQ01000703.1_pt1 | contig 17624 bp, 17 predicted proteins | sample 4763081 | NCBI WGS metagenome assembly VSSQ01 (sample SAMN12137344, study PRJNA551015) | bioreactor metagenome | isolation source: SDC9 anaerobic chlorinated ethene degrading culture | place: USA: Knoxville, Tennesee | collected 2015-01-01
ATAAAACCCTCCGCCCTGGAGGGTTCCTTGGCTACTCAGGGTTGTTTCCTTCGGTTATTCCCCTTCTTCGCCACCACAACCTCATCGTACCACTGAAGGGAGGACCCGTCAATTTTTTCTTTCTGTCGGGTATGCTTTGTTCTTGACAATAGTGTGTGTCATACATTATTGTCGAATTATGAAAGAAGACCCGATTCTCACCAATCTGATCACCGAACTGAAGCGAGGAACGCTGACATTGTGTGTACTGAGTCAGCTCACAGAGCCCCAGTATGGGTATTCGTTGTTGCAGGTGCTCTGTGACAAGCAGATTGCCATCGAGGCAAATACGCTTTACCCGTTGCTTCGCCGGCTGGAAAGCCAAGGCCTTCTGCAAAGCAGCTGGGACACCAGCGAAGCCAGACCGAGGAAATTCTACGCATTGAGCGACAAGGGAAGGTCCTTGCTCAGCGACCTCGCCGCCGCGTGGAGGGAGCAGACTTCACAAATCGCCACACTACTTGAGGAGGAATCACATGCATGATCTCATTGTACGATATGTAGAGGAAACAGTACGGCATCTTCCTGTCAAAGAGAGGGAAGACGTAGCGTTGGAACTTGAAGCGAATATTCAGGATATGCTTGCAGGCGATGACTCAACAGGGAAAATCGAAGAAACACTGCTCGCTCTCGGCTCTCCTGCAACCCTTGCAAGGCAGTATCGGGGCAAGGAACGCTATCTCATCGGCCCTGAAACATTCGATCTGTACCTTATGGTCCTTAAGATTGTAAGCCTGGTGGTCGGACTGGTCACCATGGTCATCACCTTTGTCTCGCTGTTCTTCGCCTCCGAGCCAACCTCCATCGGAGTAATGATATCCAAGGTGCTGGCATCGGTATTCTCTGGCCTTTCAGGAGCATTCCTCTGGGTCACGATCACCTTTGCCATCATGTCCTACTACCAGGTCAATACTGAATTGGAGGAGTGGAACCTCAAAGCCCTGCACTCCCTTGAACAAGCGCCCACTCGGCGCATCAAGAAGAGCGACAGCATCGGTGACATGGTAGGTCTCTCCATTTTCTTCGTGCTCTTGATCGTGTTGTACAGCCGATCGGATCTTATCGCCATCTATCGCAAGGGAGCAGGCCCCATTCCCCTTTTCGTCTCTTCCGCTCTCAAGCCCTATATCATCGGTTGGATGATCACCACAATCCTGACATTCTGCGTTGCGGTAATCAAGTTCGCCAAAAAAGTCTGGAGCACGCAGCTGTTCGTCATCAGTGCAGTGGCAGACCTCTTGGGACTATGCTACTTCATCTTCCTGAGTACCAGATGGCATATCTACAACCCCGACTTCCTGGCCTTCTTTTCCGGCAACATCAATCAATGGCAGATCATCGTCAAGGCTGCATGCGTCGTGCTGCTGATCCTCACCCTGATCAGCCTCGGCGATGATGCCTATACCGTCTTCAGGCGAACGAGACCGAACGAATCTGGGAAAGCACCTGTTCGGTGATCTGACGAGACTCCTGGATGAATGGATTGTCATCCAAGCTGCCAAGGACGGCATCACGCTCGGCAAGGTTTCGATAGGTGCTCTCGCGGAAGCGATTGTTGAAATCCTTCTCCTTGGTCTTGAACACCTGATTCTCTATATGCAGCCGAATCCTTACAACTTCCTCCACCAAGTCCTCCCACTGCCCGCTGTTGACCTGCTTCGTGCCCAGGGCTTGGTAGAGCGTAGCCAGCGCATGAATTGCCCGATCCTCTTCATAGCTTGCAAACCAAGTCTCGTAGATTTGGTGAACCTCGTCCCAACTGGTGACGACCTTGGCTTTCAAGTCGGCTTTCAATGTCTCCACCCGGCTTGCAGGAACAAGCTGGCCGCCTACATTCAACCAATCCTCACGCCGGATCGACTCTTTTTCCTGGAAAGAGGCGATGCTTTGCCCTGTGGCGAGACAGTACGCCGAAAGAGTCTTCACCCCGTAGTATAGCAACATCTCCTGATAGGCTTGATACGCTTCCACCACCTTTAGGATTTCCACCGGTTCATTGCTGTTCTCAAGACCCCAGGCATAGACATGAAGCGAGCTTACTTCAGAGGCTTTGTTCAGTATCAACTCCTTTCCCATACGAATCAGGTTCTTCTGTTCCTCGTTGGAGGCATGGGCCCTGTTGAAATTCTGGGCCACCCAAAGGCAGAGCAGATCGCACGCATGGAAGATCTCATTGACCGTATCGGGTGCCAGATACTCGGTTTCGATGTGCTGGCGGATGACCTTGCGCTTGTCCCGCTTGCGGTACTTGTAACTGTTTCTCTCCAAGGCATAGAGGTTGTACATCCACCAGTAGGCCGGCATCACGACGCGGCGGCTCTCCTTGGTGTCGGCACTGAGCAGGCTGAATGGAAGCGCAATATTCAGCTCATGAGGATAGTTTCCCTTGGTTATCAGGACATAACTTGCAAATTTGCAGTCGTACTTGAGGGTACTGGAAAGAGCCGGCCAGAAGCCCCTGCCGGCAACCATCTCCCCGTCGTTTCCCCTGCTGTTGTGGTTCGAGCCGATGTTTGCCCCGGCGGCCATGTTCGACTGCCCCATAATCAGGCTGGCAATGAGGAAGGAGTTGTTGTGGTGCTGTTCATGGCCGGAGAACACCAGATTGCTCAAGAGCTCGCAGCAACTGACCGTCGAGTTGTCCCCAAGGAAGGAGTGGATCAAGCGCGCTCCATACTTGAGGTTGCAGTTATCCCCCATGATGAAGCGGATCGCCTTGCAACCGTAGAAGATGCGGGACCCTGAACCGATGATTCCGTTCACCAACTCTACGCCCTCTCCGATTTGTACCGGTTCGGCAAGTGTGGAGCGCAGCATCAAATTCTTCAGTTTATTCGCACCTTTTATATAGGAACCGGGGCCGATCCAGACATCCTTGATGGTATCGCAGGACTTGACGACCGACTGCTCCCCCACATACCCGTAATATCCGCGGCGATTGTCCATCGTTTTCTCGGTAAGCTCTTCGAATGTGCGCATCAGAACCTGGTCGTCACGGTAGGTACCCCACAAAAAAGCATCGGAAGGAAGAATGCCATCGAAGGGGCGGATGGTCCTGCCTCCCGCCTCATTCATGATATCGATGGTGATGCGCACATCCTCATCCTCGCCTTCCTTGAGAATGCCGCTGCCGAACTTGGCATGGTTGGTGGTCTGCATCTCCCCGATGCGGTAGAGAATGACATGATGGTCGATGATGTAGTGGCTGAGGTAGGCACAATCGAGAATGGCGCAATGGTCGCCGATATCGCAACTGACAATACGGCTGTTGGCAATACCGACCGGCACACTGAAATCATGAAAGCTTACAATACTCTTATCCATTTTCCCGATACGGATCAGGCCGTAGAACTCGCTGTTGCGAATCAACGAAGGGTCGAAGGGGTCGGTAACCAGGACATCGTTCCAGCACGGTGAGGAGTTGAGGTTCTCCTCCAAGCTCTTGATTTCTGTTTTGGTCAGCTTCCGATATGAAGAGCTGAGGCGCTTGTTTTGTCGGTCTCTGATGTAGTACTCATCCTTTCCTGCGGGAAGAAAGGGAGCCGTAATGAAATCGTAGCCGAACCGTGTTTGGTCGAGGGTGATTACTTTGTCATTCATTGCATAAGTATAGCAACACCTATGCTCCTGCACAAGAAATCAAGGCCGGCCGACGTTGAAAAAAGTCGGTCCGGCATGACGGGATTTTTCGTGCATGCAAGACTTATTCATACATAACATATTTGATTTCTCCTTGCAAACCATGAAAATACGCTTCCACCGGCTGGAAGGTGCAGCACCAAAGGATGCATACTGTATGCAAAAATCACTGCTGGTTCCCTGCAAGCGACTTGCGCGCTGAAGCTGGATATACTACGATGTGTCCACTATGGCTGACTATGACTTGTCTCCGAGGATGAAACGGCTGGTCGCCCTGATAAACAAGGTCGCAATTAGCGATCCTGAAGGGCTGACTCCCAAACGCATCGAGGAGCTGAACGATATATCGATTCCCAACAATATCCTGATCCGCAAACTTCTTGGCAAGAGTGCGAGAAACATTGCGACCAAAACCTTCATCATCCCCGTCACCGATGGGATGGTCACAGGATATTTCTTTGAACGACAAGGCTCGAGGGGCATCAGCGACCTGACCCCCCTGATCATCTTCTACCACGGCGGGGGCTGGGTCTGGGGTAACATGGACCTGTACAACTTCCTCTGTGCCCATTTGGCCGACATAACCGGGGCGGCAGTGCTCTCGGTCGATTACCGCCTGGCCCCCAAATACAAGTTCCCCACCGCAGTGGAGGACTGTTATGACACGCTGCTGTGGGCTGCATCGGGATGCAGATACTGGAAAACCGATCCCGACCGCATCTATCTGGTGGGCGACAGCGCCGGAGGGAACCTTGCCGCAGTGGTAAGCCGATTGGCGCGCGACCGCAAAGGTCCGGCCATCGCAGGCCAAGTCCTTCTCTATCCGGTCACCGACGGGCGCATGCGCACCCAGAGCTACGAAAAGTACAAGGATTCTCCGACGCTGACCGACAAGCAGATGGCCTTCTTCATCAACAACTACCAGCGCGAACCGAAGGACATTCTCAATCCCAGCTTCTCTCCTCTTCTGGGCAAGGACCACAGCAGGCTTCCCCAGACACTGATCATCGGAGCCGAGTTCGACCCCTTGCACGATGACGGCATGCTCTATGCCGATGCCCTCGCTTCGGCGGACACCCCGGTCAAATACCTGGAGGTCAAGAAAACCGTTCACGGTTTCATAAACTATCCCAAGGCGACAGGAACAGAGGAGACCGAGTGCGCGATCATCCAGTTCATCGGAGGAAGGCCGGTCGAACAGGTAGCCTTGATCAGCCGTAAAGAATGGGCACGCTCACAGAACCGTGAACTGAAGAAAATTAAGAAGCAGAGTAAACATTATATGGATGTACAGATAGGTTAGATTAACGCCTTAGGAAACCGAACAGCTTTGAACGAGAGAGCTCTTTCTCACCTTCGCCTAAAAGGTGAGGTTTTGCCATCTCCCTAAAGCAGGCGAGAATGAGTGGAAGAAGGGCTTGGGCAAGCGAAGCATGGCTCTCCTTGTCCATATGAAGCTGGTCGATGGGACTGCTCGAAGCCACCGTTGCAGCATCGAAGAAATGTACATGCTGCTGTTCTGCCATTACCCTGATGGGATCGGCAAGACGCTTGCTGAGTGCGGCAGAGCTCTTGTCGAATGAGGCAAAGATGGAAGATTCAATGTCGTCTCCGATATGAATCGGGGAGATGACCAGAACCTGGGGAATGGGGTATCCAGGACCATAGGGATGGTTTCTTACCGTGGCAACCAGCTTTTCCAGACCCTTGGCAATGATGCGTTCATTGGCGTTGTTGAGGCTCTTGCAGTCATTGGTACCCAGACTGAGTATGACCAGGTCCAAAGGACGATGACTTTGCAGGGAGACCGGAAGGTATTCCAACCCATTGCGTTTGGGTTCCAGGGGGTCGTCAAAGACCGTGGTCCGGCCGCCAAGGCCCTCCTCGATGATGCGGTACGAAGGGCCAAGCATGGCAGACAGAAGACCCGTCCAGCGCTGATCTATGTCCCACCTTCCCCCGCCGGGGTTGGTGCCGAAGGTATTGGAATCACCATAACAGAGAATTGTGTGCATGAAGGCAGTGTAGCAAGAGACGGCTTTTAGCAGAAGTAGGTTGGGTACAATTCCCTGATCGCCTGCTCGTCGATCTTGTAACGGGAAAGGTGTTTCTCCATCAGCTGCTGTGCCAATTCGGCATCCCGGTCGTTCAATGCCTGAACAATTGCTTGGTGGTCGCCCACTATCTTGATGTCCTTTACCGCACTCAGGCTCATACTGCGCACCCGGTCGAAATGGATGGTAAGGCCCTCCATCATCCACCCGTAGCACTGTACTTTGTCGGCAAGTAAAAACAGCAATGCATGAAACTGATTGTCCAGCTCAAGTAATTTCTCAGGCTTGGCATGTTCCACATAGAAGTTCTGCAGCCGAAGATTCTCCTCCAAGGAGGACAGGTCGGCTCTCGTCTCGTTCATACAGATAAGCTTGACGACTTCACGCTCAAGAACCAAGCGAAGGAAGCGCGATTCCTCCACCATCCCGTAGTCGATGAGATTGATGCGGCTTCCCTTCTGCGGCATGATCTGAACGATTCCCACCCGGCTCAATTCGATCAGGGCTTCCCGCACAGGAGTGCGTGAGATACCCAGCTGGGCTGCTATCTCGTTCTCGCTGACCATACTCCCCGGAGCAAGATCCAAAGAGATGATGTTCTCCTTGAGTACACGCAAGGCATATTCTGCAGCTGTTTCCTTTGGTTGTTTTGTTTCAATAATCATGAGTCCACCTACGATGAGGGTGCCCATACGGACACCCTCAACACAATGGGAATCATTACTGGATGGCAAGCATCTTGTCGATGAAACTGTTCCAGCCTTCACCCTTCGCACGATACTCGGCGAGCATCGGGCTGCAGGCTTCAACCCACTTTGCACGGTCGGCGGGAACATGGATGGCAACACCCTCGGCTCTCATCTTCTCCAAGGAGGCCTTCTGGTCCTCATCATCGATGACGGCCTGATAAGCGGCTGCTTCATCGGCTGCCTCGCGCACCACTGCCTGCAGGTCGGATGGCAGGGAGTTGAACCACTTCTCGTTGAAGAAGTAGTACGTGCAGGCGATGATGTGGTCGGTGATGGTCAGGTTCTTGGCAACATCCTGGAACTTCATCGAGTTGATCATGCTCGGGGAGGCTTCCATCCCATCGACGACACCGGTCTGCAGAGCGGTATAGATCTCGTTCCAGTCCATCGTGGTTCCGGCAGCACCAAGGTGCTTGAACATGCTGATGTAGACGGCATTGGGGCCGCGCATCTTCATGTTTGCCAGATCCTCAAGCTTGGTTACAGGCTTTTTGGTCAGCATATGCCGTGAACCCTGGCTCTGTCCGGCAAGAGCGATGAAACCATAGGGCTGCACCAGCTTGCTTACTTCACCTTCCAGACCCTTGAGCACTCTGCGATAGTGGTCGTTGTCCTTGAAGATGTACGGGAACTCGAACATCATCAGCTGAGGAACCCAAGTGCCGGGACCGGTACCGGGTGCTGCTACGACCATCTCCAACGACCCGGTGCGGGCCATTTCGACCTGCTCGGCCTGGTTGCCAAGCTCAGATCCATAGTTTGCGGTAGCGACGATGCGTCCACCACTCTTTTCGTTGACCAATTCAACAAACTTCGTCAATCCACGACCGATCGTACCGGTACCTGCAAGGTTGGTGGAAGCTCTGAGCTTGTACGTCTGTGCAGCCCCCTCCTTCGTACCCTGTGCGACCAACGTCGTGCCGACTAGGAGCACCAGTGCGAGCACCAAAATCATGCTTTTCTTCATATCGAATCCTCCTACGTATTCTCTACCCGAAAACTTCGGGTCACGTGACTCGTTCATGCGTTGAAATCGCGACCCAAGCTAATCTTGGAAGTCGAAAAATTCTCAACGCTCCTGCCCTTGGTATGGAACCGGGGCATGCTCTGGACCAACCCTTCCTTGGTATAGAAGGGATCTGAAGGTTCAAGGGGAAGGTCGACCGGCCGCTGTTGTACTGCAGACTTGTAGACTGCATGTATCAACTCTATGGTCTGCCTTCCGGTATTTCCATCGAGGGCCAGTGCTTCCTTGCCCTCGATGGCGAGAAGGAAGTTCAACAGCTGTGCCGGATGGCCTTCCAATGCAAGATTTCCCAGCTCCTCATACCGCCTGTGGATCTGCTGCTCGAGCTCCTTGTTCGGCTCGGGAAACCCGTTGGGCAGGCTGTTGTAGGCGGAAACGCTGAACGGAATGGTTACGCTTGCCTTCTCTCCGTTTATGACAATGGCCTGCTTCTCCCCGTGTGAAACCAGCGAGGAGGTGAAGTTGATTACCTTGTCCTCATAGGTGAAGACGGCGAAACCAATATCCTCGCACTCGCTGTTTGTATGGTTTACATTACCGATGAACGCCTGCACCCGCTTTGGCATGCCGAAAAGCATCTGCATCAGGTCCAAATAGTGGACCGAATGGCTGGTGAACACACCTCCTGCTTCCTGTTCCCACGTTCCACGCCACCATAGGTCGTAATACACGCCGCCGCGCCACCACAGCGAATCAAAGGAGGCATGGACCACCTTGCCCAGAAGCCCTTCATCCATAATGCGCTTGACGTTGGCGAGCTGGGTCTTCCAACGGTTCTGGCTGACCACACATAAGAGCCTGTTGTTTTCTTTGGCTGCTGCAATCATATGGTCGCACTCTTCCAAGCTGCTTGCCATCGGCTTCTCCACAATGACATGCTTTTTACCCGCAAGAGCCTGGATCGCCACCGATGCGTGCAGATTAGGCGGCAGGCAGATGCTGATCGCATCCAAAGCTCCTTCGGTGAGCATGGTCTGGATATCGGCATAGGCCTTGGCGTTGAGATTCTTTTCGGTAATCAAGGACTGGGCCTTCTCGACATAGGTATCGCAGACAGCCGCGACCTCGCACATAGACCCGAACTGAAGAAAACCATCGATATGAACTGCGGCGATTGCTCCCGCTCCTACTATTCCAATACGAATCATACAACCTCCTGGGAAATCCTGGTCGCCATGTTCTGGGCGGTGATGGCCAGCTCCATGACATGCAGTGTGTACTCTTGGGAAATCGCGAACTCGGTACCATCAAGGCAGTCACGAATGAAGCGACCGAAGAACGGGAAGCCTACCGTATTGTTCGCATCGAAGCTGAACTCACCCTTCCCATTGGCCATGTACACGGTGTTGGGTATATCCGCCCGAGCCAGGTCCACATACTTTCTCAGCTCGATATGTCCTTCGGTACCCAATATGATGGTTCTTCCATCGCCCCAGGCGCGCAGCCCGTCGGGGGTGAACCAATCAACACGGAAGTATCCGGTGCTTCCATTGTCGCAAAGCAGGGATGCATCACCGAAGTCCTCGAACCCGGGATAGTCGGAATTGTTGTAGTTTGCAACCTTGCTTGCCAGAACCCGGGCATGCTTTGCATTACCGTAGTGCAGAATCTGGTCGATCTGATGACTTCCGATATCAGTGAGGATGCCACCGAAGCGCTGCTTATCAAAAAACCATGCAGGCCGGCTGTTCTTACTCAACCTATGAGGGCCCAGAACGATGGTTTGCACCACCTTTCCGATGGATCCTTCTGCAATGAGGTTGTCGGCATAGCTTGCAGCCTCAACATGCAACCGCTCGCTGAAATAGATGCCAAAGCGCTTGCCACTGAGCTCTACAGCCGAACGGACTGCTTCCAATTGACTGAGGTCGGTCATCGCCGGCTTGTCCGAGAAGGCATGCTTGCCCGCCATCAAGGCCTTGGTGATGATGCTGCTGCGGTCGGACGGGATGGCGGCTGTCGCCACCAGATCAATGCCGGGGTTGTCATATATCGCCGCTTCAGAGCTTACCACCTTGGCAGAGGGGAAGGCCTTGACAAAGGCTGCAAGCCGATTCTGGTCAGGATCCCATACATGAGTGACCATCGCACCTGCTTCCACCAGACCGTTGCACATGCCATAAATGTGACCATGGTCGAGTCCGATCACCCCGATGGAGAACTCTCCGGGATTGCAAACCAGGCGGGATTTTCCTACTGGAGCATACATCTGTCCATCTTTTCGTTGCATTGAACCCTCCATCCTAGATAATTATTTTCGGAAGCATAGTAACGATAGAGGGAATGAAGAAACTCAGTAGTATCACTACCAACACGGTTCCAATAAAGGGAATCAGGGGTTTGACCGCTTTATCGATGGGTAGGTTCGCCACACCGCAGGAGACAAAGAGGAACGACCCGACCGGCGGGGTGATCGCCCCGACCTGCATCAGGATGACCATGACCACCCCGTAGTGGATGGCATCGAAGCCGAACGCGTTGCCGATTGCAAGCACGGTAGGGGCAAGCATGGCGATCAGGACGGTGGGATCGAGGAACATGCCGAGGATGAATATGACCACCATCAAGAACAGGGTTCCTGAAATAGGGTTTCCGATTGTAGTGACTACAAAACTCATGACCTCGTTCTGGAAGCGCATGCGCACCAACACGTTGGAAAGAGCTGCAGCCGCGGCAATGGTAATCATGACAATTGCGGTGGTGTGGCCGCTGGAAATGAGAATCTCGGGCATGTCCTTGAGTCTCAGTTTCTTGGAAATCCAGAATCCGTAAATCAAGCCGTAGCCGATGGCGATGACGCCCGCCTCGGTTGCCGTCACGATACCGGTTACAATACCCACAATGATGATGATGATGGGCATCAGCAAGGCACCGATGGAGCCATAGAGCGAATGAATCAATTTTTTTAGAGAGAATGGTCGGGTGGGAATATTATACTTGCGCTTTGCGTAGACATAGCGATTCACACCCATCTGCAGCAAGGCGATCAAGACACCCGGGACGATGCCACCCAAAAAGAGGCGGCTTACCGGAATCTCAGTATAGTAGGAGTAGAGGATCATGGCGATGCTGGGGGGAATAATGGGACTGAGCATGGACGATCCTGCGGTAACAGCCACCGCATAGTCCTTGTCATAGCCCTGTTTCTCCATCGCAGGAATTAGCATCCCGCCGATGGCCGAGGCATCGGCGATGCCCGAGCCCTGAATGCCGCCGAAGAACATGGAAGCAAGAATGTTCACATGGCCCAGTCCTCCCTTGAACTGACCGACCAAGGAGTCGGAAAGGTCGATGATCTTGTCGGTGATATCGGCCTTGGCCATGATGTTTCCTGCGATAATGAAGAAGGGAATGGCCATGAGGGAGAATGAATTCACCCCTCCAAACATTTTTATAACCAACAGATTAAGCGGAAGGTCCATTCCTACCATGAATACAACAGAGGTGAGAAGCAATGCCAGGTAGACAGGAAGACCGGTGAAAATTAAAACGAGCAATACTGCGAAAACCCAAAATACTTGCCACATACTACTTCTGCTCCCCTTTCTTGGTGATCAAAACATGCTGTTTATACGATTTGCCCCAGACCATGCGATATCCATACTCGAAGAGGCACAACAGTGAGCCGACGGGAATCGCCGCATAGAACCAGGCCATGGAGATATGGATGTTCTGAAGCAAACTGGTTGTGTTGGTGCTGGTGTAGCGAACGCCCTGATAAGCGATGATGATGAAGACCCCTATCGCCGATACATCCAGAGCCCGTTCGACAAGACTGCGGATCCTGGTCGAGCGAATCTTGTTCAGAAAGAGATCCACGGCAAAATGGCTGTTCTCCCTGATTCCAAGGGACACTCCCAGGAAAATCACCCAGATGGAGCAGAGGCGGACAATTTCATCACCCCAGGCAAAAGGCCTGAACGAGATGAAGGTGAAGTATCGCAAAGCCACCTGCAATAGACATAAAACTACCGTAAACGCTGTGATCGAGATCATGAGTGTAGCCCGGATTTTGTTCACCCATGTATAGATAAGACTCGCCATGTTGTTCCTCACTTGCCTGTTACGTTCTCTGAATCTTATGAAAATAAATACATAGTACACTGATATAGTATCACTTGTATTCTAGTATGTCAAATAAGTATTTTTTTATTCATTTTTGGTAAGTGTTTAACATATATTGTTTTACAAAATACAATTGGAACAATCAAAGTTTCATAAAATCTCCACTGAGAAGGTAAGACCTGCAGTGAAAAGTAATTGGATAGTCCTTGAATAGCAAGAAGGCCAGTGATCGGGAACTATCACTGGCCCAAGGGAGATGTGTTGCAGACATCGTAGAAACACCGGGTGCAATATTGATTGCAACAATTCAGAGGAGAACACCCAACATCGATGTAGAATAGCTAGCAGAAACTCTGGTGGGTTTGAAGTGAAGACTTCCCAATCATGGTACTTCTGTCTTCCTCTTCATCATATCCCTTCCTGGCTACAGCATACGCTGTAATATCCGATATTGTCAATAGAACTACTTTTATACCATTATCTTATATAAATTTATCGATTTCACATAGCACGATATTATTACTTTTCTTTAAGAAAGAATTACCTCTGTCAGAACAATTTATGAAAATTTTGGAAATTTTACAGGTTTTTACAAACCTAATAAATATAAGCTATCAGCTATGTCACATCCGTTCATTCACTCTTTTTTTATCTACATATTGACGAAACAGATGTCCGGCATTATAGTTGTGTTTGGCAATTATTGCCACAATTAAACATTTGGAGATTTGTATGATCGACCTATGCGCCATCCGAAAGTTACAGACTTCCCTGCGCAACTTTGAAGACCAGCTTAAAGAGCAGACAGGACTTTCATTCAATGATGCACTGCTCTTGTGTGCAGTAAACAAAGGAATCTTCGAACCCAGCGCCCTGGCCAAGGAACTGGAACTCTCCCCATCCCGCCTCACCCGTATTCTGGACAGCCTGGAAACCAGGAATCTCATCAAACGGACGCTGAGCAGCATGGACCGAAGGAGCCTTACCGTTTCGCTGACTGAAACGGGAAGGGAAATGGTCAAAACCTACAGCTGTTCCGAACTTCATATACCCGAAGAACTTTTATTCACACAAGCCACCACCTAGGAGGACTTATGGCAAAATATCTCATTGTTGGAGGAGTCGCAGGAGGAGCAGGTACTGCCGCCAGACTCAGAAGAAGGGACGAAAACGCCCAAATCATCATGTTTGAACGCGGACGGTACATCAGCTACGCAAACTGCGGACTCCCCTACTATGCAGGCAATGTCATCACCGAGCGTTCACGTCTGTTTGTCATGACGCCCGAACGCTTCATGGAGTCCTTGAATGTTGAGGCGAGGGTGCAAAGTGAAGTGATCTCGATCAACCGAGAGGCAAAGACCATCCGCGTCAGGGACCTGAGGAACAACAGCGAATATGACGAACGGTATGACACCCTCATCCTCTCCCCGGGAGCCAGTCCGGTACGTCCCCCAATCCCCGGAATCGAGCACAAGGCCATCTATTCGCTGCGCTCCGTCTCCGACATCGACAGCATCAAGGAGAAAATCGACAGCCCTGCAACAAAGCGTGCAGTAGTGGTAGGCGGCGGCTTCATCGGATTGGAGATGGCCGAGAACCTGAAGGAACGAGGACTCGAGGTGAGCGTAGTGGAGGCCCTCGAGCAGGTGATGAACATCATCGACTACGACCTGGCGGCCGAAGTGCAGCAACACCTGAGGGCGAAGGGAGTGAATCTCTATCTCAAGGATGGGGTTTCAGCCTTCGAGGACCATGACAGCATCGTCAGCGTCCGTCTCTCCTCGGGTACTCTCATCGATGCAGACATTGTCATCCTCTCCATCGGCGTTCGTCCCGACACAGCTTTTCTGAAAGATTCGGGCATCGAGTTGGCCAAGAATGGCGCGATCAAGGTGGATGCGTATTTCACCACCAACGACAAGGACATCAAGGCGGTAGGTGATGCCATTGAGTTCGCCAGCCCTTTGACCAAGCTTGCTTGCACCGTGCCCTTGGCGGGTCCTGCGAACAAGCAGGCACGGCTGTGCGCCGATGCCATCATCGATGGCAACAAGCGCCCGTATGAGGGCACGATCGCCACAAGCATCGCCAAAATCTTCGACATGACGGTAGCCTCCACCGGCCTTACCGAAAAGGGCCTCAAGGCAGCCGGCCTTCCCTATCGGATGGCGGTCACCCATGCAGGCAACCATGCCGGATACTATCCCAACAGCCGCCAACTCACCCTCAAGATTCTCTATCATCCGGAAAGCGGCAGGCTTTGGGGCGGCCAGGCTGTCGGCTACGACGGCGTTGACAAACGTATCGACGTCATCAGCGCCTTCATCGGAAAGGAAGGCACCGTGTACGACCTGGCCGAGTTCGAGCAGGCCTACGCTCCACCCTTCTCCAGTGCCAAGGACCCGGTGAACATGGTCGGTTTCATCGCTGTGAACACCTTGGAAGGCTTCAGCGATACAATCAGCTGGGAGGAGGCTGAACAGCAACGCAAGAATGGGGCCTTCATGCTCGATGTCCGTTCGGAGGAGGAGTATGAACTGGGTGCAATTGAAGGATCTGTCAACATTCCGAATACGGTTTTGAGACAGAAGCTTCTCATGGTTCCCACCGACCGGTTGGTGATCGTCTATTGCGCCATCGGCCTCAGGGGCTACCTCGCCGAAAGGGTGCTCAGGCAGAACGGTTATACAAACGTACGCAACCTCACCGGCGGCTACAAGACCTATGAGAGCGCGGTTCGTGAACGGTACCTGTTGGAAAACAAGGATAAGATTTCAGTCAAGAGAGAGGGTGGAACCATCAACCACCTGCATGAGGACGGGTCGTTCCGCAAGAGAACCGAGAACAAGATTTTCACCGTCGATGCCTGCGGACTGCAATGCCCGGGTCCGATCATCCGTCTCAAGCGGGAGATTGACAACCTTGAGGAAGGGGACAGGATTGTCATCAAGGCCTCCGACCCCGGCTTCGGCGTCGATGTCCAGGCGTGGTGCAAACTCACCGGCAACGAGCTGATAACCGTCAAGACCACCGACGGCATCATCGAGGCAGTGGTTGGCAAGGGAAACGCCAGTGTCTGCAGCATGCCCGACTCAGTGGGAGAGAAGCCTGCGATCTGCGACTCCGACAACGGTGCTACCATGATCGTCTTCTCCAACGACCTGGACAAGGCACTTGCTTCATTCGTCCTGGCCAACGGAGCCGCTGCATCCGGAAAACCGGTGACGATGTTCTTCACTTTCTGGGGATTGTCGGTGCTTCGCAAAAAGGATGCACCCAAAGTGAAGAAGGACTTCATGGGAACAATGTTTGGAGCCATGCTGCCCAAGGGTATGGACAAGCTCGCCCTCTCGTCCATGAACATGGGAGGGATGGGGGCGGCGATGATGAAGGGCCGCATGAAGAAGAAGCATGTCGACCAAGTACAGCAGATGTATGAGGAAGCACGCAGGAGCGGAGTTCGCATGGTGGCCTGCCAGATGTCCATGGACATCATGGGCATCAAGGCCGAAGAGCTGCTTGACGGCGTTGAGATCGGAGGCGTTGCAACCTATATGGGAGCCGCCAGCGAGAGCAAGATCAATCTGTTCATCTAGGTCCGGTTCTAATAGTGGGGTGGCCTCTGGTTTTCAACCATGCCATCCCGATCTTCCTCGGCCAAGTCGGTCACCCGTTTCTCCAACTTTTCCAGACGGGCTGTCAAGAGTGCGATCTCCTTGGCCTGGTCAGTTACGATTTGGTCGAGAGTCACTATCGTCTCTTCTGCATAAGCTAGTTTCATCTCAAGTTTCGTAAGCCGTTCATCCATTGTAGTCGCTCCTTGTCTGTACCTGTATCCTAGCACGGGTGAGCACGCTCGACAACTCGCCCGATTGTTGCGAATGCTTTCCCGATTTGTGCATTTTCTACTTGCCAGATGGCCTTTGCGTGGTATACTGACATGTATTTTGTTGCAGAATGGTGCAGATAAGAGGAATTGTATGAAAGGTGAACGCGTTGCGCAACTGGAACTGTTGCTGCACTCCCATCCGGAAGGACTCAGGAGGGCGGAAATAGCACGTCGATTGGGAGTCCATCGCTCTACCATCAGCAGATATGTGGATGAACTGAAACAATACATTGACATCTACGAGGAAAACAGCCTCATCAAGATCAAGAACCGCGATGAGGATGAAAGCATCGCCCTCAGCGTCTATGAGAGCCTGGCCTTCAACCTCTCTGCCGAAATGCTTGCAAACAGCACCGAGTTTCAGAACCCCCACCTCGCTTCAGGCTTGAGAAAAATCGCCATGAACATGCGCTCCTATGCACCGAAGATCAGCGAGAATGTCATCGGCCTCGCCGAGCAGATCGACAAGCAGCTGCAGGAGAAGAAGGAGAGCAGCAAGTTCAATGCAATCCTGGAAGTGCTCATCGACAGCTGGGTGTCAGGACGCATCGTACGCATCGTACAGAGCCTTAAAGGGTTCGACCCGATCGAGACCGAACTGGCCCCCTACTTCATCGGATTTCGGGAGGAAGACACCGGCGGCAGACACCCTATCAGTGTTACCGGTCGCCTGCGGCACACCACCGAAATTGTCACCATCGACATCAGCACCATCACCAGTGCCACCATTCTCAACGAGACCTATACGATTCCCGACAACCTCAAACCCTTCAAGTTCCCCGAGAGTGAGGAGCGCTATGAGAGCATCGACATGATTCCCTTGAGTCTGCGGCTCAAGGAACGATCGGCGATGAATGTCTTTCGGTCGGTAGTGCATGGAACCCCGGTCTTTGAGAAACAGAGCGATGGAACACTCATCTGCAACATGGATGTCGAGAACTCCATCGAGTTGTACCTGCGCATCATCCAATGCGGTGATTCAGTTGAAATTCTGGGTCCTGAGAGCTTCAGAAAAAAGTTTTGCAGAATGCTGAACAAGATCCTGGCTTTGTACCAATAATATTTTTCTTGCCGCTCGGCATGAATATCGCTATGCTTCAGATGTAGGAGGAAACGACAATGAAAGAGTATGAATGCGATCTTTGCGGGTATGTATATGACCCGACAGTAGGTGATCCCGACAACGGAATCAAACCCGGAACAGCCTTTGAAGACCTTCCAGAAGATTGGGTATGCCCTCTCTGCGGAGCTCCTAAGTCTGACTTCTCACCGCGCGACTGACAAAGGTCGCGGTTCACAAGACGGGGATGGCACGGCCTCCCCGTTTTTTAGGCCCAAGGAGCACCCATGCAATTCAGGACAATGAGGCGAAGCAGGCAGCTGCTTTCCCATGAGGAGAGTGAAGCGGTTCTGAAACGAGGAAGCCACGGGATTCTGGCCTGCCTCGGTGACGGGGACTATCCCTATGCAGTCCCGCTGAACTATGTATACTACGATGGAAAAATTTTTCTCCACTCAGCCAAGGAAGGCCATAAGGTGGATGCAATTCTCCATCACCCCAAAGTAAGCTTCACCGTTGTGGATGAGGATACCATCATTGGAAAAGAGTATACCTCTTACTTCCGAAGTGTGATTGTCTTTGGAAAAGCCTCCATTGCAGAAGGCCGGGCTTGGAAGGATGCCTTCCTTGCCATGGCAGACAAATACTGTGCCTCCCAGCCGATTGCAGAGCGCATCGAAAAGGTGGAAACCTGCAGCCAAGCTCTGATCATTGTCATTGAAATCGAGCATTGTACAGGAAAAGAGGCCGTCGAGTATGTGCGGGCAAAATCGGACACTGCTTTGTCCTGCTAATGGAGAATCTTCTCATACAAAGAATAAAAAGCGTCCAAGTGATTGATGCTTTTCCACACGATTGCAAAACTTTATAGTACATTGACCTCATAACGGAGGAATTACCCAGCTATGTTGCAAGCAATTGAAGAAAGAAGAGCCTATCGCGCCCTCGATACCAAACCCATCGCTCAAGAGGTATTGGTGCGTCTCGCCCAAGCCGCCCACACCGCACCTTCGGCCATGAACAACCAACCTTGGCGGTATATCACCGTAACCGACGAAACGATGCTTTCCAACGTCAAGGAGACCCTGTCTCCCGGAAA
>VSSQ01000704.1_pt1 | contig 17615 bp, 12 predicted proteins | sample 4763081 | NCBI WGS metagenome assembly VSSQ01 (sample SAMN12137344, study PRJNA551015) | bioreactor metagenome | isolation source: SDC9 anaerobic chlorinated ethene degrading culture | place: USA: Knoxville, Tennesee | collected 2015-01-01
TATTCTACCGGAACTTTTCCGGAAACCGCAAGTCTGACATCCTCAACCATCTGACCGGCACTCATTTCAATAGAAATAAATCCTTTCACCCTGATTGACAAATCTTTAATAATGCTCTTAGGAAAAGGGAATAGTGTTATCGGACGAATTAAACCTGCTTTAATTCCTTCTGCACGGGCTAATTCTACAGCTTTTTGACAAACCCGCGCCATGGTTCCAAAAGCTACAAATACATAATCGGCATCTTCACATGCTATTTGTTCAAATCTGACATCATTTTTTTCCATTTCACGGTATCTTGCCTGTAAGCGCTGATTTATCCGTTCCATCTCCTCACTTTGTAATTCTAAAGACGAAATATAATTAGGCTTGCGATCTTTGGTTTTACCTAATGTAGCCCAAGGATATCGAACACGAATTTCCGCCTCGGTTAATCTGGGCTGATAGGGTGGGAGAATCACCTTTTCCATCATCTGACCGATAATGCCATCAGCCAACACCATCGCGGGAGTCAGGTACTTGAATGCAAGTTCGAATGCCAATACGGTAAAATCGGCCATTTCCTGCACAGATGCAGGCGCCAGTACCGGCATTTTATAATCTCCGTGTCCACCTCCTTTAACAGCTTGAAAATAATCGGCCTGACTGGGTTGAATGGTTCCTAAACCGGGACCTCCACGCATCACATTTACGATGACACCGGGCAATTCAGCTCCGGCCATATAGGAAATTCCTTCTTGTTTTAAACTTACACCCGGACTGGAAGATGATGTCATGGCTCTTTTACCACAACCGGCAGCTCCATATACCATATTAATGGCTGCAACTTCACTTTCGGCTTGTAGCACGACCATACCAGTTGTATTCCAGGGTTCAAGTTCCATCAGTGTTTCCAGAATTTCCGATTGTGGTGTTATCGGGTAACCGAAATATCCGTCACATCCGCACCGTATGGCAGCATGAGCAATGGCTTCATTACCTTTCATGAGGGTGACCTCTTCTTTATGCTTTGTCATAATCTTACTTTATAGACTGTTATACATGCATCCGGACAAACCTGTGCACAGGCAGCACATCCAATGCAAGATTCCGGATTATCCATGAATGAAAAATTGTATCCTTTGGTGTTCGCATCTTTTGATAAAGCCAACACATCGGTCGGACACGCAACCACGCATAGATCACAACCTTTGCATCTTTCCGTATTTACAACTATTGCTCCTTTGAATTTTGCCATATCATTATAACATTTCAGGCTATTTTTAGTTTGCGATTTCAAAAATTGAATGCAAAGAAAAATAATATATCGCTAACAAGAAAAAAATCGGGAATATAATTGTCATTCTGGGATTTTAAACGCTAATCAGGGATGAAATCTGAAAATGTGGGATGAATTAATTTTGATCTTGTTAATTGATTTAATTATCCCTTGCCGATCTGTCATCTGTTACATATCGTTTTGAAATCACAGTAACTGCATGCCTCTATCGAATTTGTCTGCACAAAAGGAATTTCCGGGTCAAATAATTCTTCCACACAAGCCGTTAATCCGGAAATAAATTCAGTCTCATAATCTGCGTAATTTTCAACCGGAATGGATGTGTTCTTTGCAGGTTTAAAAAGAATCTGATTTGAAAATTGTTCATTGAAAATTTGTTTGGTATAAACTATGCCGGGCATAATGACACCATGTCTTGATTCTTTTTTATATAAAAATCCATACAAAAAAGTCTGAAGCACATGCGATGCCTGTTTCTTTGGTTCCTGATGATGCGCAAATAAATCATTCCAGGACCTGAATTCCAATGATCCGGCCCCCGTTTTATAATCCAGAATCCTGACAACTCCATCTTTTGCATCGACCCGGTCAATGATGCCTTTTATTTTTACAACACCAAATTTGGTCGGCAAATGCCCGAAACATCGTTTTTCTCCTTCAATATAGTCAAATGGAGCCCTCAATTTATCGTTTTCCAGCACTCCACAAACATACTTCAATATAACCCTTGCAATAAGCAGGTTATTTCCTGTCAATTCAACTGTACTTCCTTTAGGTTGTTTATAATAATGAAAAGCAAAAGCCTGACTGATAAGCCTGTTTATATGAACTTCATTTTTTATCCATGCTTCCAGAATTTCAACTGTAACAACACGCCCGGCATATTGATCATACAGTTTTTGTATAACTTCATGAAAAATACTCCCGAAAACATTAGTTTCCATGTTTTCAGAAACCTCATCAACCGGCTTAATTTGCTCAATATAAGTAAAATAAAACTGCAAAGGACATTTAATATAGGTATTGATACTGCTCGCGGAGAGATGAGTGTCAATTTCAGACAAGTCAAAAAACGGTTTGAATTTTTCCTGAATTTGATTATTTTTCTCAATACAAATAACCTCAGGAGTTTTTATACTTACATCATAAGTAATTTTTTTTTCTTTAATATTAAGATTGTAATGGTATTTCAGTTGTTGATAAAATCTGCTGACTTCTCCTGTACTCCCATTATCAATGCGGGAGTCAAAAAGCAAGTGTATTTTTCTGCCTCTGTGAATTAATCTGTAAAAGTTATATGATGTAATTGCATCCTGATGTTCGTAGGTCGGTAAACTGAAACCTTTTCTTAAATGATAGGGAATAAAACTGTTTGTATAACCTTTTTTAGGGAAAATTCCTTCATTAAATGAACTGATGATGATGTTTTCAAAATCAAGTCCCCTTGTTTCCAACGCCCCGATAATTTGCAATCCATCCAAAGGTTCTCCTACAAATGGAATGCTGATTCCCTGTGTGAGTTGTTTTATAAGGCTGATGAGTGTTTCCAGCTTCATTTTTACTTCTGAAGCCTGTGATTTCAAAATACCTGAAATCCGGTTAATTGTGATATAATATTGATACAAAAAACCAGATTCCATCTGATAATCAGATTTTTCAGTATTTATTTTATTCCAGGAACTATACAGTTTCTTTATAATTTCAAGTAGGTATGGTAATAAATTATTCGAATCAATATCCGGATTGAAAATCAGGTTTAATAACTCATTTCTTTTCAGTGTTTTAGCATCAACATAGATCAGATTTTTTTTCACCATTTCATCGTGAATCTGGCTGACCACATCACCGCAAATCAACACAACAAACTGATGATTAATGATATTGGCAACGCTCAGGTGATAGAACTTCGAAACTCCGTCTATCGTTCTTTTTCTTTTATGTAGTTCAAAAATATGATCTATAAGCCCGGCTACAGGCGTAAGTTGCAATGGATAACCCATTGTTACATTTATCTTGGCAATTGTATCAGGAATTGAATGTAACACAGGCAATAAAAGGTTCTCATCCGGAATGATTACAGCTGTTTTCAAATAACTTTGTTCGTGTGCTTCGGGATACAAATCCTTTAATATATGATAAATCTGCTTTGCCTGTCCGATATTGGAGGGAATCTCAGTCAGTTCAAAATCTTTATCTTCAAGTCTTTCTGTTACTGAAGGTATTTTATATTGAGATTGAAACAGAAGGGTGTTTTCTTTATAAAACATGGATGCGGGATTGTCGGGATCCCTGAGTTCATTGGCTTCATAGTCCCAGTAAAAATCGGCCTGATTACGTTTTTGTAGAGCCGACATAAGTGCTTTCTCACAGGGGTTTAGTGCGTTAAATCCAATAAAAACAAACTTTTTATTATCAAACCATTCAACATATTCATTTTGAAGCAGTTTTTCAGTTACATGACGGGCAATCATACCTTCATATCCGGTTTTTTCTTCCTGCAATTCTTGTCTGAATCGTGCGTATACCGGATACAGGATTTCCCAGGTTGCCATAAAATGTTCCTGAGATTTACTATTGGCAACAGGTTCAAAATGTTGCCAGAAATGACGGATTGCTTCTATTTGTTTTTCGGAAAAAACATCAAATAACTGATCAATTTCTTTTAATTCGGTTATGTTCGTGAAAAGTTGTTTCGCATCGACCCTGTATTTGTCAACCTCATTAAAATCAGACAACAAGGTTTCACCCCAAAAAACAAAAGCATCAAAACTTTCTTCAGAATGACTGATCGACTGATAAATACGATACAAACGAAACAGCATGCTCAGTTTATCTGCAAGCTGTAACCCCGAAGCCTGTACAAAACAGTTGTCGATGGTTGTAATTTCAGGAGAAAATAACGGAATATCAGTAATCTCAGATAAGTACTGCTGAAAAAATAATCCTGCCCGCCGATTGGGAAATACGAAGGTAAATGTATTCAAATCATGGGAATGATTGCGATAATATGCTGTTGCTATGCGGTATAAAAATGAATTCATGCTGTCATCATGGTTAGGTTGCAAATGTAAGAAAAAAATATCCGTTAGAAATCTGTCTGATTAAAAATGTATATCTTAGCGGGCTGTTTAAATAAAATTTTTAAATTGATTATCACATGACAGGTACAATTGTTAATACAATAGCAGTAATGAGCGGTGGAATAATTGGTGTTTTACTGAAAAAGAGCATGCCGGAAAAAATTAAAACAATTTATTTTCAAGCAATTGGACTTTTCACATTGGCTATCGGTATTTCTATGGTGTGGGAGATGAAACATATCCTGATAGTAGTTATAAGTCTGGCACTGGGTTCACTTACCGGAGAATGGTTGAATCTCGAATCTGGAGCTGATAAAATGAGTAATTATCTGAAATTGAAATTAAAAATAGGCAGTGAGAAGTTTACTGAAGGATTAATTACGTCCTTTTTGCTGTTTTGCATAGGTTCTATGACCATTCTGGGTGCTATACAGGAAGGGACGGGAGTTTCATCAGATTTGTTATATACCAAATCACTGATGGACTTCTTTTCTGCCATCATCCTGGCTTCAGCCTTTGGCGTTGGAGTAGCAGTTTCAGCCATACCATTGTTACTGTTTCAGGGTTCATTAACACTCTTGGCCATGGGTGCATCGCAGTTTTTCACTCCGGAAATCATACATGGACTCACTAATATCGGGGGAATTTTACTCATTGGTTTAGGCATTAATATTTTGGAAATAAAAAAATTAAGGATAATGAACATGTTGCCTTCTTTATTGTTTGTTGTTATATTACTTTGGATATTTGCTTAAATTTGCGCAATTTTATTATTTTTGTGCAGTTTTTAATGAGGTAAAATATGAACAAAAATGAAATATTTGAAAAGCGAGTAAAAGCTTTACAGGAAATGGAGGATAATGCTGTAAATAAACAGCATTTAAAAGGAAAATTAACGGCAAGAGAGCGTTTAAATGTGTTATTTGATGAAGGGACCTTCTTTGAATTTGATGCTTTTGTATCGCCATCTCAGTCACCCATGAGTAGCCGTCAATCCAATTTTGGCGATGGCGTAGTAGTCGGAAGAGGTCTTGTGCAAGGGAAAAGCGTTTTTGCTTATGCGCAGGACTTTACTGTTTTAGGTGGGTCATTAGGGTATTCACACGGCATGAAAATCGCCAAAGTACAGGAAATGGCTTTAAAACTCGGAGCACCTATTGTTGGACTGATGGACTCAGGGGGCGCCAGAATTCAGGAAGGAGTAAAAAGTCTTTCAGCTTACGCAACCATATTTAACAACAACGTTCGTTCTTCGGGTATTGTGCCGCAAATCTCTGTAATACTGGGACCTGCAGCCGGTGGTGCGGTGTATTCTCCAGCACTTACTGATTTTATCTTCATGACAAAAAACACATCTTATATGTTTGTTACCGGACCAGATGTGGTAAAAGAGGTGCTTAATGAAGATATTGATAAAGACGGATTGGGTGGGGGAGATGTGCATGCCAACAAAAGTGGGGTTGCGCATTTTGTCTCTGATGATGAGGAACATACAATTTTATTGGTACGTAAACTTCTCTCTTATATTCCTTCCAATAATTTCGAATCGCTACCTGTTTCTAACCAGATTTCTTATTATAAGAGCAGACAGCAATACCTGAATAAAATTATCCCTGATGATCCGAACCGTCCATACGATATGAAGGAAATCATCAAAATTCTGGTCGATAAGGATAGTTTCTTTGAGGTGCATGAGGGTTATGCGCAAAATATTTTGGTTGGCTTTGCCCGTTTGAATGGTAAAACCATCGGTATCGTTGCCAATCAACCCAAAGTGATGGCCGGAACATTGGATATCAATGCCAGCATCAAAGGTGCCCGGTTTGTCAGGTTCTGTGATGCATTTAATATTCCTCTCCTTATTCTGGAAGACGTTCCGGGATTCTTACCCGGAATTGAGCAGGAGCATAATGGAATTATACGTAATGGAGCCAAATTGCTCTATGCTTTTTGTGAGGCTACTGTTCCCAAAATAACGGTTATTACTCGTAAAGCTTATGGTGGTGCATACATCGTGATGAGTAGTAAAAACACAGGCGGTGACTTCAATTTCGCCTGGCCTTCAGCTGAAATTGCTGTTATGGGTCCGGCTGGTGCAATTAAAATTGTACATAAACATGAATTAGCCAATGCTGAAAACAAGGCTGAAATGGAAAAAATTCTGACTGAGAAATACAAAGCTGAAATAGCTAATCCATACAAGGCAGAAGAAATCGGATTAATTGACGAAGTAATTATTCCTGAAAAAACAAGAGAAGTTTTAATCACTTCTTTCGAAATTTTATCCAATAAACAGTATTCCAAGCCGGAACGTAAACACGGTAGTATTCCTTTATAGTGGTTAGTGGTCAGTGATTAGTGGATAATACTAATCAGAAACACCAACTGCTGTTAAGTTATCAATATTAATGTATTAAATATGAAGAAAAGACTTTTAATTGCCAACAGGAGTGAGATTGCTATTCGTATCATCCGCTCAGCCCATAAACAGGGGATGTGCGCAATAGTATTTCAGAGCGATAAAGAACCTGATGCCTTATATCTTAAATTTGCAGATGAAATTATTGATGCAAATGATGCAGATGATGAAAAACCTATATTCCTGAATCCTCAAAAGATAGTGGATTTAGCGAAAGCGAACGAAGTCGATCTGATACATCCGGGTTATGGTTTTTTATCTGAAAATCCTGATTTTGCGGCACTTTGCATTACCAATAATATAAATTTCATTGGTCCGTCACCCGAATTAATCCGTGATATGGGACTAAAAACGGTAGCTAAGAAAATGGCTATTGAAGCGGGATTACCTTTAGTTCCGGGAACAGATGGTCCGGTTACGGATGCACATGCAGCCCGGGAATTTGCGGATAAAATCGGGTATCCGGTTATTTTAAAGGCTTCGGCCGGAGGAGGTGGCAGGGGAATGCGCATTGTCGAAAAACCTGAAACAATAGAAAGAAATTTCAAATCGGCTTACGATGAAGCACTTGCTGCTTTTGGTAATGGCGATATCTTTATTGAAAAATACCTGCAAAATCCCAAACACCTGGAATTCCAAATTCTAGGTGATAAACACGGAAATGTAATTCATTTGGGAGAAAGAGAATGTTCGCTACAAAGAAAACATCAGAAAATAATCGAAGAAGCGCCATCGGCTAGTGTTACATCTGCAATGAGAGAAGAAATGGGTGCTATGGCAGTTCGTTTTGCTCAAAAGATAGGTTATTATTCTGCCGGAACCATAGAATTTATCATGGATGAGGATGGTTCATATTATTTTATGGAAATGAACACCCGTATTCAGGTGGAACACCCTGTAACGGAGATGATCACCGGAGTAGATCTAGTGGATTGGCAAATCAGAATCGCATTGGATGAGACGTTGAATATAAAACAGGAACATGTAAAAATCAATGGTTGGGCTATAGAGTGCCGGGTAAATGCAGAAGATCCACAAAACAGATTCAGTCCGCAAACCGGTTTTATCGACAAAATTCATTTTCCACAGGATCCGGGAATCCGGATAGAAACGGGGTTCCTTAGTGGGTCCATGGTTACCCCTTATTTCGACTCCATGATTGCTAAAATCATTGTGCACGGAAAAGACAGGAATGATGTAATAAACAAAACATTGAACGCCCTGAATAAATTCAATATCATTGGGTTAAAAACTACCGTTCCTTTCTGCAGGACTGTACTTCAACATCCACATTTTATAGAAGCTTCATATACAACCCGTTGGGTGGATCAGGTTTATACTCCTGAAATGTTGGAAGATATTGATGATGAGATGATTGGCGCGCTTGCTGCAACCATTATGTATGCTTCCGAATACTTACAGTTGCAGGGTGATATACCTGCTTATGAGAACGACGCACTGAATGTGTGGGTGTTGAACAAAAGATTAAATTATTGATTTTATGGGAACTTCGTATAAATATAAAAGAGATGCCTCGCGTTTGTTTATCGCGGTACGTGACAATGGGAAAAGATATAAAATTTATATTCCCAGGGAATCAAATCCTGTTATCAATGGAAACGAACAGGAAATTGACTTTGTGGAACAGGAGGATTTCCAGTATACCTTCGATCGGAACGGAAAAAGATTTCATTGTGAATTGGTTTCCAGGGATCAAAATAAAGCGACTGTTAATGTTAATGGTGTGGAATATAAATTCAGTCTGGAATCAATTTTTTCTTATGTTCGTCGTGGAATGATCTCTACAGGGGAAGAAAAAGATTCGGCTAATAATATTGTCGCACCGATGCCGGGTAAGATTATTGATATTTTCCTGAATGAAGGAGATTTGGTAAATGCAGGAGAACCAATACTAACCCTTGAAGCCATGAAGATGCAAAATGAGATAACCGCCGAATGTAACGGGGTTATTCAGAAAATTCGGGTAAATCAGGGACAGTCGGTTATGAAAGACGAGTTATTGGTTGAAATACAATCGATTGATGTTTAATTAATCTTTCTGAGTAAATACATACTGCAAACATCAAATGTAAAACGCTTGTATTTGATTAGTTCAAAATCAAAAGATTGCAGTATCCGGATCAATTTTTCCCCTCTGGGGAAAGCGCCCATCGAATTTGTAAGATATTTGTAATCGGATTTATCCAATAATCCGGTTACAAATAACATATAAACCCGGATATAAAGTTTGTAGAACAACAACATGATACCTCTGTCCGGCTGATTTACTTCGATAATCAGAAAATGTCCTCCGGATTTTAATACACGGTTGATTTCACGAAGTGATTGTGAAAGCTTTTCCAGATTTCTGATTCCAAATGAAATAGTAACAGCATCAAAACTCTGATCTTCAAAACTCAGAGCAGCAGCATCCTGTACCAGAAAATCTGTTTTTGCACGCACTTGTTTTTTTGCTACTTTCTTTTTTCCTATCTCCATCATCCCGGCTGAAATATCTATTCCGGTAATTTTTTCAGGCTTTAGTAGCTTATCCATGACTATCATCATATCGGCAGTTCCGGTAGCGATGTCCAGTATTTTCTGAGGAGAAGAATGTCTCAAAAAAGAAACCGCCTTTTTTCTCCAACTATGAGCCATTCCCCAGGAAATGACATTATTGAAACTGTCGTAATGAGCCGAAATTTTATCGAATAAACTGATTAATTGAGTTGTCTTATCTCCATTTGGATTATAAGGCTTAACCTGATCGTTCAATAATTCATCCGACATCATTTTGTTGCGGCTATTTTCTGTTTGTTACTATTGATAATCAGCCAAATTCCCCAAATTATGAAGGGTATACTCAATATCTGCCCCATATTTAAAACCATGTCATTCTCAAAGGGCTCCTGGTTATTCTTTATAAATTCCAGCAAAAATCTTGTAAAAAAGATACCGATAAGAAACACACCGAAAATTAACCCGGTTTTCTTATACGCTTCTTTTTTCCAATATAACCAGTATGTAACTGCAAAAGTCAATATACAATATAAAGCTTCATAAATTTGTGTCGGATGCATAGGCTCAGTTTGTCCGTCACGAACAAAAATAAATCCCCAGGGCAGGGTAGTAGGTCCACCGTAAATTTCGGAATTCATCAGGTTCCCCAGACGAATCATAGCACCTGCTACTGCAACACCTATAACCAACCGGTCGAATACCCATATATAACCTTTTTTAGATACTTTTTTATTATACAGATAAGTCGAAATCAAAATTCCAATTGCACCACCATGGCTTGCCAAGCCACCTTGCCAGATATATAGGATCTCGATAGGATTGGCCAGGTAATAAGACGGATTATAAAATAAACAGTGACCGATTCTGGCTCCGATTACTGTACCTAAAACGGTGTAAATAAACAAACTGTCTAACCACTTATCCGGTAGTTTTTCATGTTTATATATTTTCTGTGTAATGATTAATGTAAACCAGATACCGAGTGCCCAAAGCAAACCATACCATCTGATGTGGAGACTTCCAATGCTGAAGATCTCAGGATTCACATCCCAGGTTATATAATTCAATAACATAATTTCTCAGATTTAAATTTATACCGATAACTTTTATTTACCGTGACAATGTTTGTATTTTTTGCCACTACCACAGTAACAAAGTTCATTTCTTCCCGGTTTTTTCTCAACATGTACAGGTTCAACACGTTGATTATCACGTGTGTCCTGTTTGGTTGGATCTTGTGCTGAACGCGAACTTACTTCATCTTTTTGAGTACGATAGCGACTCATATCCATACGTTGAACCGGACGTGCTTCTTTAACTTGTTCCGGTTCTCTCATTGGAATCTGACCCCGCATCAAAATGGAGATAATCTTCCGGTTCATAGAATCAATCATTTCTTTGAAAAGTCCGAATGATTCCAGTTTATAGATTAATAAAGGATCTTTTTGTTCATAAGATGCATTCTGTACAGAATTACGCAATTCATCCAACTGACGAAGGTGTTCTTTCCATTCATCATCAATAACATATAAAAGTATCTGTTTCTCAAATGACCTGACAATCTCTTTGGCTTCAGTATTATATGCAGTCTCAAGATGTGTGGAGATGTTGAAAACACGTTTTCCATCAGTAACCGGCACAAGGATGTTTTCGTATTGCTTTCCTTGTTTTTCATAGACTTGTTTGATAACCGGATAGGCAACTGATGCTAATTTATCCATTTTTCTTTTAAATGAAGCCAATACTTCTTCAGCAACTCTTTCTGACAAATCATTATTGGATTTTCCTGACAAGAATTGTTCTTCAGTAACGGGTGCATCAACAGCAAAAACTTTCAATAGCTCTTCTTCAAAGTATTCATAATCCTGTGCATTTTTAGCATTTTCAACAATGTTTTCTGCCAGGTCATAAATCATGTTAGTAATATCAACACCAATTCGTTCACCCATCAACGCATGACGGCGTTTTGAATATACGACCTCACGTTGCGAATTCATTACATCGTCGTATTCCAGCAATCGTTTACGAATACCAAAGTTGTTTTCTTCAACTTTTTTCTGAGCACGTTCAATTGAATTTGAAATCATCTGATGTTCAATCATTTCTCCTTCCTTGAAGCCCAATCGGTCCATAATAGACGCAATTCGTTCCGAACCGAATAAACGCATCAAGTCATCTTCCAGCGACACAAAGAAAACAGAAGAACCCGGGTCTCCCTGACGACCGGCACGACCTCTTAACTGTCTGTCAACCCGACGGCTTTCATGGCGTTCTGTACCAATAATGGCCAAACCTCCGGCAGCTTTTACTTCAGAAGTAAGTTTGATGTCGGTACCACGACCTGCCATGTTGGTTGCAATAGTCACAGTACCTTTGCGACCGGCTTCGGCAACAATATCGGCTTCACGCTGGTGAAGTTTAGCGTTTAAGACATTGTGTTTAATCTTCCTTACAGTCAACATCCTGCTGAGTAACTCCGAAATTTCCACAGAGGTAGTACCAACCAAAACCGGACGGCCCGCATTAACAAGCGCATCTATTTCTTCAATAACAGCAGTATATTTTTCACGTTTGGTCCTATATACACGATCCTGCATATCATTACGTGAAATTGGCCGGTTTGTTGGAATTACAACCACATCAAGTTTGTAGATATCCCATAACTCACCCGCCTCTGTTTCAGCAGTACCCGTCATACCGGCCAACTTGCTGTACATTCTGAAATAATTTTGCAATGTAATGGTAGCAAATGTCTGTGTAGCAGCTTCGACCGTAACATTCTCCTTGGCTTCAATGGCCTGATGCAACCCATCCGAATATCGTCTTCCTTCCATGATACGACCCGTCTGCTCATCTACAATCTTTACTTTATTATCAAGCACAACATATTCTATGTCTTTTTCAAACAAAGTATATGCTTTCAATAATTGATTTATTGTATGAACACGTTCTGACTTAATCGCATAATTTTGGTTTATTTCGTCTTTTCGACTTTGTTTTTCAGCAGGAGATAAAGATTTATCTTTTTCTAAATCAGCAATTTCACTCCCTACGTCAGGTAAAACAAAAAACTTTGGATCTTCGGTGTTACCGGTTATAAGATCAATACCTTTATCTGTCAGGTTGATGCCTTTATTTTTTTCATCAATTACAAAATAAAGCGGATCAGTTGCAATGTGCATGTTTTTATTGTTCTGCTCCATATAAAACTCTTCTGTTTTAAGCAGTTGAGCTTTAATACCCTGTTCGCTGAGAAATTTGATGAGTGGTTTATTCTTAGGCATACCTTTATATGAACGGAATAAAGCTAACGCACCTTCTTCCCGTTTTTTCTCATCATCAGATTTCATCAGTTCTTTTGCCTCTGACAAATATTTGGTAGCCAACGCTTTCTGAGCGGAAACCAATTTTTCAACCTTAGGTCGTAGATCTTCAAAAAGCTGGTCATCACCACGGGGAACCGGACCGGAAATAATCAAAGGCGTACGGGCATCATCAATCAAAACTGAGTCAACTTCATCGACAATAGCATAATTGTGCTTCCGCTGAACCAGGTCTTCAGGATTGGTAGCCATGTTATCACGCAGATAATCAAAGCCAAATTCGTTATTTGTTCCAAAAGTAATGTCGGCAAGATAGGCTTTACGACGTTCTTCAGAGTTAGGTCGATGCCTGTCGATACAATCCACTGACAAACCATGGAACATATAGAGAGGCCCCATCCATTCTGAGTCACGTTTCGACAGGTAATCATTCACTGTAACCACATGTACGCCACGGCCAGTCAGCGCATTCAGAAAAACGGGTAGGGTAGCGACCAGTGTTTTTCCCTCACCAGTAGCCATTTCGGCAATTTTTCCCTTATGAAGTACGGTTCCACCAAATAATTGAACATCATAGTGAACCATATCCCATTTAATCATATTACCGCCGGCCATCCATTCATTTTTATAAATGGCCTTGTCGCCCTGAATGGATACGAAATCATACTTTACAGCTAATTCACGGTCAAATTGCGTAGCTGTAACAATAATTTCCTGATTTTCAGTCAATCTTCGGGCTGTATCTTTTACAACTGCAAAAGCTTCCGGTAAAATTTCTTCCAGGATTTTTTCATTTTTAGAAATGATTTCTTTTTCAAGCTTATCAATTTCCGTGTAGATTTTTTCCCGCAGATCTATCTCTGTCGATTCTACTGAATTTTTAAGCTCCTGAATTCTGTTAACTTCCTCAGCAACATAATCTTTAATTCGTTGTTTTAAATTATTGGATAAATCTCTCAATTCATCGTCTGACAATTTAATAACTGATTCATACGCATTTTTTGTTTTGATTACATAAGGTTCGATTTCTTTTAAATCACGCTGAGCCTTATTACCAAAAATCTTTTTCAGAATATCATTAAATCCCATTGTAGTATAATGTGTGTTATTTCAAAAACAATTTTTTAAGATTGACAAAGATACAATTTTTTCTGTGTTTCTCAATGAGAATCAATATAAAGATATTGATAAATTACAGAGAATTATCAGTTTTAAAATATATTAATTTATTTCCTATAATTTATATTATGTAAAATAAAACTTATAAACAAATGAGGAATATAAAGTTTCATATTCCCCATTCGTATATAAAAATTATTTAATGATAATTGCAAGGTTTAATTCATCTAGTTGTGACTGATCAATTACTGATGGTGCATCAATCATCACGTCGCGACCAGCATTATTTTTCGGGAATGCAATACAATCACGAATTGAATCCAATCCGGCAAATAACGATACAAAACGATCCAGCCCAAAAGCCAATCCACCATGTGGTGGCGCTCCATATTTGAATGCATTCATCAGGAAACCAAATTGGGCTTCAGCTTTTTCCGGTGTAAAACCAAGTAATTCGAACATACGGTTTTGCAGCTTGCTGTCATGGATACGTATCGATCCCCCACCCAACTCTACTCCATTTACAACCATATCGTAAGCATTGGCACGAACCTGACCGGGATCTGTATCCAGCAACGCAATGTCTTCTGGCTTCGGAGATGTAAATGGATGATGCATAGCATAATAGCGTTTTGTTTCCTCATCCCATTCAAACAATGGGAAATCAATCACCCACATAGGTTTATATACATTTTTATCGCGAAGTCCCAATCTGGATCCCATCTCAAGACGTAATTCGCTAAGTGCTTTTTGTGTTTTAGATTTTTCTCCCGCCAATATCAGGATCAAATCACCCGGTTCTGCATTAAAGAGAGTTGCTATTGATTTTAAATCATCAGTCGTATAAAACTTATCAATAGAAGATTTCAAAGAACCATCAACATCATAACGTATATATACCAATCCTTTTGCTCCAATCTGAGGACGTTTTACAAAATCCGTCAGCTCATCAAGCTGTTTACGCGTATAGGAAGCACATCCTTTTGCACAGATACCACCCACATAAGCAGCACTGTCAAATACCACAAAGTCTTTTCCTGAAACTGCTTCTTTTAATTCAACAAACTGCATGTCAAAGCGAATATCCGGCTTATCAGAACCATAATACTTTATCGCATCCGCATAAGTCATTCTTGGAAAATCGCCCTGGATGTCAATATTCTTAATCGTTTTAAAAAGATGTTTAGTCAATCCTTCAAAGATATTCAACACATCTTCCTGTTCTACAAACGACATCTCACAGTCGATTTGAGTAAATTCCGGTTGTCTGTCAGCTCTTAAATCTTCATCTCTGAAGCATTTTGCAATCTGGAAGTACCGATCGAAACCGGAAACCATCAGTAGTTGTTTGAATAATTGAGGAGACTGTGGCAAAGCGTAAAACTGTCCCGGATTCATTCTGGACGGAACAACAAAATCTCTGGCTCCTTCAGGTGTAGAGCCAATCAATATCGGAGTTTCTACCTCGAGAAAGTTTTGCTCATCCAGATACCTTCGGATTTCGAATGTCATTTTGTGACGCAGGATCAGGTTTTGTCTGACATTACTTCTCCTCAAATCTAGATACCGGTATTTCATACGGATATCATCCCCTCCGTCGGTGTTTTCTTCGATGGTAAAGGGAGGTGTAATGGCTTCGTTTAAGATAACCAGCTTATCTACAAGAATTTCAACATCTCCGGTATTAATATGAGTATTTTTACTGCTACGTTCGGAAACAACGCCGGTAACCTGAATAACAAATTCACGACCAAGCTTATTTGCTTTTTCGTTAAGTTCAGCATTAATCTCTTGATTGAATACAAGTTGGGTTACTCCGTAGCGGTCTCGTATGTCAACGAAAGTCATACCACCCATTTTTCGGTTTTTTTGTACCCATCCCGCCAGTGTTACTTTTTCTCCGGAGTTCTGAATGCGGAGTTCACCACAATTTTTAGTTCTGTACATGCAAATTATAATTGAAAAATTGACACAAAAGTAGTAATTTTTTATGATTTGAAATCAATATTATTTTCCTTGTATAGGAACATACACTACTTTCTTGGTCTTAAAATAGTCCTCGTTGAAATAATCACTTATTTCATAGACACTTGCGATATTTCTGTAAGGTAAAATTTCATGTTGTAACTCCCCTCCTTTCAGACAAATAAGTCCGTTAGGCAATCCATTTTTTTGTTCTTTAATAATGTTTTTTCTAACCAGTTTAACCAAATCATCCAACGGCATTACGGCACGGCTCACAACAAAATCAAATTTATTTTTTTCCTCCTGTACTCTCAGATGTTTTAAAGTAATATTTTTCAGACCAATAGCATTTGTTACCTCCTGCCCTACCCTTATTTTCTTTCCAATTGAATCAATCAGCGTAAACTCACATGCAGGAAAAAGAATGGCCAGTGGAATTCCGGGGAAACCACCTCCGGTACCTACATCCAAAATCTTTGTATCCGGTTTAAAACTCATAACCTGAGCAATAGCCAGTGAATGCAACACATGATGAAGATACAGATTTTCAATGTCTTTTCGTGAAATCACATTGATTTTGGCATTCCAATCGGTGTAAAGATCATATAATGATTTAAACTGATGTACTTGTACATCAGATAAACCTGTAAAGTATTTAGTAATCACGTCCATATTACAACATTTAAAACATAATGAGAGTGCAAAAGTATAATAAAAATTGAATTGATATCGGAATTAATTAAGTTTTTAATTTGTCAGATAAAAAAATAACAGTATCTTTGCAGCCGTTTTGAACAACATTTCGGGGTGTAGCGCAGTCCGGTTAGCGCACCTGCTTTGGGAGCAGGGGGTCGTGGGTTCGAATCCCGCTACCCCGACAAAAGCCGCTTGTATTATATACAGGTGGCTTTTTTGTTTTCCTTTTAATGTATTATCTTTGCAACTCAAAATTAATAGAACTAAAATTTTAAGTATAAATGAAAGCTTATGTTTTTCCCGGTCAGGGAGCACAATTTGTAGGAATGGGTAAAGATTTGTACGATCAATCTGATTTGGCCCGTGAATATTTTGAAAAAGCAAATAAAATTCTTGGTTTCCGCATTACAGATCTGATGTTCGAAGGAACCCCCGAAGATCTGAAACAAACAAAAGTAACCCAGCCGGCAATTTTCCTGCATTCGGTTATTTCTGCTCTTGTAATGGGTGATGCCTTTAAACCGGATATGGTTGCAGGTCACTCTTTAGGTGAGTTTTCTGCGCTTGTAGCTGCAAAGGCATTATCATTCGAAGATGGATTGGTATTGGTCTCAAAGCGTGCTATGGCTATGCAAAAAGCCTGTGAAATGGAAGAATCTACAATGGCTGCCGTGCTTGGATTAAGTGATGAAATCGTTGAAGAAGTATGCGATTCTATTACAAACGAAGTAGTGGTTCCGGCAAATTACAATTGTCCGGGACAACTGGTTATTTCAGGGTCGGTTGCAGGTGTTGATCTGGCTTGTGAAGCTCTTAAAGCTAAAGGCGCTAAACGGGCGCTAAAACTACCGGTTGGCGGCGCTTTCCATTCTCCTTTGATGAAACCTGCCGGTGAAGAACTACAGGCAGCAATCAATGAAACGATTATCTCAGCACCAGTTTGTCCTGTATATCAAAATGTTAATGCATATCCACAAACAAATCCGGAATCAATTAAACAAAATTTAATTGCGCAATTGACAGCACCGGTAAGATGGACACAAACAGTGAAAAATATGATTACTGATGGTGCTACTGAGTTTTATGAATTAGGTCCTGGTGATGTGCTAAAAGGCCTTGTGAAAAAAGTAAATCCTGAGGTTATTGTAGGATAATTATACAAATTGCATGTTATCATGTTAATTTGCACTATTTTTATGACCACTTTCAACTTT